>Ga0307515_10013639_pt1 | contig 15147 bp, 9 predicted proteins | sample 17_EM_MG_FD_194513 | JGI IMG/M metagenome (GOLD analysis project Ga0307515, IMG submission 194513) | Populus trichocarpa ectomycorrhiza microbial communities from riparian zone in the Pacific Northwest, United States - 17_EM | ecosystem: Host-associated > Plants > Roots > Unclassified | place... | reverse complement strand
AAAAAAAAAGATTAAGAAAAGAAAAACTAATTAATGACTACAACCTTAATAATACGTTAGATTGTGTTGAAAAGCTCCATTGTCTTCAACATTGATGCTCACTTTTGACTTCAAAATGCCAATCCAACAGTTAAAACTCATGTTCTCATATAAGAACATGCTTACACTAGCCATTCCCCCCCATAATAGCATGAGGAATTTCAAAATATATGGATAGAAAACGGATACTCTGAGGCTATCCCTTTGTTTCCAGAAGGGAAAAACAAATAGAAGGGCAAGAGCGTGACTAAAACTTCTCATGTTTTATGTTTTGTAGCAGGTATGCAAGCTTCACCAGAAATTTAAGTATCTGTATGTTTCAGACAAGGACTCTTGTGACATCTAACAAGCTTAGCATATACTATATTTTTTTTCAACCTTGAGAAAATTGTAAAGATTTTTGGAAGTACAAAATTTGATGAATACTAACTGAAATACTTTTAAAATAATTAAATGGTAGCAAGTTGGACAACATATTTTTTTTAAAAAAATATTGAAATGTCGATATATTAGATTGATTTGGATCAAATATAGCTAATTTATGAAACTTATGATCTAAGATATGAGATCGTGATAAAATCATTGAATCCATGTCGAAACAAAATAGAAAGGTCAATTATAATGAATAAAGCATTGAAGGCCGGAAGCGAAAAAATATAAAATTAAAAATAAATAAAAAAATTTAACTCGAGTAAATCTATATCGACAATGAACACAATAACACAAGCTAGGGTGAGTTTTTTTTAGATGGAAGAATAAAAGTGTTAAGGCAACACTATGATTTTTAAAGTAGCAAAAGATAAGTTTAATTAATTTAATAATATATAAAAAAAATTAATTTAATAATACAAAAAATAAAACAAAACCAAGCAAAATTTCTAAACTTGAGCTAATATTCTAAAATTATAACTCGTGAAATATCAAACTTGGATTTAATAAAATAAGTCAATTTTCAGCCAATTTAATATTAGTTGGGAATTGTTTTCCTGATTAAGTTAAATTACTAAATAGCCATTAAGAACATCTTAACATTAAAAAAAAAAAAAACATAATGCAATAACAAAAACACACTTCTAAACTAGCCTTAAATTTTATGATTTTAAGGTTAAATATATCACTTCGCAATACAAAAAAATATGAAATGACAAAACACTCTCCAGGTTCAATATTTTTTTAACTTTTAAGTCATATATATTATTTTACCGTGCAATGAAAATAAAGAAGGTAAATACAAAAAACTCCTAGATAAAAAAACCTATATTTTTTACTTTTAAAAGTAATAAAGTTATTTTTATTGTATAAACAAATCAAATTATCTCCAATTAATTTATCCTTTGAAAAAAATAATTTTACCTTCATAAACTAGACAATTATTTTATAAAGAGAAGGGGAAAAAAACAATTCACTGTGACAAATCATATAGTGAATTGTCTCACATGTAACACTACATCACATATATTTTTTTTATATAATGAATTGAATATAGTAAATTGATCCACTAAAAGTTTTTTTTTTTGAGCTCTCATCGTTACTGTATGCAACAATACAGAATGAAGCTGCAGCATTTTTCGAGGGCTCGAGGCTATAGCTATTTTAGTTATGTAATTTTAAGAAATGAAATCTTAGTTATTTTTTAAAATTTATTTTTAATATCAGCATATCAATTTAAAATTTAAAAAAAAAATCAAAAAACTTTTAAAAACATTTTTTTAACATAAAAACATAATTTATTATTTTTAGAAGTGTTGGATAATATAGTCAAACCTAGATAACCCGATATAGTAACCCACCACTTGATGCATTCAATTATTTTTTCTTTGAAATAACGTGGTTTTAATTTTTTTAAAACAAATTAAAATAACATAATTTTAATTAATTTGGATCAGGGGTTAATCCATTTAATTTATGGTTGAAGCCTTGTTTGATAGGTTAGTTTACCGAGTAGGGTTGGATTCAATGATAAAAAAAAGTGCTGGGATTTATTTAACTAAATTTGAAAAACAGAGAATAAAAAAGAGTGGTGGAAGATTTTTTTATTAGAAAATATGACATTTTCGAAATAAAGAAACTACTAAACTTAGAATGATCAACGCAGATCGGGAGATTATTTATTTACTTTTTATAACTTAGGGACTAATCAATTACTTTTTATAACTAAGTTATAATTAATTGCAATTCTGATGAATGGCGGGCGGGAAATTTATAAATTCCCAAGACCGAAGGCTTCCTTTTGATAATATTTCATAGTTGAAATATAAAAAAGGTCGGGAGAGTCAGATGTCTGTACCCCGATTACGTAATTAACGAGTGTCGGTGCTGCAAGAAGCGGAACGACGGGAGCTTCGTCTTCAAACCCCATCGTTTCTAGACTTTGCTGGTTCATCAAAACCGAATCCTCTCAAACAGTGAGTTCTGTATGATTTTTATTTTCGATTAAAGCTTAGATAGTGATGAAACCTATCAATGTTTTCTAACTTGAGTTAAAATATCGATCTTAATTGAAGAAAATTTGAGTGAAAATGAACCTGTTTTTTACCGGGTCGGAGTGACCCGAGTGGATGTAGGAGCACTCGTATGGTTGCTGATGCTGACACACCTGTGTGGCATTACTGTGCTCCTTAGGTGAACTCACCGCTTAACCTCTGATTCTGTAGAGAAATTACTTTTTGAAATAGGCCGAGTTTCATATTGCTTGTGGTCTTAATGATTTGTAATGTAGATTTTTTAATCTATGCTGATTGGTCTAATCTAAGAATTGAAGGCTGTAAAAGCTTTATTTTTCATATTTTAATATAGATGCACATGTACCAGGGAGGGATTTAGTCACGGATATAGATTGCGTTATTCCCCACAGCACAATCCATGTAGTTTGCGTTCCGAATAACGCATTTAAAATGTCCCCTATGTCTTTTTTTCCCCTCCATTTCTCTTTACTAGGTATGAATTGAAGCAATTAGAGTTATCAATTGAAGCAATTGATGCTATAAATTACTTCAATTAGGGTCTTATGTTGAATTTTGGGACAATTTGGGATAATTGGGGAATTTTGTCTTATTGATGTAATTAGTTATGAATTAAAGCAATTGATGCTATAAATTTTGATTGAATTGATGAGAATTTGTAAGAATTGATCAAAATGGGTTTTGTTGTTTTACAGAATATGTCTTCTAATAAGATGATGTTGTTGTGTTATTATGGTGGTGCTATTGTTAATGGTATGAACAATAGCATTACTTACAACGGAGGAAGCATTGTGGTTTTGAATGCTAGTTTAGACATGTCACTACCCGAACTTAAAAAAGTAACATGTGGAAGAACTAGGTGGAATTATAATGATGTTGAAGTTGATATTTTTTGGAGGATGCTTGCTAGGGAACGTCCAATTCAGAATTTGCAATTAACTCAGCATTCATACCAGAAATTATGGAGAGAGAAGTTCCAAGTATGCATGGCCATGCATACATCAATAATGTCTTCGAACCTAGTGACGATTAAGATGAGGGAAGACTACCATCGCCTTGATTCAGAATTTGTTGCGTCAGTGATTTCCACATTTTTGACAATTGATATAAGTGTGAAAATTTCTGCCATTAAAGCAGCAATAAATACACTATGATTACGAGGAATGGCGGGAAAAACAAAAGGTTCTCGAGTGGCTTTTCAACTCACACGAGGAGTCTTTTAAAATTCTACCTAGATTGTTGTTGGCTCTCCAAGAATCAAATCCTGGTACAATTGTACAATGTGATCACATGGGATATTTTAATAATGTTACAACAATATATGGGAGAGTTTTCTAGGCATTTGGAGTAGCAATTGAGGGTTGGAGGTATTGTAGGCCACTGATAACGGTTGGTAGCACCCACCTACATGGGAAATACATGGGAAATTTATTGGGAAGTTGTTGATTGTAGCTGGTTTTGATGCTAACAATGAGATATTTCCTTTGTGTTTTGCTCTAGTCGAAGAAGAAACTGATTACATCTGGACATGGTTCTTAGATTGCATTCAGAGATATATTATCGGTGGTCGTACTAGTTTATGTATATTATCACATAAACATATGGCTATAAAGAGTGTCGTGACAGAGATATGGCCCGAGCTGGTTGGGTTTCACATTGTTTGCATCACTTTGTTAGTAACTTCAACAGGAGGTTCAAAGATCCTACTCTGAAAAACTTTTTGGGTATGATGTGTCGTGAAACATCAAAGCGGAAATTTAATACATTGTATAGTCAAAACAATTGATGAGGACCCACGAATCAAAAAATGGCTAGAACATGAACCAAAGGAAAAATAGACACTTTTATATGATGGGGGCATCGTTATGGTAATATGATAACTAGTATGTCAAAAGTCCTTAATAGTATCTTGAAAGATGGACGTGCATTGCCTGGTACTGCTCTAATCCAGCTGATTGCCTGGTACTGCTCTAATCCAGCTGACTTTTTACAGGTCAAATAAGTATTTTTCCCATCAGAGAGCCCAAACACAAGATTTCATTTCATGTCATCTATTGTGGCCTCTGCAAGTACTTTGTGAAATCAGAAAAGATTCGAAAAAATCTAGAAGCCATAGAACAATTCTCTTCGATGCTGAAATATGATGTTTTGAGGTCAACACCCTTTGTAAACCTGGTGTTTTAAGAGTGATTCGGCACACAGTTAACATAAAAGAAGGAAGTTGCACATGCGGTAAATGGAAAATATTCCATCAACCATGTTCTCACCTCCTTGCATGTTGTAAGGCGCTTCGAGTTGATTATGCCCAATTTGTTGACCTGTTCTATAGTGTTGATATGTATCAAAACTCATATGCGCCTTTATTCCATCATGTACCTGACAAATCATTATGGAATGAATATAATAGGCCTTAGTTAAAACCAGAACCCTCGAGATGGAGAACTAGTTAGGATTGAAGGAGATTCACTTGGTTGCATAATGAGATGGATGCCAATGAAGCTGACCCACCAACAAGTATTAGGAGGGGAGAAGTACCAGCTCTATAGCTGGTTACATGTAGTCATTGTATGTTGTTTTATTAATTTTTTATGATGAGTTTGTATTTTATTTTTATAATTGTTTTAGGCTTGTCAACGAGAGATTATTATTGTTGAACACACTTTGAATTTTTATAATTAGGTTGTTTAGAATTTCAAACGAGATGTTTTAAGTGAATGAAGACAACATGGTTGAATGAAGCAATGAGGGTAAGAGAGATAATTAAACCTATTACCATTCTAAAGGTTAGGTTGTGCTGTTATGATAACTGAATGAACATGGCAGCAATGGTGATAAAACTTTAATAATAGAATATCTTAAAACTAGCACAATCACATGATGGCTTAATTAGAATGTGCCAATATATATGTTTAAGGTTTAGAGCTAAGGTTTAGGATTTCAGGTTATTGTTTAGGGTTTAAGAGTGTATAGGTTTAAGAGTGTATAGGGTTAGAGTTTAAGATTGTATAGGTTAGAGTTTAGTGTCTAGGAGGGTTTAGTATTTGGTTTTAGGTTTACGTTTAAGGTTTAGATGTTAGGGTTTGTGTTTGGGTTTTGGTTTACAGTTTGGTTTTGGGGTTTAGGTTTGTGTTAGGCTTGGGACTTAAGCTTTAGGTTTTGGGGTTAAGGTTTAGAGATTGGGTTAGGGTTTGTGGTTTGGGATTTAATTAGGGTTGATGAATTAAATTCAAGGGTTGTAGCTTAATTTTTCAATTCATGGATTGCACTGTTGGGAACAATGCAACCCATTAGATTGTGTTGTTCCCAACAGCTCATTTCCGAAACTGTGCTATTTTTCTAAATGTTTTCCGGGCGTTATTAGTTTGCCAAATATATTTTAGCATGTGTTAGTTTAAAAGGAACTCTACATTAATAGCATGTGACGTATTTTGTAAAATTTACCTTTCAGGGAAGGAGTTAGTTCCCAATTCGGATTAAGGGTGCATGCTAGCTATAGCTAGAAATCTTGTATCAGCCAGCTGAATATCTGTTATGGGACAACAGAGATCCTACCATATTGAATTTTTGGTGAACAGCTGAATATCTGTTCATGAATGCAGCAAATTACTTGGCATGCGTGTTATTGTTTCCTATCAGGACTTGGGAGGGATCATTGTCGCAAGTTGGAATAGATCGACTGGCATGCTAAACCAGAGCTCATTTGCCAGCAGTTTGTTGTGTATGGGAAGCCACAAGATGATTTTGAACAACCTTCTACTAAAAGCTCGTTATCCTTTCTTATCATTTATGAAGTCTTAAATTGAACTGAGATGTCAGGACAATATTGCAGGAGTAAATGATGTTTTTTGAACTTCATGAAGATATTTGCTTGCATCTTAAAGTTTACATGGTGAATACTAAAATCAATGCTCAGTGTATAAATGATGGAAATCTTTAAAGCTGCAAAAGAAAGATTGGGATTTAATTTCAGGAGGTGCACGACAATCTTGGTTTTGTCTTTCATTGTTTTGGCTGTGCTAGTGAGGGTCTTTGTCTCGTATCAAGACTCGGCATTTGATCTAATTGGGGGTTTAGCTAAAGCTAAGGTTTCTCCAGCAAATACTCAAGATGTTGCAGCATTAGGTTTTGGTAAGACTGTTACTTAATTTTTTTTTTTCATATTGCTAATTCCATTTTTCCTGCTATAAAGGAGTTTTAGATTAATGTTATTTTCAGCTTTCGAGTCATTAAACTACTTCTGGTTCTCCCCCCCCTCTCCAAAGCATTAATATTTTCAATTTCAATTTTCTGTGTCTATTATGTAATTTGTTTGATAACAAGCGATCTGAAACTCGTTTCTGTGTTTGTTCAACTAAACAATTTATTTGCGTAAATGTTCAAATAATTTATATTTATCATCCTCCAAATTTCAAATGTCAATGTTTTTATACTACATGCTATGCTAAGTACTTCATATTGCTCTTAGCTCCTTGTAATGCATCCATTATAGGAAAGAATGATGGAATTTGTTTTTCAGTTCATGTAACTGTAGTTTTTGCTTTTCATAGCTGCACAATTGATGTAATTCTAATCCATTTTCCAGTTTAAGCTACCAGCTTTCAGGAGGTTTTGATGGTTGAATTCTGTTTCCAGCTCAGTTTATTTTCTTTTTCTTTTTCTGGGTTCTATTGTATGTCCCCAACGTGATAGTATTAAAAGTTACCATAGATTCCTATTGGTTAGGCATGTCCTTTTGTTTTCCTGGGCCTTTTAGCTATCAGAGAAAAAGTGTATTGATTCACCATACTATTATCTGATTAGTCTTCCTTTAAGGTTTTGCATGCTCAGTTCATTGTCGTGGTTTCTTCATCTGCTAATCAGCTGTTTATTTATCCCCTCACTTTTTCCCCTCTTTACAGCCTCAATAAATGATTCCTCTCAACCAACTAGCTTGCCTGATCAGAAGGTGCTTAATGAACAGCTGCCACCCAGATTTGGCAACGGATCAATTTCAAAAAATGAGTCCTCTCAGCCTACCAGCATACGTGATGACACACTGGTTAATGGACTTTTGGCTCCTGGATCTGGTGATGGATCAAGTTCAAAAAACGATTCCTCTCAGCCTACTAGCGAGCCTGATGATAAACCTCTTTCCTCTCAGCCTACCAGCAAGCCTGATGATAAGCTGCTTGGTCAACCATTGGCTCCTGGATTTGTTGAAGAATTAGGTTTGAAAACTGATTCCTCGCAACCTACCAAAATGGCTAATGATAAATTGCTTGACGGGCTTCTATCCCCTGGGTTTGATGAAAAATCCTGCTTGAGTAGATACCGTTCTTTCCTATACCGCAAAGCTTCTCAACATAAGCCCTCTCCCTATCTCCTTTCCAAGCTACGCGAGTATGAAGATCTTCATAAACGTTGCGGACCATACACCAGATCTTACAATGAAACATTAAAGAGACTCAAATCTAGCCATACAGGTAGTACTGGTGGGTGTAATTACATTGTCTGGTTGGGTTCTAACGGGATGGGGAACAGGATAATAAGCATGGCTTCAACATTTCTTTATGCTCTCCTTGCAAATCGAGTCCTACTTGTTGATCATGGCAGGGACATGACTCACCTCTTTTGCGAGCCATTTCCCAACACGTCATGGATATTGCCCATGGACTTCCCCATTAAAAAACAATTCCATACCTTGAAACAGAGACATGATCGATTCAGAGATATATCAGAGTCGTCGCCCCCATCATTTGTATATGTTAATATACCTCACGGTACTTATGATTTTGATGAGCTTTTCCTGTGTGAGCAGAGCAGAGCTCTCCTCGAAAAAGTTCCTTGGTTTATTCTATCGTCTGACCAATATTTTGCCCCATCTTTCTTCCTGAGCCCATCTTTCAAGCAAGAGGTAAGCAAGCTGTTCCCAGAAAAAGAAACCATTTTCCATCAATTGGGTCGCTATCTTTTCCACCCCTCCAATCAGGTTTGGAGAGTAATTACAAAGTTCTATCAGACTAATCTAGCGAAGGCAGAACAGAGAATTGGCCTCCAAATAAGAGTATTTAACCGCAAGACTAGTCCAGTTCAAGTGGTCATGGGTCAGATATTATCCTGTATGCTGAAGAAAAAGCTTCTTCCAGAAGTTGATACCCAGAACGCTGTACGTTCTTCTCCTCCAAATAATTCTTCTAAAACTATTTTAATAACTTCCTTGTATTCAGACTACTATGAGAACATGAGTGCCATGTACCAGTCAAAACCAACTGTGACAGGTGAAGCGATCAGGGTTTGCCAGCCAAGCCACGAAGAATATCAACACAAAGCGGATAACCTGCACAACATGAAGGCGTGGGCAGAAATTTATCTGCTGAGCTTGAGTGATGTTCTAGTCACCAGTGCCGGGTCAACCTTTGGCTATGCTGCACAAGGTCTAGGAGGTTTGAAGCCATGGATGTTGATTAGACCAAAGAATAAAATGGTTCCAGATCCGCCTTGTCGACAAGACAAATCCATGGACCCTTGTTTCCACTATGCTCCCAGTTATGAATGCAAGGCGAAGCACAAAACTGATTCTTCCACTGTTGTTCCTTATGTAAGGCATTGTGCAGATCGGCAGGCAGGAGTGAAGCTTTTTAATGATCATAAACGATTGTAGCGGAAACTACTTGTAAGTTGTAACGATGAGTGGTAAATTGATTTATATTTTACTATGTTGCTGCAGGTGCATGTTCTTGTGTCGATATTTTGTAATATTCATTCATGCATCCGTTGACAACAAGGACAGTTATCATTCTTTGCAAAAAAATTGAATTGGTGGTTACGGAAATTGATCGTTGATCCAGGTATTGATGTTGAAGGATGCCTCATAATCTTATGGCCATGTAACAGGTGGAAAATGGATGGAGTTTAGTTTCAAAGAACGGGAAGCGTGCTTCCTTTTGATTATCAACGACTCATCGTTTGAAGTTCTGATTTTCCTCGAGTTTAATTGAGTCAACTCCAAATAATTTTTTTAATCCAACTTGAGCTGGTACTGAGCTCTTGGGTTTACTAGCGGTTTGATATTTTTTTTTAACCCTAAATCTGCAATTGATAACTATCAAATAGAAGTTACATGCAATGCAAGTATTGTATTTTCCCTCCTTTTATTTTACCATCTTCGGTTTTTTTCACTTTGATTTTCTATTTTTTTTTTTTTTTATATATAGCTTCTCAATATTTTCTTTAAAAATAATGTGAGAAAGGAGCTGCATATTTTAAAACAATGAATTACATATTATTCTGCAAAAGGAGTTAGCCTCTCCACGAGTGTTTATTTTGCGTTACAACTTATATTTTAAAATAATTTTAAAATAATTTTTTATTTTAAAAAATATTAAATTAACATAGCTTTAAGTGTTTTTAAATTATTTGAATGTATTGATATAAAAAATAAAAAAAAATAAAAAACTATTATTTAAATATATTTTTAATTGAAAAATACTTTAAAAAATATTTGTATATAAATACCAAACACATATAATAAACACTCTAAGCCACGTCAACTGAGATATACCCAGTATTTAGATTTAAAATTTTAGTTGTGGAGCAATCTACCTAAAAAATAGTTATTAAAAATATATAATATTTTGATTATTGTTTTATTTTACTTATATTCTTATGATATTTTTGTGAATTTTAAAGAAAAAAACTCACCTCTTAAATAATTCATTTTTTAAAAAATATATATATTTTTAAAATTGTTTTATTTAAGTTATTTTTTAATAATAATAATTTTAATTTAAATGACTTACTAACCATACATCACAACAATTTAATATATTTAATCTTATTAAATATTTCTAAGAATGACATGCTAGGTGTCAAGGATTTAAAGATTAGAAAGGAACAAAATAATATCTACCATTTCATCAAAAAAAAAAAAAGCTTGAAATAATTTTGAAGGTTGTAACTTAACTGGTCAAATTCTGGGTTTGCTTTTTAGAACTTATTAATTTGAGTTTTATAAATCTCAGGGTCATTAGAGGTTTATATCGTCGTTAACTTCAAGACCCGTGAAATTAATCGAGATACACACAAGCTACATATTAATATAAATAAAAAACCAAAAAAAAGCTTGAAATCCAAGGCGTCTCTATAAGCAAGAACTACGCATCCAGAACTCTTCAGTGACAGACTTACAGCACCAAATTCAATGGCATTATAACCATGACTTATCTTCATTTACACAAAGCATAATGCACTTGATCAAATTAAAATGCATTAGATTTATATTAAAATCTCCACCTGTAAATGTAAGAGAAACTGAGCATACAAATCCCTTTTCTGGGAAATTTTTGTTCCCTTGTCAATCTATAAGTTACCTGTGGGATCAGGTATTTATTAGCTTAAATTCTATTTAAAGAAGGGATTTCTTGAATTAATTGAATTGATTTGCTGACACCATTAAACAGACAACCAAAGAAAGAAATTGAAGGCAAGAAATTTTAATTGGGAAGGTTTTTTTTCAGTTCCTTAAATAGCTAAAATTTCCCAGATTTTACTTTATGGACAACCATATCAGGCCCTCGTTAGTCGTTTTAGTCCTATATGGCTCTGTAATTTTTCAAAGCAAACAACTGTGCTGGATTGTTCAAAGATTAAGAACAAAGGTGAGAGGCTGAGAGTTTTTTTTTCATAATTTCAATTTTCTAACAGGTGGTACAAAATAGATTTTTCTTCATTCCATGTGTTCTTTAATTTTAATTTTTAGATCATTTTTTTCACCAAATTCTGAAGGATTATATTTTTTTTTACTTTGCAGTGCCCTTTTTTTTTTCTTCCGATAACTTCTTTTTTTTTGTTGAAAAATTTAGTTTATTTTTTTATTAATTAAAAGAGCTGAGTACGAAATATTTCAGTAAGTTCTTGTGCTTTGTTAGCAAATTAAATGATTTCATGTCTCAAAATTGCCCATGTTGAGCACAATTTATTTATTTTGTGATTTTCCATCTCTGCATAAACACTTCCTTTATTTTCCATTTTCTTTTCATGGCGTGTTCTTGTGGAGAAGAGAATCTGATCAAGAATGTGATTGGTTTCTTCATGCTAAAAGTCTACTAGCTAGGCCACCTTAAAGTATATATATGAAACATCACATGTGAAGGATGTTGAAAAACCTTGAAGTCAAGTTCCTAATCTAGAACGTGATCGATACGCACATGCAGTCACCACCATAACCTGCGGTTTTCCGACTTTTTGTTTGCCAAGAATGAATAATGTCAAGAGACCCATGTTCTTGTTCCTGTACTAACTCTTAGGAAGTTTGATTTTTGAGCATCCTTAATTACAGTTCTTGTCAAGAACAGCTAATTTTCCAACATCAAACCTCAAGCATTTTAACGTTTTAAATACGCCTTCTGTATGCAGGTGGGGATTACAAGTGAAGCTCAGACAGGAAATCATGGAAATCTTTGAAGTAGTGAAGGATAAATTGGGGTTTGATTCCAAGAGATACTCAACATTATTACTTGTGTGTGCCATTGCTTTGCCTGTGTCTTTCATGATATTGATTATGTATCAGAACCCATCATTTGATCTAAGTGGAGGATTAGCCAAGGCTGAGAAATCTGGAAATGTCCCAATAATCAATGCTGGTAAGACAAGTACACCATGATCATTCATTCATGCTTGAGTTCCAATACTTGTGCTCTTGGTGCTGATACATTCAGATTTTTCTTAATCATTGTCCAAATTTAGTTCTGATCTGCTTATTCTTTTGTTTTCCTTTCACCGTTTACAGATTTTAAAAATGATTCTTCACCACCTGCCTTCATCCCTGATGGAAGACTGCGTAAGAGGCATTTGCCTCCTGGATTTGGCAATGGAACTAGTTCAAAAAACAATTCCTTGCCGCATGCCAACGAGACTGGTGAGAAGAAGCAGCTTAACAGAACTTTGTCTCCAGGATTTCGGAAAGAATCAGGCTCGAGAAATGATTCCTTCGGCAATGGAACTAGTTCAAAAAATAATTCCTTGCCGCATACCAGCGGGCCTAATGAGAAGGAGCTTAACAGAACTTTGGCTCCAGGATTTCGGAAAGAATCAAGCTCAAGAAAAGATTCCTTTGGAAATGGCGCAAGTTCAAAATATAATTCCTCGCCGAATGCCGGCAGGCCTGACGAGAAGCAGGATAATGGAACTTCGGCACCTGAATTTCTGAAAGAATCAGATTCAAGAAACGATTCCTCTCAGAGTACCAGAATGCCTGATGATAAATTGCTTGATGGACTTCTGGCTCCTGGATTTGATGAAAGGTCTTGCTTAAGTAGGTACCGGTCTTCCCTATTTCGCAAAACTTCACCCCATAAGCCCTCTTCCTATCTGCTTTCAAAACTACGTAGGTACGAAGATCTCCATAAACGTTGTGGACCTCATACCAAACCCTACAACAAAGCCTTTAAGAGACTCAAATATAGCCATGGCAGTAGTGGAGGATGTAACTACCTTGTATGGATACCTGTTAATGGTCTGGGAAACAGGATGATAAGCTTGGCTTCCACATTTCTTTATGCCCTCCTCACAGATCGAGTCCTACTCGTTGAACTTGGAAATGACATGTCTGATCTATTTTGCGAGCCATTTCCAAATTCATCATGGATGCTGCCCAAGAACTTCCCCCGTGGGGTTGAGTTTCGCAGTCCTGACAAGAGACATGCTCGTGGCTATGGAAACCAGTTAAAGAATGGCATTATAAACGAGTCGATGGAATCGCTGCCGTCTTATACATTCCTGAATCTAGATCATTCTCATTATGATCTGGATAGACTAAGTTTTTATTGCAATCAAAATCCAACTCTTCTCCGAAAGGTACCTTGGTTGTTTCTGATATCAGATCAATATTTTGCCCCCTCTTTCTTCTTGACGCCAACTTTCAAAAAAGAAGTACAGAGAATGTTCCCTGAGAAAGAAACTGTTTTCCATCACTTGGGTCGCTATCTTTTCCATCCTTCAAATGAGGCATGGGGGCTAATCATCAGGTTCTACCAGGCATACCTAGCCAAAGCAGATGAGAGGATTGGCCTCCAAATTAGAGTATTCAACACCAAAACAACTACAGTTCAAACTGTTCTTGATGAACTGTTAAAATGCACACAGAAGGAAAAATTGTTGCCACAAGTGGATCCACAAAGTCCTGTAGCTACTCCATCCAAAAACCAAAGATCGAAAGCTATTCTAGTAACATCTCTATATACGGAGTTCTTCGAAAACATAAGTAGCACATACTGGGCTAAACCAACTGTGACAGGTGAAGCCATAGGGGTTTACCAGCCAAGCCACGAAGAAATTCAACACTTTGGGGATAACATGCACAACATGAAGGCATGGGCTGAAATGTATCTGCTAAGTTTGAGTGACGTGCTGGTGACAAGTGCTTGGTCTACTTTTGGATATGTGGCCCAAGGTCTAGGGGGTCTGAAACCATGGGTCCTGTACAAGATAGAGCAAGGAAACACCCGAAATCCATCTTGTGTAAGAGACTTATCCATGGAGCCTTGTTTTCATTTTCCTCCAACTTATGACTGCAGAACAAAGACCAAGATGAATGCCGGTTCTCTCTTTCCTTATTTGAAATATTGCGAGGATCTGGATTGGGGAGTCAAGCTAGTTGGTGATCATCAGGAGTTGCAGCTATAGTCTATACAGCGGCTCAAGTAAATGATTTGATCATCGCACTGGCCTCCAACTGTGTTATAGTGTACCTTTTCTCATTCAATGTCTGTAATGAATTATCTGTAGTTCCATGACTTACACTTACTAGAATTTTTATTCTTACGAGGTTCACCGTGATCCAAACGCCACACCCTGTTCGATAATTTGTAGAACAAGGGGGAAAAAATTCTTGAGCTAAATTCAAGGGAAATCCAGCTCCCTCTCCTTTTCTGCTCACTCCATCTAGTATTTAAATTCACGTGGCACCTGTTCTTTGATTTTGATGATAAAAGGTATCTTACGTTTAGAAGGATCTTTACCAGATCGTTCGACCTTGAATTATTGCATTCACCAAAATTTATTCTCTGACGGTATTTTTCTTGAGATTTGAATACCACTTGCCAAGCAGGCTGTAAGCCTCCATGAACCGAACATAGAAGTTGAATCAGCTAAAGAAAATTTATACATTTCATGGAAAAAAAGTATACTTTAAATATCTTGTCCAGGTTGCGAGTTAGCCCGATCAACGAATCAATTGGTTTAGTCTACGAGTCCTTGGGTTGACCGTCAAATCAAAATAGATGTTCAAAGTAAATAAAAACAAGGCTAACTTTGTATGAACTATCAAGTCATCAACCTTTTATTCATGTTTTTCCACAAAAGACTTTGACTTGGGGTCAACTTGTCGGTTAGTAAAATTAATCACTTTAATTATTCTTTCAATCTTCCCGTGTGATTCACTGCCTTCTTGGTGATTCTAAAGTCGCCTATTTAAACTTTAGTACATTATGCAACTAAATTTATTCTTTCACTCGGTATTTATTATATATTCAATTCGTTAACGGTTAGAAATACAAAAGAGATAATTGTCTTTGCTAATTTGTTATAAACTAACGATATCAGAGTTAATTGTTTTTAGATGAGCCTTTAATATCTTGCAAAGGCATGTGCTGGGAATGTAAGATAGTTG
>Ga0307515_10013638_pt1 | contig 15148 bp, 17 predicted proteins | sample 17_EM_MG_FD_194513 | JGI IMG/M metagenome (GOLD analysis project Ga0307515, IMG submission 194513) | Populus trichocarpa ectomycorrhiza microbial communities from riparian zone in the Pacific Northwest, United States - 17_EM | ecosystem: Host-associated > Plants > Roots > Unclassified | place... | reverse complement strand
GCTAAAGTGCATCGTCGGAGAAACTATCGCGCGACGCGATCGGATCTTATGTATTGGATTGTTGGGCTCAATATATTTGCATGACCTGTCAACGTTAACAGTTATCAGAGTCGACGGCGTCACGTACTAATGGCGCCTATGTTGAGCGAACGTAATAATATTCCGAGCGTGCTGGCGGCTCGCGCCGTTCTCGATGACAAAGTGGCGTTCCGTTTTCTGCGCGATGGAATGGATGATGTCGTGGCCTGGACGTATCGAGACGTCGAGCAGATGGCTTCACGCGTAGCGACTGAATTGCGCTTGCGCGGTCTGGAGGGCAAGCGAGTGCTGCTGACCCTCGAGCCCGGTCTTCTCTACATCGCTGCACTGTTTGGAATATTGAAGGCAGGTGCCGTGGGAGTGCCGTCTTTTCCTCCGGCCGGCAAGCGCGCGCAGGCGCGGCTCGCTTCCATCTTCAACGATTGCCTGCCGGATCTCATCATCGCCGACAACCGCGCGGCGTCTGTGGCCGATCGAGTGATGGCGTCGCTGAATGTAGCGGAGAAAGCTCCGCAGTGGCTGTTCTTGGACGAAGGCTTCTTCTCCAGTACACACGCCGCAGCCACCGGCGACAGCGCTTCGCAGGCCGACCCGGATTTCTTTGCTGCCGACAGACCGGCGCTTCTGCAGTACACGTCGGGCTCAACCGGCACGCCCAAAGGTGTGATCATCTCTCACGGCAATCTTGTCGCGAACAGTCTTGTCATCGAACGTCATCTGGGGCCGCAGGAGCAGCACATCGGCTGCTCGTGGTTGCCGCCTTACCATGACATGGGACTGATGGGCGCGATCATTCTGTCCGTCTACAACGGCTTCACACTCGTGGCGCTGAGCCCGGCGCATTTCGTGCAAAGTCCCTATCGCTGGCTGAAGGCCATCAGCCAGTACCGCGTCACCACTTCGGTGGCACCGAACTTCGCGCTCGACCTCTGTGTCGATTCCATCAGCGATGAAGAAGTGGCGACGCTGGACTTGAGTTGTCTGCGCCAGGTGTTCTGCGGCGCAGAGCCGGTGCTGCAGGCCTCACTGGATAAATTCTGCGAGCGCTTCGGTCCCTGTGGGTTTTCGCCGTCGACGTTCGTGCCGTGTTATGGCATGGCGGAAGCAACGCTGTTTGTTTCCGGTAAGTCCGGTGATGCTCCGCCCAAAGCGGCATACATCGACAAAGACTTGCTGGCGAAAGGCGTCATTCATCAGGTGACGCCCGACAACAAGCGCGGCACGCACGTCGTCAGCTGCGGCACGATCGCCGCCGCACACCAAGTTGAAATTGTCGATCCCGAGACCAACCAGGCAGTTCCACCCGGCACGATCGGTGAGATCTGGTTTCGCGGCGCCAACGTCGCGAAGGGATACTGGAAGCGTCCCATCGAAACGGCCAAGACATTCGGCGGGCGGCTCGCAGGCGATACATCCAAAGAAAGCTTTCTGCGCACCGGCGACTTGGGCTTCATGATGGACGGTGAGCTGTTCATCGCCGGCCGCATCAAAGATGTCGTCATCATCGCCGGCCGCAATCTCTATCCTCAAGACATCGAGCTTTCCGTCACGCGCTGCCATGAATCCATCCGCCAGAATGGCGCGGTGGCGTTCTCGGTGAGCGATGGCCAGCGAGCGGAGCAACTGATCGTCGTCGCGGAGCTTTCGCGGCGCTTCATGTTTTCGGCCACCGCTCTCGAAGAAGTTCGTCGCAACGTGGCAGCCGCGGTATCCGCGGACCATGGTGTGACCCCGAGCGTCGTTCATCTCGCTCCGATCGGCGCAATTCCGCTGACGACCAGCGGCAAAGTGCGTCGCCAGGCCTGCAAACAAGCCTATTTACAAGGGGCACTGCCCGCGATTCAGGCGACCGGCATCACTCGCGAGTCGAGACGGGAACGCTCGTTTGACACTGGAGAGACTCATGTCTGACACGGCCGAGTCTGACTTTGGTGGCCGCGCGTTCGCGCCTCCATCCAGTGTGACTAGCGTTAATGCCGACAGCGATGATATCGCGCGTCGAATTGCCTATGTGACCGTAGGTCTGCCGGCTGTGGGCTTCGTGGGAGCGCTCGTTTTTGCCGCAATGTATGGCATCACCGCGACGCAGATCGGATTGCTTATGGGTCTGTACGCGCTGACGGTGCTCGGTGTGGAAGTCGGATTGCATCGCTTCTTTTCTCATCGTGCATTTTCGGCAGGCGCCGTAGTCACAAGTTTTCTCGGCGTGGCGGGATGCATGGCCGCGCAAGGTCCGATTCTGTTCTGGGCTGCAACACACCGCATGCATCACGCATTCACCGATCGTGACGGAGACCCCCATTCGCCCCGCCCCATCGGCGAGGGGCGGTTCGCAGGTTTGCGTGGCTTCTGGCATGGACACGTCGGCTGGTTGTTCACCCTCAATCGCAAGAACTGGAGCGCCTATGTTCCGGATCTGTTGAAAGACCGGCTGATCGTAAAGATCAATCAACTCTACTTATGGTGGATTCTGCTCGGGCTCGCCGTGCCGACGCTTGTCGGCTGGTGGCTCGACGGAGGCGCACGGGGCGCCATCGGTGGCCTGTTATGGGGCGGGCTTGCGCGCATCTTTCTGCTGGACCAGGCCACCTGGTCCGTGAATTCAATTGCCCACATATTTGGTTCGCGCCCGAACAGCACGCGCGATAACAGCCGCAACGTTGCCTGGATGGCGTTCCACTCCATCGGCGGCGCATGGCACAACAATCATCATGCGTATCCGGCGCTTGCCCACAACGATTTAAAGCCATGGCAGCTCGACATCGGCGCATGGTTCTTGCGCGCGTTAGAAGCACTGGGCCTGGTGTGGGATGTCCGGCGCTACAAAGCGAAGGAGCGGGCTCACATGGCTGATCCAGGGACGCAACGTGTGAAGGAAACCCGATTATGAGCACCTCAGTCGAAACTTCATTGGATCTACAGCAACACGCGCCGGCGGGCTCCGCGCCGGCTGGTGTCGCGAGGCTCGACGCGACCAGCGCTCGCATCAAACGCTTCACCGCGCTGCTCGTCATGCTCATTCCGTTCTTTGGCTTCGTGGCCGCGCTGTACCAGATGTGGGCAGGAAGATTCACGAGCACGGATCTCATCGTGTTCGCGGCGATGTACGCGGTGCATATGATCGGCATCACGGTCGGATTCCATCGTTATCTTGCGCACAAGACCTTCCGGACCAGCAGCTGGTTCGAAGGGTTGCTGCTCATTGCCGGATCGATGGGCGTGCAGGGACCCATCATGTTCTGGGTGACGACGCATCGGCGGCATCATTTGTACAGCGATTCACCCGGCGATCCGCATTCGCCGAATCTCTATGGCGGCACGCTCAAAGACAAGCTGCGCGGGCTTTGGTACGCACACATGCCCTGGATGCTCGCGCCGGAAACCTCAGGCTGGAACTTCTTTGCTCCGGACATCCTGCGCAATCGTCGTCTGTTCTTTTTCCATCGCACTTATTTCATCTGGGTGGCGCTCGGCATCGCGCTGCCGGCGTTGATCGGTTATCTGATCGACGGCACAGCGCAAGCTGTTTTGAACGGAGTGCTGTTCGGTGGGCTTTCGCGCATCTTTCTTGCAAATCAGGCGTCGTGGTGCGTGGGTTCCATCAGCCACATGATCGGGTCACGTCCTTATGAGACCGGCGACCACAGTGCTAACAACTGGTTCGTCGCCGTGCTCACGTTCGGTGAGGGCTTGCAGAACAACCATCATGCGTTTCCCGCTTACTACCGCCATGGCGTGAAATGGTGGGAGCCGGATCTCAGCGGCTGGTTGCTCGGCGGGCTTGCAAAGCTCGGAGTCGTTTGGGGTCTGCGCATCCCGGACAGAGCGGCCATTAGGAACGTGAAGCAAACAGCCCGTCAGCGTTAACGTTAGGAGTTGAAGATAATGGAACAGGCAGGAGTACTCGGGCGCTTGTTTGGGCGCGGCAAGAAAGCCGCTGGTGCCCTCGCAGGCCCGCTCTCGGAACAGGCGATTCGAGAATGGTTGATCGCGCGCCTGGCGAAGCAGATCAAAGTATCGCCGGCAGAAGTCGATCCGTCGCGCTCGTTTGAGTCTTATGGGCTCGACTCCATCGTCGCGGTGCAAGTTTCCGGCGCGCTGGAAAAAATTGTGGAGCAGCGTCTGTCGCCGGGCCTGCTCTTCGAGCATCCGAACATCGATGACTTGAGCCGGCACCTGGCTCAGGAGCTCGATTTGTCCAAGCAGGCGCAAGCCTGAAGAACGAGGTATCAGCCATGCCCGCTGTGAGCTTCCCGACCGTTCCGAGCCCGGATTTCATTGCCGTAAAGAGCAAGGTGAGAGCGCTCGACGGCGTTCGTCTGACCGACGCCATTCCTAAGTCGTACTACGAGCCGCGGCTCGCGCGCGGACTCTTAGGCTTCGTGGTGAGTTATGCGCTGTATATCGGTGCGATCGTCGGCGTGGCCTACGCACCCCATTGGCTGCTCTATATTCCGTTGTGGCTCGTTGCCGGGCTCGGCGGATGGGGCTTGCATTGCATCGCGCACGATTGCGGGCATCAGTCGTTCTCGCGTTTTCGTAACTTGAACGTTGCGATCGGCCATCTTGCGCTGCTGCCGCTCGTGTATCCCTTTCATGCGTGGCGGCATGTTCATGCCTTACATCACTCGCATGCCAACAATCTGGAGCTCGATACGGACTGGCGTCCGCTGCCGCGAGCGCTATATGACCGCATGTCGCTCGTACAGAGAATTGTCTATACCGCCACACGCACGTGGGGGTTCTGGGCCGGCACCATCAACTATTGGCGGGTGTCCGGATTTCGGCCGAGCTTTTTTCCCAAGCGGGAGATGCGGCAGGACGTTAGACGCTCGATAGTGTTCGTGCTGGCGGTCGCGGCGGTTTACTTCCCCGTGCTCATTTACTACACGGGCTTCACAGGATTTTTGTTGTACTTCTTCGCGCCGTGGATCGCCACCCATGCATTCTTCAGCGCCACCACGCTGATGCACCATGCTTCGCAGGATCTCCCGTTCCTGACTTCGGAACATTGGACGCCGAATGCGAGCCGCCTGCTGTTGACGACCGACTATGTCTATCCCAAGTGGCTGCTGTTCCTGACTCATAACATCTCGATTCACACGGCGCATCACGTTGCGCCGATCGTACCTTTCTACAACTTGCCCAAAGCTCAGCTCGCCTTGAAAGCCGCGTTTCCCGACATGCTGCGCGAGAAGCGGTTTACGTTCGGCGAGCTGTGGACCGTGCTGCGGCACTGCCATTTTTACGATCCCGAGGCCGGCTATTACCTCGATTTCCCGAATTCTTCGCGAAAGCGCTCGTCGGAAGACGGAAGCGGTAAACCGGTAGGCGCCGCCTCGTGAGTGCCGGAGCGGCGCTGAAGCTTCGTGCGATGCGCGTGGCGTATCGAGCCCTGAATGCTGTCGTGCCGAGCGTGGCCGGCAGATTGGCGACGGATGCGTTCGGATATACGCGCGCTCTGGCTAATGCACCGGAAGACCGTACACCTTTAGGCGCTCAGCGCTTCCGCGTGGCGGGACATTCTGAAACACAGGAAGGCTACGTTTGGAAAGGAGCGGGCGCTACCGCGCTGCTCGTTCACGGTTGGGCGAGCGACAGCAGCAGCATGTACGGTTTTGTCCGGCCGCTGCGGTCCCTTGGCTTTCAGGTCGCGACTTTCGATGCGCCGGCGCACGGCATTTCGAAAGGAAAGACGACCACGATGACTCGATTCACCCACGCCGTGAAAGATGTGCTGGACACACTGGGCGATGTCGAGGTGATCGTCGCGCATTCGTTAGGATCTATCGCCACGGTTGCTGCTGTGATGGAAAGAGGACTGGCGCGCGCGCCACGCTGCATCGTTCTCATTGCACCTACCTGCACTTTGACCGAAGTGCTGGAGCGCTGGTCGGCCAGCCATTTCGCACTGCCGAGACGCGTTGTCGACGGAATCTTTGCAGAGCTGCACAAGCGCAACGGCGTGCCGGTGAGTCACTGGAATATCGTTACGCTGGGCAAAGGCCTCGATGTGCCTGTGCTCGTGATCCACGATCCGGGCGATCCCGTAGTGCCATTCTGCGAAGCAGAGCGAGTTGCCGCATCTCTGCCGCGAGCCACGTTGGAGAAAGCGCCACGCCTCGGGCACGTGCGTATTCTCTCCGCGCTCGACGTCAATAACAGAGTGACGGAATTCATTAGCGCACGAGCATTTTCCCTTCGACTAAAGGAACTGGCGTGAAGAGCAGCACGCAAACCGGCACACGCACCTGGATGTGCTTGATCTGCGGATGGATCTACTACGAAGAGCAAGGCTTGCCCGAGGAAGGAATCGCACCGGGCACACCTTGGGAGGACATTCCGGATTCGTGGGCCTGTCCGGAATGTGGCGTCGCCAAAAGCGATTTTGAAATGGTACTGATGTGAGCTTCCACTATTCGAGGTGCTAGATGTTTATCCGGAATGCCTGGTATGCGGTCGCGCTGTGCCCCGAAATCAAGACCGAGCTGTTCGGCCGGACCATCCTCAACGAGAAGATCGTGTTCTACCGGAAATCGGACGGCCAGGTCGTTGCGTTGGAAGATCGCTGCGTACACCGCCAGGTGCCTTTGTCGAAGGGGCGTCTGGTCGGCGAACAAGTCGAGTGCTGGTATCACGGCTTACGCTTCGCGCCGACCGGCGAGTGCGTACACATTCCCAGCCAGCAGACGATTCCGCAGCGGGCCTGCGTGAAGACCTATCCCGTTGCGGAGAAGTACGGCTGGGTGTGGGTGTGGTGCGGCGATCGCGATCTGTGCGATGAAGCTCTGATTCCCAACCATTGGGTCTGCACCGCGCCGGATCACGCCGGAGAGATGACCTATTTCCACATCAACACCGATTATCGGCTGGGCGTGGACAATCTTCTCGATCTGTCGCACATCGCCTTTGTGCATTTGAAGACCATTGTTTCCCAGGCCGTCGCCGAAACGCCGCCGGACATCGAAATCAAAGAGAACGAAGTTCGCGTGCACCGTGTGCTGCGCAAGGAAAAGACGCCACCACTTTTGAAGCAAATGATGAAGCTCGAGTACATCGACCGCGTGCAGGATGTGGTCTTTTGGCCCGTGGCCAATACACGCGTGGAAACCGCAGCGCGCCCTCCAGATCAACCGGATGCTCCCGCTTTGAATCTTTATACGACCACCATGTTCACGCCTGAGACCGAGACATCAAGCCACACCTGGGTCGGCATGCACCGCGACTTCGCCGTGGATAATCCGAAGCTGACGGAGCTGATCACGAAAGAGGTCATCGTCACTGTGCTGGAAGACAAAGATGTCACCGAGCATCTGCAGCAGAACTGGAAACAGGACGCGCCGATCATTCATCTTGCGGTAGATCGTGCTCCGCTCGCCGCGCGGCGGATTCTGGATCGCCTTCTCGCGAAGGAAACTCAGCTGCGAGCGCACAGCATTGTTGAGCTCACTTGACCTGACATCGCATGAGCTCGCGCGGTAAACGACAAGCCGCTCGGGCCAAAGCCGTAGAGATACAGTCGAACCGTGCTCGTACCATGCTGCAGGCACGATAGCTGGCGTTTCACCATCCGGGGGAATCATGAAGAAGCCCGATCTCACTGTGGGGGATCAAATCGATGTGCTCGAGAAAAAGGCGTTGCAAGGCCGAATCAGCCGTCGTGATCTGCTGAGAAGCCTGGCGGCGCTGGGCGTCACAGCCACCTCCGCCTTATCTCTGGCCGATCACGCAGAGGCCGCCTGGGCAAACCAGAAGGCGCGGAGAGCTTCGTTACGCGATGAGTACGATTACATCATCGTCGGTGTAGGTTCTTCAGGATGCGTGCTCGCAAATCGACTTTCGGCATCCGGCGCCTCTGTGCTGGCGATTGAGGCAGGCAGTGATCGCATCGATCAACCCAAGATCGACGAGGCGATACGCTGGATTGAAAATCCTTTTACAGACACATACTGGAGCCGTTTTACGGAGCCTCAGGCTGCATTGGACAATCGCAGCCTGTTAGCCGGAAGTGGAACGATCTGGGGCGGCAGCGGCAGCATCTGCGCGATGATCTGTCTGCGCGGTGATATTCGCGACTACGCAAGATGGCATCAACTGGTCGGTTCAGAGTGGAATCCGGCCGCGCTGCGGCGCGCTTATCTGCGAACGGAAACTTATCTGCCCGGCGATCGGCCGCATCGAGGCCAGCATGGCCCACTTATCGTCAGCCGGTTCTCGGAAGACTATGTGCTGACGCCGGCTTATCTGGACGCTGGTCGGGAACTGGGCCTTCGTGAGATCGACAACAACAGTGGCGGATTTCTGGACGGCGTCTCCATTTCGGAGGCTCACGTCACTGCGGAAGGGCGCCGATCGGGTCCTGCGCAGGGATATCTGGTGCCGGCTTTGGCTCGGCCCAATCTCACTGTGTTGTCCAACACACTCGTCAACAGCCTTGTGCTGCGGGGATCAAGATGCCGCGGGGTGAACACAGTCGTAGACGGTGCGCCTCGAACGTTCAGGGCCGCCCGCGAAGTCTTGTTATGTGCGGGCGCGCTTGAGTCGCCGAAGCTGTTGATGCTGTCGGGAATCGGCTCTGAGGAACAGCTCGCGCCGTTCCGAATTCCTCTGCGTCACAAGCTGCGCGCTGTCGGACAGAGCTTCCATGATCACGTGCTGCTCTACAATTTTCTGCTGAAGGCGCGCAGTACACTGCCGCCGCCGGTGTCCAACAGCATGGGAGCGTTCGCATATTTCCGCACGAACCCCATTACCTCCGCGCCGAATATCGAATTGATGTGCGGAACGATGCCTTTCTTCACAGACGCCTTGCCGCTTGGTGAGGGGTTCAACATTGTGCCGCTGCTCGTCAAGCCTCGTAGCCGCGGCACCGTGTCACTCACCAGTAACGATCCACTGCAGCCGCTGAAGATCGATCCACATTACCTGGAGGACCCGCAAGATCTGGACGACATGGTTACCGCGCTCGATCGATGCCTTGCCGTCAGTCAGACGCAAGCCCTTCGACCTTTCACGACGGGGCTTTTTTCACAGACCCCACTGCGTACCCGTGAAGAAAAGGTCGCATTCATTGCTGCGAACGGCGGCTCCGGATTCCACCAAGTAGGGACCTGTGCGGCGGGACGCAACCCTGCCAGTAGTGTCGTCGATGCGGGCTTCCGTGTTTGGGGCGTCGATAATCTGCGGATTGTGGACGGTTCGGTGATCCCTGAGGTACCAGCGGTGAATACTCATGCACCCATTCTCACGCTCGCAGAGTTGGCTGCGGAACTGATGGGCTTTGCTCCGGGATACCGATGAGCGCGTCACCGGCGTTGACACCGTCGCAGGCCGCATGGGCATTGCTCACTCCAAGACGCACCACACGATTGCCGACTCAGAATGTTGTCGAGCTTTGGAATCACGCCCGTTGGATCGACATAACTGCTGAAGCGCGGGTGCATATTTCTCAAGCGGGCGAGGGCCCGGTCGCGGCCTTGGTTCACGGCTGGGAAGGCAGCGCGGATGATTTCTCGGCCATCGCCTCAGCGCTAGTCAGCCACGGCTACTCCGTGATGGGCTTAGATCTGCCCGCGCATGGACAATCCGACGGAGTATGGACTTCAATTCCGGCATGCGTGCAGGTGCTGTTAGAAGTGCAGCACGCACTGAAGTGCAACTTTCAGGCTGTGATCGGCCATTCCTACGGCGCCGCGGTGATCGGAGAAGCGCTAGCGGCGGGACTGCGCGCAGAACGCGCAGTTCTCATTTCTCCACCACGTCGTTTCATGGATGGCGTGCGTGAATTCGCGAAGCGATTGGGCTTTGACGAAGCGAACACTCAGGCATTTGTCGCCGCACTTCGGGAGATCGGCGTCGACCCGGATCCGCTCGATCTTCCGCTAACCGTATCCCGCTTGAGCGTGCCCGCGTTGATTTTGCACTCGGATAACGATTCCGTGATTCCAATCGCTGCGGCGCGTAGTGTCGCCGAAGCATGGCGCGGTAGCCGATTCGTTGAGCTCGCGGGGTGCGGTCATCGACGCCTCCTCGGCGAACCGGCTGTGGCCGAGCGCATCGTCACTTTTTTGAGCGGCGATGCCTCTACGGCATAAGCCCCAGCACGACCGCCTTGACGACGGCTTGCAGCTTGTTCGTGCAGTTGAGTTTTTTTATGACATTTGCGACATGAAAGTTTACCGTGCGTCGTGACATGTTCAGGATCGAGCCGATCTCCAGAGCGGTCTTGCCTTCCGCCGTCCACAACATGACTTCCCGCTCGCGCAGCGTCAGCTGCGAGGAAACGCCGGGAACCAGCTCAGCAAAGCAGTTTTTCACGACCGCTGCGTGACCGGTTTGCGCGAGCCAGGCGAAGCGCACGCTCTTTGCGAGGATTTCCGCCTGTTGTAACGGGACCTCGGCACGGGCCAAGGATAAAAAGCCAGTGATGCCGGACTGATCTCGCGCGGATTGCGACCAGCCGAATTTCAGCCCATAGCTCTGCGCCTCGTGCCATAAAGCCGGAGCTGCTGCGAACAACTGATCCGACCACACGAGCGCCGTGTGCAGATAAGCGCCTGCCAAAGCGACTGTCGGATCTATGGCGCAGTAGTTCTGCTCGCGATAGCGCGCCGTCCAGCCGCTAGGATAGTTGTCGAATATCAGAATGCGCCGATGCTTGATCGACAGCGGAATGCGGATTCCGTAACAGCAGTACTCGAAGCCGAGTGACTCCGCGGCATCCGCGAATTTTGCGAAGATCGCCTCCATCGTGTTGGCGGCACCCAACCCTGCGATCAAATCATGGTGCCAGCCATCCATGGTCGTAACGGGAACGGTCAACCGGTCGGTATTGAATTCGCTGAGCGTGTGGCACGGCCGCGAGCTCATGGAAGCCGCTCGTCGCGGCGGAAAACGGGCTATTCCGCACGCAGTCTGTTCTTTCATTTGCTACCTCCTTGTAGACACGGCTAGCTTATTTCTTCTCGCATTCTAAAAATGCGCTGTTAGTTAGTATAAGCCGCAGTACATGTCATTCGACTGACCATGGTCAAGAGCGCAATTTGCCGGGAAATATCCTGAAACCGAATTGTTATCGCGTGGTTCGCCGCAATGCTCTCGAATGAACCCGGCGCCGAACTAACAACAACGCGCCGTAATCAGACCTTTGAACGCATCGTGAGAAATCTTGACACGATGTGCATCGATTACAGCGATGTACAGTGCAATGGCGTGTGCCATGCGAGCTGCATCGAAGAAGTGCGCTCGGTGTGGCAGTTGTGCATGGGTGGGTAACAGAAAAGCGACACGATCATGAATGATAAAAGATCATGTATGCGGCATTTTAGGCCGGCAACTTTGACGCGCATACGCTTCGATGGCCGCACTTGGAAAATGCTGATGCGGTCGTTTTTCGTGACTACCCACTGCCCGGAATCGAGGTGTCCCGCGGGTCGGCCGGAAGAGGGCTCTAGCTGCCCGGTGAACCGACAATCTTCAATAGTTTGGTAGAGTTCGGTTTTCCTCCGGAGGCCGTTTATGGAATTATCGAAACCGATTTTGAGATCAGGTGCTGCAATAATTTTTATTCTGGCGGTCGCAGCGTCGTGGGCCGCTGAGCCGGAGAAATCCCCTAAGGGATACACCGATACTCCGTTCTTACCCGACAGTCGCTGGCGGGTGCATGACCTGGAACGTCCGCATCCGCCGGTCGTGGCGCCGGCCCCACCGAGCCCCGAGGGCCAGGCGGGCAAACCACCTTCGGACGCTGTGATCTTATTTGATGGCAGGAGCCTCGCGGCATGGCGCAAGGAAGATGGCGGCGCACCCGGATGGAAGGTCGAAAACGGATATATGGAAGTAGTCGGTGGCAGCGGCGACATCGTGACAAAGGAGCAGTTCGGAGATAGCCAGATGCACGTTGAGTTCCGTACCCCTTCGCCATCTAAAGGCGAAAGTCAGGGACGCGGCAACAGCGGCGTATTTCTGTTCGGTATTTATGAGGTACAGGTACTCGATAGCTATGAAAACGTGACGTATGCAGACGGGCAGGCCTCTGCTATCTATGGGCAATCGCCGCCGCTTGTGAATGCTTCGCGCCCGCCGGGGCAATGGCAGACATACGACATTATCTACACAGGACCGCATTTCAAAGACGGAAAGATCGAGAGTCCGGGCTACATCACCGTGCTTCACAACGGTCTGGTCACGCAGAACCACACGCAGATTCTCGGCGCGTCGGTGCATCGAGCATTGCCGCGGATGATCGTCCACGGTCCGACAGGCCCGATCAAACTTCAGGATCACGGGGATCCGCTGCAATTTCGAAATATCTGGATTCGACCGCTGCAGCCGGCACCGGCATCGTCACGCTAAGTGTCTATGAAGACAGCCTACCGGCGATTCACCGCGTGATTGTTCTCGCCCGGTCACGGTCGCGCTGATCTTGCATACCCGAGTTGATGTATTTCGGTGTGTGTAAGTCACGTAAGTAGCGTTAGCGAGGCGATCGCTTGTAACGACAGAAAAATATCGATGTTGCCCGGTCTCGGTCCTCTGGCGATAATGATCATGAATGAGAATGGCTCGCATCTGAGTTTGTTGGCGTCTCATCTAAGGAAGTGCGCTGTGTCGGACGATCGCCAACGCCAGGATCTTCAGGCTACTTTCATCGACCACCGCGACCGTCTGCAAGAAGCGGCGCAACGCATTGTCGGCAGCCGCCACCCCGCCGAGGACGTGCTCCAATCAGCGTATTTGCGCATCACGGAGTCTTCTGCGCACTTAGTCATTCGTAATCCGCTGAGCTACTGCTTTCAAGTCGTGCGGCATCTGGCCATCGACTACTGCCGCCGCCGCGCGCTGGAGTCGCAATTCTTCGCGGCAGAAGTCGAAGGCCATGCAGTTCCGGCACCTCAGTTGTCGCCGGAGCGCACGGCCACGAGCAGTCAATTACTCGCGCGCATCTCTGAGATACTCACGCAATTGCCGCCACGAACGCGTAAAGCATTCATGTTGTATCGATTGGAAGGCTTGACTCAGCGAGCTATCGCCGAGCGGCTCGGTGTATCTCCGACGCTGGTCAATTTCATGATCAAAGATGCTGTCGATGCTCTGAAGCACTGTCAGGACGGTATTGAGCCTTAGAATTGCTTTTGCGAACTACATATCGATTGCGAAATTGCTTATTATCCAGAGGCTTCACACCTGGAATCATCGCGGCTGCTCGCCCATGGGTTGCATGGGCCTGAGAAGGCCCGATTTCCGTGGTGCAGATTCGACCGTTCCGCGAAGATTGCCATGTACAGTTCGCCGTATATTTCATTATCCGTGACGGGTTGATTCGAACATGAATCCTTCCCATCGAGACGACCCGCTATGGAGAGCTGCATGGGACTGGGTAATCAGGGAACATGAGCAGCAGCTCGATCAAGCTGCGCGCGCTGAGCTCGTCGAGTGGCTGAAGGCGCATCCCGCGCATCTCAGGAACTACGAGGAAGCACATCGCATCTGGCTCGCGGCCGGACTGGTGCCCTTTCCCGAGTCCCGCGACGCGGACGGCGCGCCTGATAAGTCCAAAGAAGGTTAACGCCGAGAGCGCATTTCCGTGTGCGCGGGGCGATCTGCGGCCGAGCGTATTATCCCGTCATAACGTCTAACAGCGGATACTGCAAAGTCAGTCGCAGTCCTTGTAGCTGACGCCGTAATCACGGCAGCGCTAAACAATCCGACCACCCGTTCGTCATTCAGATACCGGCACTGCAGAGCGCTGGCGTCTTCCCACTCAACATGATGAGGAACGGATATGTCGACAAGTTGCTTTGACCGCGAAGATGGCGTGTTCAAGGTGCTCGTGAATCACGAAGACCAATTCTCGCTGTGGCCGCAATGGAAGGCCATCCCGGGCGGCTGGACCGACACGGGTGTGCAAGGCGACAAGAAGACCTGCCTCGAATACGTAGACAAGACCTGGACCGACATGCGGCCGCTGTCACTGCGCAAGTGGATGGCGGAGCAGGATGCGAAGGGCTCGATGCAGCCTGGCTCGTGATTCGTCATCTTTCGGACGATGCAGCGGAGGTGGCTCGTGCAACCGCTCTCAGTGTTTGAATTCGCACGAGCACCGATGGCATCTGTGTTGCCGGTGTGGATCGAGTCGCATAGCTATGGCGAATCGCTCACCGGCGCTTTCCCGCGACTGCGAGCGCAAATCGAATCTCTCCTCCCGGAGACGGGTGGTGTGTTGTTGCGCGGATTTTCAGTGCAGACCATCGAGATGTTTCGCGAGTTTGCCGCCGCCTTTGGCCATCCGCTGCTGAGTTACGAGTTCGCATCTACACCGCGCAGCGCGGTAACGCAAGGCATCTACACCTCAACTGAGTATCCGGCGCACCAGTACATTCCACTGCATAGCGAGCAGTCATATACCCGCGATTGGCCGATGAAGATCTGGTTCCACTGTGTGACTGCCGCGCGTGCGGGAGGAGAAACCCCCATTGCCGACAATCGCGCCATTTACGAGCGCATGCCGGCGGCCATTTGCGATCGTTTCGCGGCGGGCATTCTGTATGTGCGCAACTATGGCGATTTCGATGTGCCGTGGCAGAAGGTCTTCAACGCGCAGACCCGCGCCGACGTCGAGACATTCTGCCGGCGGGCGCAAATCGAATGCGAGTGGCAACCGAATGGCGATCTCAGAACCCGGCAGCTCTGCCAAAGCATAGAAACACATCCGCGCACAGGCCAGAAAGTCTGGTTCAACCAGGCGCATCTGTTTCACGTCTCGAGTCTGGAGCAGGACGTGCGCGACATGCTGGTGGAAACAGTCGGCATGGAGAACCTGCCACGCAATGCCTATTTCGCAGACGGTACCGCTATCCCCGATTCGCTGTTGAATGAGATTCGCGCCGTGCTATCGGAATGCACCGCGACTTTCCCGTGGCGATCAGGCGATGTCCTGATGTTAGACAATATGCTAGTAGCCCACGGGCGCGCACCGTTCAACGGGCCGCGAAAAGTGGTCGTGGCGATGGCCGAGCCGCACGGCAATCTCGGCGCGAACGCTTGCACGTGATCCGGCACTGAGGTTCCTCAGCATGGATGTACGGCGTTCGCAGACCCGACAGTTTCC
>Ga0307515_10013637_pt1 | contig 15151 bp, 16 predicted proteins | sample 17_EM_MG_FD_194513 | JGI IMG/M metagenome (GOLD analysis project Ga0307515, IMG submission 194513) | Populus trichocarpa ectomycorrhiza microbial communities from riparian zone in the Pacific Northwest, United States - 17_EM | ecosystem: Host-associated > Plants > Roots > Unclassified | place... | reverse complement strand
TCAACAAAATATCTAAGCAAACACTATACACTCTGATACACCTCCCCTAAAGCACAGCTCAGGAAGTTTCCAACATAAACTCCCATCAATAAACTTATTCAACCAAATGCCGGAACAAAACAAGCCAAAATCCTTGGATTCCAAAGGGATATTCGTGAACAACTGGAAGAAGAGCAAACTCGGCGAAAAGTGCGATGAAGCAATGAAGGGACAGCACCCAAAGCCTGGGGAAGTGCAGCTCAATAGAATCAGAGAGTCGGTTGAGAAGAGAGATCAGTTCAAGAAGGATTTGCTGGCTGCGGGGAGAACAGAGGAGGAGGCTATGTGGGAATCCTTTAGCCTGGTGCGCGCTCACATGGAGAGGCTGGCGAAGGAGGATCCGTATAATTATGCTCGGACGGGGAAGGAACAAAGCCTCTGTGGTAAGCCGTTGTAAATTGTGGGTGGGGGTTGGGGGTGGTGGAGCGATGATCGGGGGATTGGGTGGGATGTAGAGCGAGAGCCAGACTTTCACGCACTGCCAAGAGACTAGATAGAGCCAATGGATAGATTTTGCATTGCGATCTTCGCGTATCAAGATCTAGTGATTAGACATAATTGAATCGGGACTTGATCCGAATAGAATGGACCTTCCTGGAGTTCTGCCTTCTCAATCCCGAACTTGATCTCCTCAACAACGAACTTGTTCGCTCTGCACGCCCCAAGAAACTTCTCAAATGTCCTCGGATTTCGGATTGTCGCAGCGTTAATGATTTTCATCGCCGGATATAGCTCGAACAGGTCTCCAAAAGTTGAAACGAGTTGCGGTATTTCAGATCCATCGTAGGTCAGATCAGCTCCAAGAATCAGATCAATGTTCCGCCCACCATTCCATTCCGGATGTTCTCCGCCGACCAACGCCTGTCCCCATTTCAGCTCTTTGCCTTCGATGATTGTGGAGTCTTGCAGGTCGTTGAGGTAGAAGTTTGTCGAGAGGCTGGAAACCACATCGTCGGATCCATCGGTAGCGATAACGTGTGAGGCGCCCAGGTGTTTCGAGCATAACACCGAGACGTATCCAGGTCCGGCGCCCAGCTCCAAAATAGACTTTCCACGAACGAGACTGCCCTGATTTGCGCAAAGGTAGTTGCCAAGGTGAAGAGCTGCCTCCCACGTCCTGAGCCCAGTGGTTCCAGATGCCGCAAAAAGATTCCGAGCTTCAAGAAGAGTGATAGTTGGGGCAGCTTGATCTTGTAAGGGAAGGGAAGAAAGTGTATACGTGACATATGACTTTTGCTGAGCAGAAATTGCTTCGGACGGAACAGATGATGCAAACAATGATGAAAGACAGTTCATGAGGTCATCAGAAATGCCCTGAAAGACAAAACAGTCAGAAAGTGATGCAAACATGAACTACATTTGCCATGTAGCTGATAATTTGATGGAAACAGCATACTTCTTCTTCCCAGTCTTGAATACTTTGCTCGATTCTGCTTGTGAGCTCTTTCAAGACTCGAAGCTGATATCGCACCGGAGACGCATTCTTGGTCCCATTTTCTGAGAACAGATGAGAATGTAAGGACAGTTGAAAGGTGTCATTTCGGAGATGCTCTTCATCCGGGTAGTCGAGATTGAGCTGAAGCTGAAGGTATTGACGAACGAAACGATCGAGTTGTTGCCTCGCACTGGCCGATAATTGACTCTCCATCCTCTCCACCACTCATCGAACAAATCATGATTTGATGTGCTGTTGGAAAACTGAAGGACCACAGACGGCGAGGTTTACGTTCTCAAAAACTTGACGCCTCAGGCTACTAAGGCCACTAGGGCTTCGCAAAGCCCTTCACAAGAAATTCTTGTGTGCTCGCTTATATCACTCATCATAGTTTAGCGCATTCTCGATATCGACGAGAACTCCTCAAACTTTCCGCAAGCCTTCAATCGACAGCGACCTCCATTGACAACCACCCCTCGATATCTGTCTCGACACTCTCGCAGGCAGAATCATCGACTCTTGAATCTGCAAAGATGGCGGACCGAGAACAACCCGTTACGCTGCGAACTCGCAAATTCATCCGCAATCCTCTCCTCGGTCGCAAGCAAATGGTCGTGTAAGTTGCCTACCTCTCAATCGAATCGCCCTCATTCCGATCGCAAAGATGATGTCGGAGTTGGAATTAAAATTGTGATTCTAACGCTGCTGTGATAGTGACATCCTTCACCCTAATCGTGCCAACATCTCCAAGGATGAACTCCGAGCCAAGCTCGCCGACATGTACAAGGCCAACAAGGACCAAGTCAATGTTTTCGGTCTGCAAACACAATACGGCGGTGGAAAGACAACTGGTTTCGCGCTCGTCTACGATTCGCCAGAAGCCTTGAAGAAGTTTGAGCCCCATTATCGTCTGGTCAGAGTAGGATTCGCGTCAAAGATCGAGAAGCCCAGCAGACAGCAGCGTACGTCGTCAATCACATTTGCGGATAATGGCAGTTGTAGTGATGCTAATGTAATGGGAAATAGGCAAGCAACGCAAGAACCGACAAAAGACTCTCCGAGGTACGGCGAAGGTCAAGGGTGCGGCCAAGAAGAAGGAGAAATAGACGACTCGCCTTTCCCTGGTGTTGCGGACGGAGGCAAATTGGTGTTGCGGGAATGGGCTTTGTGTTTGTACGCATGCATTCGCATTGGCTCTGCATATGGTGCTTCTGGGACCGAAGGGTTGACATTGGGACATGATGGCATGGAAGCTTGATGGATCCTGAGGTCAATACAAACAATAAACTTACTTTTCGTCCATGGAAAGACTGAGTGTGAGTTATGATGAGCATGCGTGTTACAGATTACGCTTTCTAGGTCGAGGTACTACGAGTGGCAAATTACTGCCAAGACAAGGAGCTCGCCCAAAGTTTGTTGCTTGGAAGTTTCCATCGAGCTTCTCATATGGTTCGCTAGCCATGCTTTCTTGCTGTTCAATGCCGAGCTACCCTTTTGAATATGCGTCTACCATCTAGTCCATTTCCCACCTACATGTTTGTCTATTCTTCTTGGCTCATCTCGTGTCTAATGGTACTCGCCTGAGTCAATATAGCACGGCTAAAAGCTCGAGTGAGAGAAGAGTGAGAGAAGTTTCTCAGAACGTGAAGGGCCAATTCAGAACATTTTCCAGATTTCGCTTGATGGGTCTTTTCCTCTTGTATAATTCCCCCCTCAAACGATGAATTCACATCTAACATGTTTGAACTGGACAAATTGGACATCTAGGATCAATACCATTAGTACTCCGATGCTTTGATGTCCACTCTTAATTTCCTCCAGTTACTTGCCCCGGGAATATCGTGCAGCGGGCCAAGTTTTTTCCTACATGGGGTAGCATAGGTTCTAATCATAAGTTACGAAGTACGCTGATGAACATGATGTAGACTTGACACTCCCCGTTACTACGCACTGAACAGGCTTGACAGCAATTAAAAGACAATCCCGTTAATGAATTGAGGGATTCCCTCACCCTTTCCACTTTTTAACATAGCTTAAAATTATTAATTCAATCTTGGATGTTCATATTAAACCAAAGATAGAGCTATGTTTATTCGTCTCCTCCTGGTCCTTCTCTTCGCCAAGTTGTTTGCGGCGGCTGCAGGCCCTACGATACCGAATACCACGATTGAGATTGACTTTATCTTTACACTCAATCAAACGTATGCCCCCGTCAACACATTCCCAGTATCTTCAGTATCCAAAATGCCACAGCGGAGTGGAACTTCGGCTTCGGATTTTAATAGAATATCGCCAGTGTACCTGACGCCCAAGGACCGGGCCGAGAGACCTTTTGACCTGGCTTTTGTCTGTCACACAGGGAAAGCCTGTGCCCTCTGGTCCCTATATCATCGTGAACTCTACGAACTTTCCTGGCTCCATCAATCGCATTCTTCCGTTACCAGCCGGGAAACGGACCCTCGGGTGAGTCCAACTTCTCACAGTAATAAATCCTCTACCGCAATAGCAATTTCCAACAGCTTCTAGAAAGAACATTCTACTCCCAAAAACACCTGAGCGAAGTATCCTGACTCCCATTTCTGAGTCATATGTGGTCGTACAAGATCTCAAGCACGTGCGCTCCCAACGACGCTGGGATCCTTCACCATACTCAGCAGGCAACCCCGGTTCCAGGCGACATAAGCTTTGCCACAAAGAGCGGCGATGTTTCTCCAGATTTCATCACTAATTGACCGACTTTAGGGGACAAAGTGGAATTTCATAGAACTCCTGATTCTTGTGCTGCTAAGATAGATGCTGCCCAGACAAGCAGTATCACTGCGGCTTTAGCTCTGAGTGCTCCGACTCCTTCCGCGACCGGTACAGGAACTGGGTCTCACAGCTCGACAACGGTAGGGAGCTCACCTACCCCAATTTCGAAGTCTCCGAATGTTGCGGAGAAAGAGCCATCACAGTCTTGGCTTCTTGGAGGGGTGGCTTTACTCGCAGGATTTGGGGTCTTGTTGTAGGTCATCTCAAAGGCAGAGAATTTGTATTACCATTGCGAGCATATGTGGAAACGCTTCAAATTTATTGTCGAGAGAGAGAAAATGATTCATTTGAAGTATCGCGTAGGTAGGTTTAAATACATCAACGAAGAGCCGACAACGTCTTACTGAAGAAGCTCTAGGAATCTCGTGGTGGACACAGAAGCGGCAGTCGGTTTTGACGTCCTCAACTACGTCTGACCTTGGTCAACTCAGAGAGATTGGACTTTGTTACAGATCAGACTTTGAATGTACGATAATACAAGGGAATATTCAGAGAGAACGTATTTGAAATGTTCAAGTTGACTTGGGACATTGAGAATGTCTGGCTTCGTCTGTCGATGGAAACGGCATACAAAGTCGTCACGCCCCTTCGCTTACCTCCTTTCCCTTCCATTCGTTCATTTTATCGTGAAAATAGCTCATGACTCAACCCACGCATGGGCCCGACTGGCTCCTATACATCGACTGATACTTACCGCAAATAGGTCATAGGGAGAATTACAATGAACTTGGGCAGTTCAGTACATTGTACGCCAATGTTTGGCAACTATCTAGGTCTTGCGCAGTTTACTTCCCCTCAGCACTCCACCATCTATCTGTTTCCTTGGCTTAACTGTGACTTGAAGGTCGTTTTTTCCCCCACAAAAGGTTTTACCGCGAGCAGCCTTGGCCGGTCCATCGACAATACGTTCAACCCCACAGTGGCTTCCTCGGCAATTCTCGGATCCTGATCTCTGCAGTCTTCACACCTTCCACAAACCCAGAACTTCCCGCTTCACTCACCGAAGACGATGCTGTTCATTGGCAGACTGAACACACCACCATCGCTTGCGCCTCTAGCGAGTCATTGGTCAGGTCTCGAAGCGTGAACCTTATCATTGGTTTTCAGTCAATCATCAGTGTCGTCCTCACAAATTTGAAGAGAAAAAAAATTCGGAATCAAAATCTCCTCTCACGCGATGCTGCCAGTGGCTTCGGTCGTGCTTTCCCTTCCGTGGATTGTGGCCAGAAGCCGCGCCAACGAAGCTGCAAGCGTGTTCTTTAAAGTCACCAAGTGGCGTGGTTTGAGATTGAGTCGAGGCTGGAGAGTGTCAAGTTCTGGGCGCAGCAGCCTATGGGACTTGGCGAAGTAGCCCAGCAGCCTCCCCGATCGTGAAGATATGAAAGTCACATTCCCTTGCCGCTTGCCGGCGACTTCTTTCCAAAAGTTCTACCCCTCTTTGCGTTGCCTGTAGCTATTTCTGTTCAATTCTGCAAAGTGCCTGTCCTCGTTCTTCAAAGCTTGCCTAGCCGCCTTCCACCTTTCCAAATGCCTACCACCATCTCACAGCCTCGCCCTTTCGATTTTCAACCGCCGGTCGCGGGAGGCGTTCAGAGAAGCGAGGAACTGTGTGGCGTATGCAGTACCATCGCATTCCATCATAATTTCTACCATAAGATGACCCAGAACATCCGATTAGGAACGTGGGAGGAGATTCTGCAAAGCCAATACTGTCCGTTTTGTCGACTCGTTGCTAGCGCTCTCATAGCAAATCCCAATCGGTCTCTACGATACTTAGATGATCAAATCATTTTGAGCAACAATGCGAGCTGGGAGCTTGGAGTGGAGCAATCACCCTACGACAAACTAAATTCAGACACGTACTCCAACAAGCTGGACCTAAGATCGACCGCAAAACAACACCAAGATGTCGCTTATCGCCTTGTAGTCTACGTTAAAGATGCTCCAGAAGTCAGGAGTTGTATTCAGTACTTAGCTCATGGTGTGCGTAAGGAGGACCAACAATTTTTTGGCCGCCCGCTGGATCGAGAGAAGGTCGATACCTATCTCTTGAAGAAATGGCTCCGTCTCTGCGAAGATTGGCATGGTGATGTCTGCGAACAAGATGGAGTCAGTGGTCAAAATTTACCGACGAAGTTGAGGCTTATAGATGTGGAAGAGAGGACGATTGTGAAGGCATTGACCGCTAGAGTGCAATACTTGACCCTCAGCTACGTCTGGGGCGAAGACGACATGTTGCGGGAAACTGGAATGACTCCTGTAGTCACAAACAGAGCGGACATCCGGTTTTCCCCAACTGGGGAGGAGCTCACCCCACTTCCTGATCACCTTCCACAAACGATTGAAGATGCGATATCACTGACCCTTACTCTTGGCTTTCGATATCTCTGGGTCGATGCCCTCTGCATCATCCAAGATGATCCCACTGAGACGAAGAACCTCCATCTAGAAAGGATGGATGCCGTTTATAACTGTTCGACTCTTACAATTGCAGCAGCATCGGGGCTACATGCCGACAGTGGAATTCCAGGAATTTCGGTACCACGCAAACACTCCCCACGACCGGAAATAATTCAAGGCATGCACCTTGCTGCAATGTCCCCATCATTTACGGAGTTGGAAAACTCACAATCTTTGATTTGGAACACCCGGGGATGGACCTTCCAGGAAAAAATTCTGGCCAAGCGAATTCTCCTTTTCACGGACTATCAGGTCTATTATAGATGCTCAGAATCTGTTTGGACGGAAGAAATTGTCAACGAGACGAAAAGGTTATCGCGCAGCATCGAATCACGGCCGGGAAAATATCGATGGGCCGCTGATAGGCCTCGCCATAATGTGAGTGGGAAACTCCTTCTGCTCAAGATGATTGTTCCTCAACTCCATGTGGATGATCAATGGAACTACCTAGGCAGATTTCCCGACTATGCTGCCGCCATTCGAGAATATACTCAGCGGACTCTGACAAATCCAAACGACATTTTGATTGCAATCAGCGGTGTACTCAAAACTTTAAAGCCAGACACAGGGCAATTCATCTATGGACTTCCTAAAGCATACTTTGCACAGTCTCTTCTATGGTATCCTGAGCCTGGAAAGAGGCACATCCGATCCGACCCAAATTTGCCATCTTGGACATGGGCGGCGTGGCATTGTGTCAATGGGGTTGGATACGATGTCCTAGATGTCCGTATGATTCGTACAATCATGATCACGATTCGAAATTTGCTGGCACGTCTGGGCAAAGCTATGGCGAAGGCGTCGAGTGGATCCTCTGACTCCGACTCGTCGTCATCGTCTGACTACAGTGGTGACAGTGGCTCTTCGTCGTCTTCGACCTCGTCTTCCTCCCCCTCAACCTACTATCCCTACGAGCCACCCAAGAAGAAGCGTGATTGGAGTACCAGGAAGATTGTCGGCAAAGCCAGCGGTAACATTGTAGCATGCTTCGGATGGCCTCTTGCAGTTCGTGACCACACTGTTAAGCACATGTTCTACTGCGCAGAAAAGAAAGTCACTCCTCTAAACTGCGAGGAGACATTATCCCTCCACACTTTCATGGCAGACGGTACTATGTTTAAGGAGAACGAAACCAACAGCTTGAAATCGAGTCGGAGCCGCCAAGACCTCCAGAACATAGCGCGAAAATACAGATTTCCATTACTTTCGATGGAGACTATTATTGTCAAGTTGAATATCGGCAGGTGCTTGCACCACATCTTCCCTACTCACGACGACGATGCGAGCGTCTTTGAACTCGTTGATCACACCGGCTCTTGTGTCGGCGAGGTCTGGACAACCCTCAGGCTAGCGAAAGAGGGGAGGGAGGAACCTCTTGAGTTCCTGACCATCAACTGGGGTCTCTCTCTCAGCGTAGCGGAAATTGACGAACCTTTCATCCCAAGATGGACCTTTGATAGTGCTAAGCTGCCAGAGTCTCAAATCTTCATGAGCTGCCGCTCGTTCTTTGAGGAAGCATTGCGCCCAGCACCTTCAAAAGGGTTGATGGGCAGGTACGGAGTGAACTCCGCTCAGGCGGAACAGCCTTCTGTGATGAAATTTTTAGATGCTTTGTTCACTGCCAAGAAAGGACAACCTCGGCCAAAGTTCCTTTGGTCGACGGTAAATTTAATTTTGGTTGAGTGGGAAGGGCCAATTGCTCGGCGGGTAGGCGTTGGAAAGGTCATCTTTAATGCTTGGTTGCTTGCGCGAGAGTTGTTTGGCACGCCTGAGGAGGTCATACTTGCTTGACAGCTTGGTATCTTGCGGTGAAAGTTAACCACGTGAGACTTCCGGGCGTGTCATTAGCAGAATTACAGCCATGATTGAGTAGGTTTCAATTGTACCACAGAAGGTTGAACTTTGAAGGTGGATTCTCGAGGATCAAAATCTGCACACCAACCAAATCAACGAATGTCCCAGTCTTTACACAACAGAGAACCTTATCTAATTGTACAATAGCGACTCGAATAGTGACTGATCTAGCAATTGGCAAGGTATAGAGGCGCCACAGCTTCGCAAGGACGATTGTCAAGAGAGCGAGGATGGGTGGGGCGTGATTTCTAAATTCGGTCGCCGAGCTTTCGACTGCAATTTAGGGACGTTGGTGGGTTCGATGAGGTGGTGCACTATCTACTTCAAGTCAGCATTATAGCAACCTGGACGGGGCTGTTAGGGAAGAGAGGCTCTCAAGACTTCGAAATCCCTGCCAGAGGTAGTGGCTCGTTGCTAGCGAAGTCTTAACCAAAAAAAATACTGGAGACTTCTTAATGAAGGATGTCGCGAGTAATGTCAATGTCTTTGCAAGGGAAAAATGGGTTGTAAACAAACAGAAGGCCGCCGAACCATTAGGCGAGCGTCGCAGAAAGAAGGAGCAACAAGAGAAGACGAAAAGGGACGAGGAGCTCATTCGGAGGTTCGATTCTGCTCGGACTGATGCACAAATTTGACTCGTGTTCGACTTTATTATGACCAGGTTGAACTGGGACGACACCAAAGAGCCTACAACGCTCAATGACCTCTTTGACACTGTTCTCGTTATGATGGTGATGATGATGAAATGCGAGATTAGACAGATGAAGTTGCCGTGGTTGCTGCAATCTAGAAAGACATTGGGGAGGCTCGGAGTGAATACTGGATGGATCTCGACATACTCGCCAACGACGAAGGATACAAATCACTCGAGAAGAATGACACTCAAGGAGCATATGTCGATGCTCTTATCGATACCAAAATTTACATCAAATTTCGGGGTTTTCGAGCAGCCGTTGTGGAGGTTGTCATTAGGGAGGAACTCATTGTAAGTTCTGATCCTGTGTTTCGAAATCCATGACTAGTGTTTAATAGGTCAAGGAGGAAGACACGGATGAAGTACAAGGATCGAATAACGCAGCACTGGCTAGTTCACCAGCCACAGTTCCAGACAGTCACGTAGTCCCGCCCCTTCAGCTCGGCTGGTTGAGAAGTTATCCTTTAAAGTGCGGGCTAGAAGAGGGTGAAATCGACTTTACAGGGCCGACAGATTTACTGAGCTACTTGCAGCTGCACATGGACTTGCTAAACTAGACGGGGATGGATCACAAGGAAACATCCCTGGACAGAATGCAGTTGCTCCTGTTGTCACTCCATCCACTGCATTACTGTCATAATATGTATTGGTTATGGAGAACTCGATTGTTATTATGTATACGCTTGCCTTCAAGTTTATGCTTGAACTATAAGCGAATGCGACTGCATCAGGACACTGTGCAGGAAGTTCAAGTGTTGTCTCGGCGTCTATCTTTGGGGGTGGCTAAAAAATGGCAGCCTCATTTGTGGAACATTTAAGCGTACCAAGTGGTGAGTTGTATAGATTAAAATATGCTATTTTGTGTAAATTAGAGGTCTCTGACCGCGATTGAGCAGAGACTTCTAAGGGAGCCCGACGGCTTGGGATTAGTGTCGTAAAAAAGAGGCATGCTCTGCCACAGATAACTGAGCGAAAGCCAAGTTTCTGCGTCACCCAGGATTTCTTTTGCTTCTTAAATCTAGCGCAGTATCTACTTCTGGCTTTGTCCAAATCGTGGTTTGGTGGGTCTCAATTCAATTTTTGCGACTCTTCTTTTTTTCGCGGACTTACCAAAACGGAGATCGTTAAGCGAGCCCCTGAATAAGATTAAGCGAGGATCCCCGGAGAATTTGAAGTCTTTCCTCTCCCAACCTTTTATTAGGAGATTGATGTAATTAATCGAGGATTAAATCGATCTTTGTGGAAGTCCAACTTTATTAACATACCATTATTAGGGGTGGAATGCAATATTGATAAAGTCCCAAATTTCCCCAGGAAGCGCGAGGCGTACTTGCGTACTTGGAAGCATTCAAAGCCCCGAGGCCGTTGAGCATCGAAAGACCAGAAAGACAGCTTGTTGTCAGATTTGCACTTGGAAAATATGCGATCAAATGAGATCTTGACGGACACCCGGAGGAAGGCAAACATGCACAATGAATAGAGTGCATCGACGTTGGACGGCAGGCGTGTGGTTTCGCTAGCGGCCGTGTGATACGAAATACAGAGACCGAAAGATCCCCTTCTATGCAACACAGCTTCAACGTGTCAACGATTGAAACGAGGCAAGAAACACGATGTTGCACTTGAATTATCATCACCAAGATATCGAGATGCAACATCAAGACTAATTACGCAGCGGAAATCGTCAGATAAACCGCTGTAACTTGCAAGTGTAGCAACACGATTAACTGCAGCCTCCGACAGCCGGCCACCCCCAACAAAGGCTGCCTTCAGAAATGCGCTTGATCAGCTGCCTCCACCATTACCTCATTCTCTCCAGAGAATGACCGTGGCCAAATGCCATAGTTGTACAGTACGTCCAAATTGAGACGGCAAGAAATCGCACACTATCTTCTGTCCCTTTTTGATAATTTTGTCTTCGCTTCTCCCAGAAAAATGAACAGAAAACACCATGCCGCCTGCGACGCGGGCTGTTTAAACCTTTAAACAATGCAATTTGAAATCTGATATGCTGTGCAATGAAAATTGTAGAATGGTGAGGTTTTATGCTGTGGGGATGCTCGTGCTTGGAAGGCGGGGAGGAGCCGAGCTTTGGACTTCGATCGGTGGAGGCGGGTAAGATGGTTGATAGGGCGAAGGGACGTAGGTATGTCCATTCACGAGTGATCCGCCGGATTGTGAAGGTAGCGAGTCATCGCTGTTGGCGGCGTGGCTGCTTTGCGATCCTCGCTTTGACGCCGGGCTGCTGTGTCCATAAGACGACCCAGACTGGTCATTGGGAGTATACAAACTCTCGCTATTGGATGATTGGTACAGCTCTTGGGATTGAGAATTCAGGATCTGTCCGGAGCTGTAGGTCATCTGCGATGACGGCAGGGCTGCTGCTCGATATCGGAATGTAGGAGGATTCATGAGGTGTTGCATTACTATGGTTCTTGAGACTATTCAACATGCTGGCGCTCATCAAGCCATTATAAGATTGATATCCTGGCTGTGAAACCGGCTGAAGACTCTCTGAAGTTCGCAAGAATGATCCTTGTGATTGGCGATTGGTTGCAGGAATCGGGAGCATGCGGTCATTGGTGGTCGATGGTGTAGGGAGCGAGGTTGTAAGACCCTGTAATGAAAGGCTCTTAGGCTCGGGGCTTATGGCTGGGCGCAAAGGAAAGGAGGTGCCGCCGTGATACGGCAACTGGCCGTGATTGTAAGCTGAATCTGGTTGATCCACGAACAGCGACGTCTTTGGAAGCTGAGGTGTCGGAGTTGTCCAGCCTCGTCCTGCGGATGTTGTATAGTTCGACATTGCCATGTGTTCGGATGGAAGCAGTGAATAAGATGAGCCTTGAAGACCGTAATCAACGCTTTCCTCAAAGTCATTGTATGAGTAGTATGACTTGATTGGAAATTGGTACGCCGGTATGGAATTGTTGCGATATTGATAGGGATCAAGACCCATTCCATAAGATTGCGGGCCGCACGGAACCATGCGGCAATTCAAACGGGATCCCGGCGAGAGATCATAATCATAACCCGCGGATTCGCTCTTCATCTGGGCTTCTGTTGATGAGACCTACAACAAGGTAAGCAAGGACAAAATTGAATACAATCAGATCTTTGTTACCCTCAAGAACTGGCACTGCTCGTTTCCGGCATTCTTGCAATTTGAACACGGACCGCCTTGATCACCGCTGCATCGAATCTTGCGCTTCCGGCAACGTCCACACTAAAGGTTGCGTCAGTATCCTTATGGACGCCAGGAAACATATACTCGGTGACTTACTGCAACAGGGATTCTGCTTCTCGGTCGAGCGTTTGAATCGTTCTCTGAAGCCTGATCGCCATTTCGATTCTCGGGGCTACCTAAATGCGAGATTCGAGAAGGAGAATAAAGGCCATGTGCTGGAGGTAGGTCCCGGTCATGACTTAAAGGATAACCATGTCCACGGCCACTGAGGCGCCGGAACGGAGCTTCCTGATCATCAAATATGGCCCGAGTCATCACCATCTAGAAGGACGTTTTGTCAGTTTGCTGAATGATCCTCCGAGAATTAAAAGCGCAGATCTCGTCTCACCTTCAGGATTCTTGTCTTATTGTCAGAGATGTATCAGGGGAAAAAAGTCGAAAAGCACAATAATTATTGTACAGTCAACAAGTGTGAAAAAGATGCTGTGCCAGGGAGAATTGACTACTTCGTAATGTAGTAAATCGCAGAGTCGTCCGGCAAGGCGATGGTGACCGCTTTAAGTGTGACTTGTTTGCCTACAGGAGTTCAGCAGTGATCTTGCCCCGATGATGCGCAAGCAAGATCTGATGCATCACAATTTTCTCCAAGTGGACTCTAATCTGCAAGCAAGAGCGAACATTTCATGCAGCCTTGGAGAATATTTGCGAGGTACGGGATGTTGCAGGATGGGGCGTACCCACGCATGGCACTTACTACAGATCAGGCCACTGATCTGCAAAGCCCATCGACGGATCTAGCAAACAGAGCTAGTGTCTTTGATGTGGAGAGTCTCGACGAGGCTCTCAAGGGTCTGAGTTGTTTGGACGAGCTGAGACTGACTTAAATATACCTTGACGAGTGGATTCCCAAGTTTGGGCAGAACGAGACTGTCTCGATTTCATGAAACGCAGTCCCTGCAGACAAAGAATGTGGGGGGGCGGGGGAGGAGAGGGGGTCGGTGGAGGAAGAGTTCGTGAAATATGACAATCTTCAGTCTCAACTATAGTGTGGAGAGGCCTTCTGAGACTCAACTCGTATGCCACAATCCAGCCTTCATATCCTTCTTCTCTAAATCTGACTGACAAACCCATCTACCCGGAGAACCTTCCGAGTAAGCTTTTCCTCTTCTGGTTAGAGATACAGAAGCAACGTGAAGTGATAGATAACGATATAGGCTAAGGAGCATGGGAAAGGAAGCAAACTCTGGACAAGTCTACGACCCCAACGGTGTCTGTGCTACAGACAGCAAACGTAGACTTGTATCACTCTGCAACACAAGATTGGCAAACTGCAGCCTTGATCATCGAATCCTTTGAATGCGCCTCAACAATCATGCAGCTATAATTCAGCACATGCAAGACAGCACATCTGATGCAGAGCCAGCAGGATTTTATCCTTGCCCCAGTGACTCTCTTTTATTTAAATCCAACGAGTGCCACATCTCAAATAAAGTCGTGGGGCATCGACTCTTGACCGTTTGATGATCGTCACAAGACTGCAGAACTTGGTGTATGCACTCACCTGAACGAAGTCTAGTCACTTCAACATGCAATCACAGCGAAGCAAACCCAATCTGTCGCTTTTACACCTCCGTCCAATCAATCGCAGCCATCCATGGGGATCGCGTGTTTGCTTGGATCATTCACAGTGAGGCTAGCTCAGCCACCATGCATCACAGCAGCATCAAATTCAGAATTTCAACATACACAAAATGCTGTAGAACATATTCTGCAGCTGGGGGATCATATGGGCAGACGGATGCAATTCCTTGGAGGAGATGTCGTGGACAGGCACATCCAATTGAAAGCAATGCAACCAGTAAGTGGCAAGGAAAAATATTGCCGCAGTTACGTTCCAAGTTATGAGAGTGACAGAGGCTCATGAAATTCAACACTGAGTATTACGTATCACCAAAAGTGGTACTTATGAGGGGAGAATGGGATGTTACAGAGATTCTGCAGCGCTCGCGGCCGTGGCCGTTCCCAGAAGGCACCACATTCTCAAATCTCCAACACCCCTGAATCTCTAGCTTTCTGACCCTTACCGATGTCTCTTTAATTAGTAGGCAAGCTTTGAAGTGAAATTGTGCAGCACCTGATCTGTGTTGACCAATACCAGGCATCAGTTGCCAAGCGAGGGACACCATCTCGACTCTACGCAGGCTGAGAATGAGTACAAGTTTCAGTGAAGTTCGAGAAAACTTCTGTCTTCGATATCTAACTGAGATGAAGGCGCTGGATCCTCCTTAGTATTGGCCTCGTCACACAGAGTCTGCGTGAAAGTTCCACTGCAGGACTTTGCATACCTTGCGGTCAAGAGCATGTGAGCAGGATTATTGGCTTAAAGTCATCGGTATGCCGAGGGTGAGGCCAGTGATACGAGGCCGGTTCGGGATTTCTATTGGGAGAACGACTGCCAACTGGTCGAATTTCACATTAACCAGCACGTCTCGAAACTTTGTTTGCCTCTCCATGCTATACTGGAATGATATACAGCTCGACCTTCAGCGGTCTCAAGTTTTTTGTCGAAGCCACCATCACATTTTCCGAGAATGTCCAGGCTGCGAAGAAGGATTCAAAGGCCGAGCTGCGGTCCTTGAGCCGGTACGTGTTGTATATGCAGAGGAAGCCGCAC
>Ga0307515_10013636_pt1 | contig 15152 bp, 7 predicted proteins | sample 17_EM_MG_FD_194513 | JGI IMG/M metagenome (GOLD analysis project Ga0307515, IMG submission 194513) | Populus trichocarpa ectomycorrhiza microbial communities from riparian zone in the Pacific Northwest, United States - 17_EM | ecosystem: Host-associated > Plants > Roots > Unclassified | place... | reverse complement strand
TTTTTAAATAAAACAACATAAAAAGAAAAAAAAATTAAAGACGAAAAAGAAAAAAAAATAGCTTAGAATATTTTAGTATATGTTAATATTATTATATTATTATAAGTATAATTATAATATATAAGTTATAAAATTATAATTATAATTATAATTATAATTATATAAGTTATAAGTATAATTATAAGTACAGGCGTCGGGAAAGCTATAGTGCTTTCTCCACGCCTTTTAGAATAGAAACCGCAATGCAAAAAATTTAAATTTGTTTTTTGCTAAAATTTAATATGATTTGTATGTTTTGGATCGTTTTGATGTGCTGATGTTAAAAATAATTTTTTTAAAATAAAAAAAAATCATTGGCATACATTTCGACACGAAAAGTTATTTGAAAAGCAACCGCTACTACACTGTCACACATACTCTAATGGATGGTTTCTATATATATTTTCAGTAAGTGGATCTTAAGCAGTGAATTCCTTCTAACCTTTTAACTGCTTGGTGCCTATTATGCTATTCTTATGTTGATACCGATCCTTAATCTTTTCACTCTTCTGACTATGCATCATGTTCCTCTCATTGACAGTCGACAGAAAAAGTTCTGATTTTGGAATATATGGATGGAATTCGTTTGAATGACTTTGAATCCCTAGAAGCTTGTGGTGCTAACAAACAAAAGATTGTTGAAGAAATCACACGGGCCTTTGCCCATACGTTGATTGGTTTTTTAATTAGCTAGGAATCAATGTTTTACTGTAAACTGTAAAGTATTCCGAGTAATTTCACTTGAATTGTATTATTTTGAATTACTTTAGGCTCCGAATACTTTTACTGTGAATTGTACTATTTAGATTTGTTTTTTTTTTGCTAGAAGCATTGTAGATTAGAGAGGTGTGATGACATGGCTGTTTTTGCTACAAAGAGTTGCAAAGAGTGAAGAGAGGTTGAGTTGTCTTTTTGGTTTAGGAGAAAATAGTCATTTTAAATTTTGATGGGGCTGTAAACACCTGACGTTGGGCTGTCAACTTAGTTTAAAGTTTGATATTATTATTGATAATAATAAAAAATATTAATATTTGTATTCTATAGATTATTATTTTTATTATAATTAATATTATTAATATAATTATTAATAAATTTGTAAAAAATATCATTAATATCAAAAAACAACCATAGATTTAATTTAAATGGTAAAATTAAAAATTATTATTATTATTATCATTAATAAATTTGAAAATAAATATTATTACTATCAAAGAAAAACAATAACTTTTATTTGAAGGGATTAAAAAATATAAAAGTTGGGATAGACAAATTTAATATTATTGTCAATATTATAAATATTATTAAATTCATTAATATTATTAAATTTGAAATAAATTTTATTATTATCGAAAAAAACATAGATTTGATTTGAAGAGTAAAATCTATTATTATTATTATTATTATTATTATTATTATTAACTTGGGTATGACATCTCCTTCCAGACCCAACAAACTTGGAGCTGGAAAGTGGCACCTGACTTAAGTTGCAAAGTCTGCAGGGGGTTGAGTTGTCTTTTTGGTTAGGGAGAAAATGATCAGTTTGGAATTCGGTGGGGCTGCATGCTCCAAGCCGCAGACAACTGGCGCTTGGCTACCAAGTGCCAAACCCGCGCGCCTGGTTGCAGCCCCAGACTGCAGATACTTGGCATTGGAACTGCAAAGACCTAGGCGCTAGGGCTAGACCCGCGCGCCTAGGCTCTTTCAATTAAATAATTAATATGTTGGTCTCTTTCATCATAATTGGGGATTAGTGATTCCTTGGGTTGCATAGCCCGTCTAGCCCAAGACACTTGGGTTAGGTGTCTGGTCGACCCAAGACAAATGGTTAAAATTATTATTATTATTATTATTATTAAATTTAAAAAAACTATTATTACTATCGAAGAAACACCATAATTTTTTAAAAAAGATTAAAAAATATAAAAAATTAGGTGGACAATTTAAATATTATTATTAGGTTTGGTGTTGCAACCGGACTCAACGCTCTTGAGTCCGACGTTGCATCGAGATCTAATATTATTAAATCTTAGTTTTTTATGATATTTTTTATAAAAATAAAAGATGAACTCACAACGTAGCGCGGACCACCTAAATAGTGGTGACCCTAATCCTGGAACACCCCTTTCTCTCTTTACTACTGCTCAGTGGTTGCTTGCTTACCAATAGTATAAAAGGAAGAATATTTTGTCATTATCCAGGGAAAATTCTCTTTATATTAATAGAATATTCTTATTGTGTCAAGAGAATATTCCGTCACTGATAGATGGTGTGACTGATGATATGGTTCTGTAAACTCTCTGTTGATGATGACTTAACGTCAACGTGCCTGATGAAGAGGCAGAGTCTTCTCAAGCTGGGATTTCGACACTAACTGGTTGTCCTGGTGAATTTCTGACAAAACTTCGGCAAGCTCTACAGGGCTCGTTTTAACTCCAATTTTGATGAATGTTATATCGTCGGAATTGTATTCGACGAGAGGAAGCTTCTGGTGCGATCAAAATCGAATTTTGAGAACTTTGAAAATTCTGCAACTTTGAACCGAGAGCTAAAAAACGTGTTTTCAGTGTTCTAGCTTCCTTAATGCTTTGATATCAATTTTTTGTGCTGGATCGAAAACAAACACAAAAAATACAAACATGTAGATTTATGTGATTCTCCAAATCAAAACAGAGGTAATATATTGTATATTATTAAAGGAATGATACAAATACTCTCCTGAACCCAGTACAATCCCAAAACTAGTGTTTCACTCTTACACTCGATGTTTCTCTTAAATCTGCTCTTTCTCACTCTTACAGTTGCATTTACACTCACTGAATACTTACTTACACTCTCTATTGATCTCACTTTCTCTTATATTTTTAGCAATGAAGAAAGTCTTCTATTTATATGGATCAAATAAAGTCATTATGAAAGTGATTGGAGGTTGGTAGTTGGAGGCTGACATAATTATGAAGAAAATCTGGACAAATTTCCACAACCTCTTCCTTGATTATCTGTCTGCATATACATTTGGACCTGAAATTTGCTCATTTCCACATTTTGGGTCTAATATCCATATTTTTTCCAGCATAAAATTTTGATATTCATACACCATTGACATTCCATTCATGTTCAAATCATAGAAATTTGGTGATTTTACCACTTGACAGGAAGTATTAATTGATTAATTTTTTTAGTCTCCCCATGACCTGCAGCTAATGTCTTGAATCACAAGGAACCAACGCCAAATATGTATGGGAAAATGGATGTAGGATTGAATGCATATTCACAAATGGCGGAAAGTGGCTACCCTTCATCCTAGGTTCAAATGTATATGCAGACAGATAATGCAAACTTAACGCAAATATGTAGTAATTAAAGGCAAACTTAATGCAAAATGCTTTTTGTGGTTGGTTACTAAATGTCGCTTGTTGTCTTGCAGAAAACTCAACCTCAAAGAAAATATTGCTAATATTTGGCTAGAATTTGGAACAAACGGAAAGAATCTCATCAAGGTGTGAAAGTTTATTTCCTACGACCTGCTAAACCTTTCAGATTACCACCTGAAGCTCTTTTGTATGCTCACTTATTTTATTTTATTTTCAGTTTAGGTTCACCATGTTCTTAATCATACATCTGGTTTGCAAAATTGTAAATTCAAAGTTTCTTTCATGATTGGCACATTAATGCTTGTCATGTGTCTCCTCCAGGTGTGGAATCTCGACTTGTGTCTCTAACATTAGATAAAGAAGTTTTAGCAAGCTCTCAAAAATTGCTAGTTGTCCTGAACTTCCCTCCACCTTCCAGCCAGAGAACATTTCCCAACTAGTAACTGTGGTGCCTGCTTTGTTTAACATGCTGAACGTTCGTCGCGCCATTATACCAGGTACTAACGAACATTGCTCAGCTCGTGCTCTTGCACGCTACTATGCAGCTCTTGTTGACGGAGGCCTGGTCCCACCACCTCATTCCTCTTTGTCCAAGCCACTCCTTGGTACCCACCCACACATTCCCAAATTTCCTTCAGAGAATACCTCCAAAAAGCAGGAAGGTAAAAAGAGTAAGGCAGCGAGTTCTGCTTCAAAGAAAAAAGGCAATGGTTACTGCCAAATGGGAAATTCGGATTAGGTTTTAGGAGATTTAGTTCAAGTGATGGAACCACGTGTTTTTGTGATAATAAAAACAGGTTCACAATTGCAGTTACCTTGAACAAAATGTCACTCGAGACTGCAACAAGAAGAATTGTTCAGAGCTAAATGTTCCGCTACCAGACGAGTTCTCAGTTCTTAGTGAAACCGCACCCGACGAAGAGTTAAGCATAGCGAGACCTATGATTAACTGAAGACAATGACTCTTCTCATTGTCATATGTACTGTAATATCCATGATAATCTCAGCTCAAAAATACACAATGAGACCTATAATTTGTAGTAATGCCATGCCGCCACACCCCCTTGAATTTCTACTCCAACTTCTCTAACATTTTATCAAACTCCAAATCCAAGTCAAACAAATCCATTCCCTCCTAACAACCAAAGGCCTCCTTTATAACCCGAACACAAGCCCTAAAGACAACTCAAAATGGAAAACTACCTTTCTTTTCAACACTCTAATTAGAGCCTACCTCAATTTTGGACAACACCAAAAAACTCTTCACCTCTTCACTCTCATGCTTGCCCACCAAACCCCACCAAACAGCCACACCTTCCCTTTCATAATCAAAGCAGCCACACATTCTTGCCCCTCTATAGGCACTTCCCTTCACACCCAAGTTATCAATCGTGGGGTTCTTTATGACCCCTTTATACAAACATCATTGTTAGGTATGTACTTGTATTTTGGTGACTTACTTAATGCCTGCAAGGTGTTTGATGAAATTTCACACCCATCTATTGTTGAATATAATGCTATGCTTGATGCTTATGCGAAGAATGGTGACATGAGTTCTGCTTATTCTCTCTTTAAAAGCATGCCTAAGAGAGATGTAGTCTCGTGGACTAGTGTTATTAATGGGTTTGCAAAGAATGGACTTTTTGGTGAGGCAATTAGGCTGTTTAGGGAGATGATGTTGCATGATTATGTAAAGTGTTGTTTTGTTACACCTAATGAGGCGACATATGTTAGTGTGTTATCATCATGTGCTAATTTAGATGAAAGAGGGGCCCTTTATATAGGGAAGCAAATACATGGGTATATAGTAAGGAATGAGGTTTTTGTTACTATTTTTATTGGGACAGCATTGATAGATTTCTATGGAAAAGCGGGTTGTTTGAGTAATGCCATTAGAGTTTACAACCAAATGGTGGTTAAAAAGGTTTGTACTTGGAATGCTATAATTTCTTCACTTGCTAACAATGGTAGAGAAGAACAAGCTTTGGACATGTTTAAAAAGATGAAAGGGGAAGGTTTGTGTCCAAATGAGGTCACCTTTATTGCTGTACTTACTGCTTGTGCTCGTGCCAAGCTTGTAGAGATTGGGCTGGAGTTGTTTCAATCAATGGCTGGTGAGTTTGGCCTGGTGCCAATAATGGAGCATTATGGGTGTGTTGTTGATCTTTTGGCAAGGGCAGGGTTATTGGGGGAAGCTAGTGAATTTATAAGGAGGATGCCTTTTGAGCCAGATGCTTCAGTTTTTGGTGCACTTTTAGGTGCTTGTAAGATTCATTGAGCTATTGATTTGGGAAATGAAGTGGGAAGCAGGTTACTTGAATTGCAGCCACAACATTGTGGTCAATATGTGGCTTTATCTAGCATTCATGCTTGGGTGGATAGATGGGGTGTTGTTGCTGATATAAGGAAAACAATGGTGGAGGCTAGAGTTAGGAAGGTTCCTGCCTGCAGTTTGATTGATTGCATATGAAACAGGAGTTTATTCACTTGAATTTTGCTCTTGAGAAATAATAATGAAAGCATATTGGAATCATAAGGCAAAGCTTAAAGCTTAACTTTCTGGTTCTCCTTGTATGGGTGGGTTCTGGACTTCATGTTGATACTTCTGTCACAAAATTGCTGCCGCCCCTATTTCCACGTTAGCTATGCTGAGAGCTTGTCAACATGTGGAAGTTTGAATATAAGATTTTGATAGACTATTGATATATATCAGCAATTCACTGCGGGATCTTGCATCTTCCTTCCTTATAGTAGATACAACTTGGACTTGATAGAAGAATTGGATTTAACTGATTGCTTTATTTGTATTAGTCCTGTTCTCTCCTTGCCAGCTTTGTGCGGAAAGAAATGGTGAAGACTGCAATTATGATTTTTTTTTCTTTAAATAAAACAAGTTTTTTAATTGAAGAATATCAGGAACCTACAGGTTTTTGGGAAGGTGTGCTGGGTCTAGGATTTCTCTTAACTGCTTTATTTGTTATCTACCACAACCTTACAAAATATTTTCATCCTCCCATTCATGCCACCTCCAAAACCACTTAACTGCATCATTGATAATAGTACCACTTTTTTTTCCCAACAATTTGCTCAATCTTCTTTCGAACAGTAGTGCCACCAGCACAGGTTTTATCAACAAGGTCCTTCTTTTTGCTTGAACTTGTTGTTTTTGTCTTGTGATTTACAGGCCTTTTGCCTCTTTTTTATTAATCAAATCATTCTCTCTTTCAATAAAAAAAGAAGAAACAGTGGATGTTTGTCAATGAACGAGATATGGCAGAAAATACAACATTCGCAAGAGCAAAATATTATCGAATTTAAAAATAAATGTAGTGATCAGAGAGTAATGATTTTATCAATACAAGAACAAAACACGGTTTCTTCCATCTTTTGTGCCCTCAGAGATTTCCAGTGGATTTCAAAATTTTCTACACTCAAGGATGGCTACCAATGCCATGACTCTCCAGGGTTCAAAGAAGGTGCTGTCATTATAAAGAATACTGTTAGTTAGGGTTCAAAGAAGGTTGGCATCATGAGGTAAAAATACTGAAGGACTTGCAAGTCTTAACTCTTAATTTTGATGAGTTGTTCGTTGGCTTTCAGGTCACTTTCAATTCTTCCTACTGTTATTTAGAACTTGAGTGATCACATCAATTTGGTCCAGACTTAAGAACAAAACCACACTAATAAATTTCTACTCTTGCTACCTACATATGAAGAATTGCATCTACGTACTCACACTAATACTGAGTGATCTTTCTCTGCTATAACCTAGGCAGGTTATTGAGAGTTCTGGCTAAGAACCATACATTAATCACCCAAAAGAATAGCTGCATTTATATTTGAATCTTGGAATGGCATGAATCTCATTGAGAAACCGAACGGCTCGACCTGATCTTTCATATATATTGCTAATCAAATGTTAGAGTTCAGCAAATTCTTGATCTACTTTCTGTTTTTTTTGTGTTAAATTAATTGCCCTTTACCTGTGACTGCATACATTAATTACTGATAATCTAATCTTTGTTTTTGTCTTTGTTTTTCTAACAAAAAACTTTTGTGATAGTACAGAAGATCAACCGAGGTAAGAGGTTGATACACTGAACTATATTTGATAAATGCAGCACTCACCGTGATAGACAGACCAATAATAATGTAAGAGAACATGCCATCTTTGTCATGCAAGAGATCAATCAGATTAAATAGAAGTAATGATAATAAAATGGGAGTGAATTTGATCAACACCAAGGGTCTTACAACAAAGTTGATGGAACAAGTTCCCATTCAAAGAAAGAAATTCTAGTAAATGATACGTTGTTTCAGAAACCTTTGAACAAACTGTAGGCTGGAGATGTTTGCATTTGCATCAGATTCCATCCTTGGTTTACGTACTTGGTTGCTGCACTTGCATCAGATTCTTGCTTGAACTACAATGTCCCGAAAGAATGTATAAATTGAATGGTTTAAGCTGGCCATCAGATTTCACTTTTATATGCTTGTAGTCATGTTTGATTGGTCGAAAAAGGATGTGAATGTTTTGATAAGACGAAATGCATTTACAATATAGAACCATCTATTGAGCATTATGGTTGCATGGTTAATCTATATGGTCAGGTTGGTCAACTTCAGAAGGCCTATATGAATTTGTTTGTCAAATGCCAATTCCCTGAATCGCAACTATTTGGCGGACATATCAAGCCAAGTTTGCTACTATTCTTCTGCCATTGTACCTTCCCTAAGCAATCTTAATGACTCTAGGGGGGGTAAAGAATTCCCATCCAAATTAAAAAAAGAATGATTTATGGAGTAACATGATTAGCTTTGTAAATTTTGGAATACTTTTTCCGAGAACTCGAAAGGAAAGAATATAGGGCATTTTTTAGGGAAGACAGGTATCCCAAAAACCATCATGAAAGCAAAGCTCTTTTGCTTCAGTACATGAATTTAAGAGGTTCCATGGCCTTTTCCGATGCACTATATATACACATCAAGTAATAGGTCATATGAAGCATCATCAAATCATAAGCTCCCCTTTGCATCCCTTTTTGATTTCTCCACTTTTCTCAACCAATCAATTACTCCCTATATTGCACATTCCCAAATTTATAATCCTTTTATTTCAGTTTTATATATCCTCTCTCAGGCATTCCATAGTTTTGGATAATATGGCTGATGCTCTTGTTTCCGTAGTCTTGGAGCAGCTAAGCTTAATATTTGCTCATGAAGTGAGGCTCGTTGTTGGTGTCAAGAACGAGGTTCGAAAGCTTACTAGCAATTTTCAGGCCATCCAAGTTGTGCTTGCCGATGCAGAGGAAAGGCAGTTGAAGGATGGCTCCATCAAACGTTGGATAAATCAGCTCAAAGGTGTATCTTATGACATGGATGATGTTCTGGATGAGTGGGGCACTGCAATTGCGAAATCACAAATGAAGGTAAATGACCATGCCCGCAAGATTGCTAGGAAGGTATGCTCCATGATCTTCTCTTGCCTTTGTTTCAGAGAAGTTGGTTTGCGTCGTGATATTGCTCATAAGATAAAAGAACTGAATGAAAGAATAGATGGCATTGTGATTGAGAAAGATAGGTTCCACTTCAAATCATCTGAAGGGGGAATTAAACAGCTTGAACATCAAAAAACCACTTCTGTTGTATATGCAGCAGAAGTTAAAGGTCGAGAAAATGATAAAGAGAGGGTGAAGAAAATGTTGTTGAGTGAGAGTAGTCAAGGACAAGCCCTCCGTGCAATCTCTCTAGTAGGGATGGGAGGGATAGGAAAGACAACCCTTGCTCGACTAGTTTATAATGATCATGAGGTGGAGACCCATTTTGATAAGAGAATATGGGTTTGTGTATCAGATCCCTTTGATGAGATAAGGATTACCAAGGCAATCCTTGAAGGTCTCATGGGGTCTGCCCAACATTTAAACGAATTGCAGAATTTAGTGCAACATGTACAACAATCAATTAGGGGAAAGAAATTTTTACTTGTCCTAGATGATGTGTGGAATGAAGATTCCACAAAGTGGGAGCAACTGAGAAACTCCCTCATGTGTGGTTGTTTGCCTGGAAGTAGTATTCTGGTGACCACACGTAATAGGAATGTTGCAAACTGCGTGGGCTCCTCACCTACTGACATTTTAGAACTAGGAACTCTCTCTACAGATGAATGCTGGTCACTATTCAGTCAGCAAGCATTTCTTGAAAAAAACAGTAGAGAGAGAGGAGATTTAGAAGATATTGGTAGACAAATCGCAGCTAAGTGTAAAGGCTTGCCTCTTGCTGCAAAGAGTCTAGGAAGTCTTTTGCGCTTTAAAAGTAGTATAGAAGAGTGGAAAAGTGTCTTGAACAACCATGTTTGGGAGATTGAAGAAGTTGAAAGAAAAATCTTGGCACCTTTATGGTTGAGCTACCATGACTTGCCCTCTGATATGAGACGGTGTTTCTCATATTGTGCAGTCTTTCCAAAAGACTTCACATTTTGGAGGGATACTTTGATCAAACTGTGGATGGCACAAGGTTTCCTTCGGGAAACACAGAATATAGAGATGGAAGTAATGGGTCGTGAGTGCTTCGAAGCTTTAGCTGCACACTCTTTCTTTCAAGATTTTGAGAAAGAAGAGGGTGATGGTAGCATTTATGCTTGTAAGATGCATGACATGGTGCATGATTTTGCACAAAACTTGACAAAAAATGAAAGTTTTAGTGTAGAGATCGATGGAGCGGCAGAGTCAAAGATAGACTCTTTTTCTAGAGATGCCCGACACTTCAACGTAGTATTTAAAAATTATGAAACCGACTCATTTCCTGCAACCATCCATAGTTTGAAAAAGCTTCGCAGCCTGATTGTTGATGGTCGCCCTTCATCGATGAATGCAGCCTTACCTAAATTAATCGCTAATTTGAGTTGTCTAAGAACATTGAAGTTGTCAGGATGTGGAATAGTAGAAGTCCCATCCAACATAGGAAAGTTGATACACCTGAGGCATGTTGACTTGTCTCAGAATGAGTTCAGGGAGTTACCTGAAGAGATGTGTGAGTTGTATAATATGCTAACTTTAGATGTCTCGTTGTGTGAGAAACTTGAAAAGTTGCCTGATAACATAGAAAAACTAGTGAAATTAAGACATCTCAGTGTTCGTGTTTACTGGAGTGACTCGTCGTTTGTAAAGATGAGAGGAGTTAAGGGGTTAAGTTCTCTTCGGGGATTAGATGAATTCCATTTGAGTGGTAGTGGTGAAGAGTCTAATATCGAGGATTTGAGAAACTTGAACCACCTTCAAGGATCTCTTGGTATAAAATGGTTGGGAGATGTGAAAGATCCAGATGAGGTTAAGAAAGCAGAACTTAAGAGTAAGAAATACCTCACTGAGTTAGATTTATGGTTTGGATCGAGGACAAATAGGAGGATAATTCACGATGATGAAGTCCTTGAAGCCTTAGAACCACCTCCAGACGTTGATTTGTTGAGGATATATGGTTACCAAGGAGTCCTCCCAGTGCTTCCTAGTTGGATTAATAAACTAAAGGTTGTTACACTCATGGATTGGAAAAAGATTGAGAATCTGCCTCCTTTGGGCAAGTTGCCATCTCTTGAAAAATTAATTGTGGGTTGGATGGGATGCGTGAAAAAGATGGGTAATGAATTTTTGGGATTAGAAGTTGACGACGACGACGACATTAGTGTTGAAGACATGACATCATCAAATACTATAATTGCATTCCCTAAGCTGAAAAGGCTTTCCTTTTATAATATGACAAACTGGGAAGAGTGGGAAGGAGGAGAAGGAGGAAATGAAGATAAAATAATGCCATCTCTTCGTTACTTGCATTTTTGGTATTGTCCAAAATTGAAAGCACTCCCGGATTACGTCTTCCGGTCAACAACGCTAGAGGAACTGCGAATCAGAGGCAGCCCAATTTTAGAAGAGCAATTCAAAGCAGGTGGAAAGGGCTGGCACAACGCCTCTCATACCCCAACCATCAAGATTGGCTATGACTGAATGCAATACCCACAGTTGAGGTAATATCTCCTTTTACTGGCTAATCCTATTTATTAATTCTGACATCACATTTTTTAATCTATTTATTTACTAATCGAAAGGTGTTGCTTAGTTAGTTTTAGCAATTTATGTATAATTCTTCTACTTAATTTCTCCTTTTAATTGGCACTTTTAGGAACTTTCTAATTCGCACCGTTTAATAGGAGAACAACAATAGATAATTGACTGCAGATAACTTCTATGTAGAACTCTTTTATTTATTTATTTGTTTGTTTATTTTGGGTGTTCCTATTACTAGTGTGGTTCTACAGTCTAATTAATTTAATAAAAGCAGCTTGAATTAAAATGAATAATAGCTTTGGATTAAAAGAGCATGATCCATCAATTCTTAGTTCAACTAAAATGGAAACTGTTGCACTTTTAGCTATAGTTTTAGGAAAATTGAATATCGTTTGTTTTTGTGTTTTAAAAGTATTTTAAAAAATAATTTTTATTTTATTTTTTCTTCACTTCAAATTAATTTTTATATATATTTATATGTTTTTTTGTTGTATTGATATTAAAAATAAATTTAAAAAAATAAAAAATATTTTATTTTTACTTGTTGTTGCCATGCAGGTGCCCCACAACACGGGGAAATATTCCCTGCGCTCAAATCCATCGGAGGAGGAGATGTGTATCGATTCTTTAATTAATTATATTGTTTCTGACTTTGCTGTTTTTTTTTTTTTACTTGCTGTTGTCGCCCTCTCTGTTTCTTTTTATTTTACTGATCCATCGGAGGAGGCTATGTATATATAACCTTCTGATGTTAATTATACATAAATAAATGAATAAGAGAACAGTATTTTCCCCAAAACTGTTATGGTATCAGAGCAGTCGATCTTGCATAATCATTAGCATTCATGTGCCCTGGCTGTAGTATTCAATCGAGGTAACTCCTTTTCATGTGAATCACGCCTGGACCTAATCATTTTCACGCTTGGCCATCCCATTTTTAGCCACAGATGTGAGAGCATTTCACTTTATTAATCGACTGTGTTTGGGACATGTCTGGTACTAGTCGAGGTCAAACCTGCTGCTACATGATTACTCGCAAAATTCTCTCTTCAGCTGTGGAGAGATTGACAAAACCAAAACCACCAGTGCCAAGATGATAGTACAGTAAAAATTCAAAGACAGGACTTGCAAAAAAAAGTTAATTCCATCTATTTGCAGAGGGTAAATATATAAAAATATTTACGTTCTCCAAACCAGACATTTTCAACCTTTATTAATTAATCGAGGTAGACACAAGCTGACCCGAATATCCACGTTAAACTAAAAAAGAAAAAAAAAAAAACACAAAGAGTTGCGTCAGGGAATATTGTATGCATATATGTCTGTTAAGACCATAGAATCGACCCCAAATCCTTCCACGAAGTTAATTCTTCTTACTTGGGAGACAATTAATCTCACCACAAAGAATTAAGAACATGACGTGAGAATGCGAGGTGTTGGGCGAATTAAGCAAAGCATGCTCCTGGAAAAGACATATTTATTGGAAGTGTTTGGTGAAGTAATTAGCAGGAAGCGAATGATACAGTCAACAGGTGAATATCACATGACATACAAATAAAATAATGTTGTTAGTTTATCTTGTCTTAAGAAAATAGGTTATTTTTGTTTTATTTTTAACTTAAATTCTTTATCTATAAATAAATATAAAATATATGTTAAGCTAAAATTACTAAGAAAACATGTATATTTATTAAAAGAAAAATTGAATTACTTAAGTTAATACACACAAACTATTAACTTGAGAGATTGAAAACAAATTATAACTAGAAGAGATAAGAAATGTTATGTTATTTTTATAGATGATTTTTCAACATAAGACTACACATTTTTCATATTTATTTATAGATGAAGAATTTAAATTAAAAATTAAACTAAAAAAACTCATTTTTTTAATTTAAGATAAGATAAAGTAATATGTTCTAATCTAGGATGATATAGATCAATAGAGTCTAGCAAGTAGACATAAGAAGATATATTCTTTTTCATCTACACAATTAAGACATCCAGCAACAATGGTTGGATATTTACGAAATGAGTTGGAGCATATAAATAGATCATGCCAGCATCTGTAACACAGCATTAAGACATTCAACAATATTAATAATAATCAGTGATTATGTTTTCATAATTTGTTTGAGTAATTTGGAGTTTCCTTAAATTTTTTAAAAAACTTAAATCATGAGTTTAATTGCATAAATATTGAAGTTTGATGGCCAATTAAGAACTTGATTAAAGAAATTAGAAACCAAGGACCAAACTGGAAAAGGCGTGTAAATAGAGGAACTGAAATTGACTGAATCAGGGGCTAAATTGAAGAAATTGGAAGTTTATTGATCAATTAAGGGTCAAATTGCATAATCTTAGACCAATGACTAAAGTGAAAAAGGCGGCCAACTTTAGGTTTGACATCCGATTTTGGAGGGACGCAATTGAATTGATTTTTAAAATTAAAATTGCAATTGAGGACTTGATTGAACAAATCACAAATTGAGGACTGATTTGGAAATTGACATGTTTTGACGCCATTTCGTTTTAAATGAAATGGCACATTTTGGGAAATGGTTTTTTAACCGCTTAATCCACTGTTAAAAAAAAGAGCCAAAACGGTGCTGTTTTGAATGACATTTTGTATCTTCTTCTTCCCTAATGTGAAAAGTTAGGGGAATAAGGTTTTTCTTCCCCTTCTTTGCAACGCTCATTTTTGCTCTTCCTCTCTCTTCTAAAAACCAAAAAAAATGACACAACCCATGCCCCTCATTTGCCACCATGATAAAGATTTGACAGGGGAGGCATGCCCTGCGGGCGACTTTGAGGCACCTGCACAGAGGCCGCCCCAGTCACCCTACCCTGTCCCTATGGTTGGACAGGGGTAGGGTAGCTCCCGCTCCTATAAATACCCCGCTCAACAGGCAGTGCATGGAGTGGAGAAGGAGGAACAAAAAAAAAAAACAGACAAAAAAAAAAGGGGGAGATTATAGAGAAGAGGGAACGAATAGACAAAAAAAAAAAAAAGAGAAGACAGAGGACATTTTGAGAGGAGAAGACAAGGAGAGAAATTGTTCTTGGGGGAAATAGTCAGAGAGAAAAGAACAGAGAAGGGAGAGAATCAGAGAAACATGGGACGGGAGAACACAGAAACAAAGGAAAATAAAGAAAGAAAGGGAAGGGAAGACCAAACAGGGGAGGTGAAAAACAAAAACTGAAGCAAGAGAGAAGGAGCAGCAAAAGCAAGAAAAATAAAGAAATAAAAAAGAAGAAAAAGATAAGGAAACAGATGAAGAACAACCATAATTCCACCATCGTTTTTCTTCTCACCACCGCGAACCACCGTCGTTCCGCCACCAGTACCACCAACACCACCACCAGGTTAGCCTCCCCATCTCTTCCTCTCCTTCTGCTTCACTTCATCCCCCCAGCCAAGCTCCACTGTTTTGCTAATATAATTCACTATCCACTATTCATGGACCAGACCAGGTCCGGCCCAAATAAAAAAGGTTGGGCCTGGTTCAAAAAAATTCCAAAAATCCTTTAAATTTTTTTTTATGATTGTCATGTGTATTTTTTTTTTATCAATTTTGCTTAATATTGGTTTGTATTTTTATACCATAAAGATACAAATCAGGTATTAAAATACCTGGTTTTCGTTGAAATGTTGTAAAAAGTTATATAAAATATATATCTTGTT
>Ga0307515_10013635_pt1 | contig 15153 bp, 7 predicted proteins | sample 17_EM_MG_FD_194513 | JGI IMG/M metagenome (GOLD analysis project Ga0307515, IMG submission 194513) | Populus trichocarpa ectomycorrhiza microbial communities from riparian zone in the Pacific Northwest, United States - 17_EM | ecosystem: Host-associated > Plants > Roots > Unclassified | place... | reverse complement strand
ATCGCGAAATAGAAATATGCGGATAATACGCCGCTTAAGATTATAATATAAAAGACTGTAAGGCTAAATAGGTTAAGTACTGTCTTTACTAAGGTAAGTATACTACCTAGTTACTAGCCTGCTCTATTTATAAAAAGGAGATAGTATATATAGAAGAAGCAAAAGCTAAACTTTATATAAATCTATACTAGCCTAAGAACCTAGTATATATATTACTAGAACTATTAAAGATAGGGAGTTAAAGTTTAAGCTAATAGAGCTTCCTACCCCTATTACTATAGATAATGGAAAGTACGGTAAATATAATAAACTAAATAAACGGGATAGAAATGGAAATAACGGATAGAAGTAATAAAAGAAGGGCAGTATAAAGCCTAATAGGGAGCCTAAATGGGAAGCCTAGCTAAGAAGGAGAAATAGGTAATAGTAACCTAGAACGGGATATATTACTAATATAAATAAAAAGGAGTAACCGTAATATTACTAAAGTAAAACCTAGTATAAAGAGTAGGAAGAATAGGCTAAAAGATAATACTATAATAAGCTAAAGTAAAAGTAGGAATAGAGCTAACTTAAGAAGGGAGAAAGAGAAGGAAAGGGAAATAATTAAGATTGTTATAGACAAATAAGTAGAAATTAAGGATAAGGGCTCTAACCTTAGTAGGAGCTTATAGTACTCTACACAGAGTCTAGGGAAAGTACCTATACTACTATAAATAGATATATCCGGCCGTTTATAATAACGGAAGACCCGGATATCTATACTCTTAGGGTTCTATAATATAATATAGGAAAGAGCTATATAAGAATATAGGAGCTTCTATAAAACGAGCGGACCTAGTAGTACGACGTAATTGCTATCTAAGAGGTATAGTGTAGCGAGAGACTAGAAAGGAACCTCCTAATAATAACGAATCTAATTAGTAATAGGTTTTACCTATATTACCTACCTTACTAGAAAACATATATGTGTCTTTTTATTAACAGGAGTATTCTAATTAGATACCTCCGTATTACGGACTATAGTAGTAACTTTATTATAGTGTTAATTACGAACTAAGGGAAAAAACAACAGTATATAATTACCGTATTTAATATTTATAACCCAAACCCCCTCCCACTATATAATTGGTTGGACGGCCTCCTAAGAGGATATATACTCCCGAAGCTAAATAATACCTTAAGATAAATAAACGAACTAAACTACAGCACTATAGTTATAAAAAACTTTAACCTTTACTATCCTAGATAGGGAGGACCTAAAGCTAGGTATAACTATAGGATAGTGGCGGAATACCTTATTAAAGTAATAGAAAATAACGGGCTTAAGCTAGGCTTTAAGCTAGGGCTTATTATAAGGCCAGCTAAGGGAGTAGGTATTAACCCCTTAACAATTAACCTTAGCTTTATTACTTTAGATATAGCGGACCACCTAATCTAAATAGGAATTAATAAAGAGCTTAATAAGGGCTCTAACCACCTCTTAGTAAAGATAGTATTTAGATATTAACTAGAATAAGAAAAGGAGCTAACTAGGTAACTATTTAAGAAGATAAATAAAGAAATCTTCTATAATATACTCTAAGATCTCCTAAAAGTGCTCCTAGTTCTATTATAAAACTAGATTAATATAATAATTATTAGAATTATAGACACTCTTACTAAAGCCGTGGAACTCTCTATACTAATAGCTAAGCTTAGCCCGCGATCTAAGCTAAAATAGACAGATAAATATATACAAGTTATTAAAGATAGGCAGTTTAACAGATACCTAACTAAAGAAAACTATATTATACTGTAAATAGCAAGGCGAGAGAAGGATAAGGCTATTAGAAAAGTAACTAGAATAGAATATAGAAATAAAGTAAGCGAGGTTAAAGATATAAAAGGACTTTGGTCCCTATATACTTAGGCCTAAAAACGGAATATTATAAGAACTATATTTATGCCGGATATTAGAGACGTAATAGGTACCTTATAATGTACTATAGAAGGGAAGACAACAGCCCTTAAGGCCTCCTTCTTTTTAATACTACTACTAGCGGATCTAAAAAACCTATATAACTATTAATACCCAAACCCCTTATAGGTCCCAGATATTAAAACTTAAGAGATAGAAGAAGCTATTAAGATAACTAGCCCTAATAAAGCACTAGGGGAGGACTAACTTCTAAGTTACGTACTCTACGAGGCTATAAAGGAACTAAAAGAACTACTAACCCGACTATTTAACCAATGCCTTATAGTAAGATACTGCCCTATACATTTTTAAAGATTAATTACTATAGCACTAAGAAAACCAAAGAAAGGAGACTTTAAGAACCCTAAGATGTATAGACTAATAGCCTTACTAAATATAGTAGGTAAGGTTATAGACAAAGTGCTTATAAAATGGATACTCTTTATAGCGGACGCCTATAGCCTCCTACCACGCACCTATATAGGTGGAAGAGTAGCAGCTAGTTATAAATACGCGATATATCTCCTTTTAGAGAAGATATACGCTGCATAGCAAATGGGGAACAAAGACGTAGTAAGCCTACTTATACTTAACGTAAGCGGAGTATTTAATAACGTATTACACCAGAGGCTTATTTACTGCCTACGGAAATAAAAAATCCCTATATTAATAGTTAAATAGATCTAAAGCTTCCTTATAGGAAGGTCTATATATATTAAACTACCAAAAGGAACATTAGAAAGATTCCCTATACTAATAAAAATTCCCTAAGGCTTACTAATATCGTCAATATTATACCTTTTCTATAACGCCGATCTCTTAAATATCGCTATAGATAAAGACGGACTAAGGCACGGCCTAGTTATAAGGTACACTAATAATATAAGTATAATAGTAAACGGGAGAAACACGGAAAAGATAATAAAGACGCTATTAATGCTGCATAAAAGAGCAGAGAAGTGGGCATATAGATATGTCTCAGTATTCGCACCACAAAAGTACAAGCTTATCTACTTTGTACGGCCTAGGAAGAAGGCCTTAGAAGAGGAACGTAAGCGTCTACTAGCGCTTATACTAAAGGACAGAAGAACTTAAATAGTATAACTAATAATAAAAGCTAGATATTTAGCGTTATATTAAATAATAAGCTAATAGGGAAAGCGCACCTAAACTATATAGCGGAAAGATCTATAAGCTAACTTATATGCCTTTTGGGCATTATAGGATCTATATAGGGTATTATAACCAGATATATACGCTAACTTTATATAGCTACAGTTAAGCTATATATACTCTATATAGCCTCTTACTAGTATATACTAGATAAAGGGCGTAGTTTCATAAATAGAATAAAGAATATCTACTAAGTTCTATTACGAATTTAGTATAAAGTACTTTGCCTTATAATAGGAGCTTTTAAAACTACTGCTAAGGCTAAACTAGAAGTAGAGATATATATCTTACTAATTAAAATATTGCTCTACTAGGCGGTTAAGTCCTCTCTAAACTAAATTAAGGGATTGCTATTATACTATAAGATTTAACAACTATGGAGATCCGCCCTATTAAAGTTTAAATAGTATAGCCCTCTCTAGAAATTAGAGCATATAGTAGCACTCCGCCTTAGGGAAGAGACACCTTTTATAAAAGTAATCTGTTTGGAAATTATCTACTTATAAACTAAGCTACTAAAGATCTATATTACTAAAGGGATAGAAATAGGTAAGCTTAAATATAACTAAATTATATAAAAAGCTAAGAATAACCTAGGACACGTGCTAGTATATATAAACGGCAGTGAAATTAATAAAGAGGTGGGAGCTTTAGCGTATATCCCTAAACTAGGAGCTAAAGTAGCTAACTATATAGGAACGAACTAAGTTAGTATAGTATACGTAGGAGAGCTAAGAGGGCTACAGCTAGCTCTTAACCTAGCACTTAAGCACTTACTAATAATTAGAAGATTAATAATATTTATGGATAATTAAGTAGTAATATAAGCAGTAGCTAAATTATAAAACTACTTAGGCTAGTACCTAGTTTATAGGGTATATAAAAGACTATAAGCTATATAGATGCTAAGTATATAGGTAGTAATATACTGGGTCCTGTTATACGTAGATATTAAAGGGAATAAATAAGTGGATATCTTAGCGAAGATAGCAATAGGGTAGAGAGAAAAAGGTATAGGACTAAAAGCTCTTACCTTCCCGTTACTCTAAAGCCTATTATCTATAGCAAAGAGAACGACTAAAGTAAGGCTATAAAACTACTAGGCAAATAAGTAGAAGATAGGAGAGACTAGGAGAGAATTATATAAACTAGCACTAAAGATTTTAAAATAGAGACTAAGAGTGCATAGGGGTTTACTAAAGGCTTTCTTTACTACCCTTATACAGATCTATATAGGTAAGGTAGCCCTTAAAAGCTACCTCTATAGGATTAAACGCGCGCCTAACTTAAAGTGTACGTATAGGGATGAATAGATAGGGCGACACGTCCTAATTAAATGCCCTAACTTTAAGGATCTAAGAAAAGCAGTCTAGCCGTATAATAGCTAACCTTAGAGCTATAAATTAATCTTAAACCTAGTATAGTTAGTAAAGAAAGCAGTATAATATATAGTATAAATAGGCCTCCTAGGGCAGTTTCTGGAGGCTAGGAATAGACTTAAAGTAACTAACTAAGTCTCTTTTAGTGGTTACACGCGACGTTAGCGGAAGACGGATAGTATTAAAGTAAGAACTCTAGGCCCGTAAAATAGGCCTAGCTCTAATATACGGTATAGAACGGAGGTAATTTATATACTTACTACTTTTTAATTATTTGATTTTAATTATCTCCTTTACATAAGAACTTACCCTGCTTGCATATATCCTTATAATTGCATTGCTCTAGCGTTCGATTCTCGATTTAGACTTGGCGATTTTAGGCGTTTGCTTCTCTCCTAGGCACCGTACACCTATAGCACGTGGTAGACAGGCGGACGAGGGCCTTACGGAATCACTGCTACAGGTAAGACGGGTGATTACCCAGGATCTACCTCTGTAAAATAGAAGACCTGGCATGGCGCCCTTAGGGCAGCTAAAACGGTTTATGATTTCAAAAAAAAAAAAAAAAGAGGCAACCGTAACCTCAAACTTGCTAGAAAACACCGGCGTGCAACAACCTTCATCACTCAATCCAATAATTCGTGAAAATACAACTTATTACGCACTACAATGATGATGACAGTCGGCAAGAAATATTCTAGGAAAAGAAGAACCTATCCCATCAGGCCCGAAATAGGTCTCGACGACCACGACAAGGCTGCGCTCATCGTAGGCACCAACAAGACCAGCCATGGTTCTCTAGAGTGCGCGAAAACGGAAGTGGATGTAGAGCTTGCTCCGCAGTTCAAGGACTTTGTGATGGAAGAATGCCAGGACTCAACAGGTTTAGTCCTTGTGTCCGTAACTTGCAATTTGCGCCTTCCGCAGCAGGAGATGCTGACGATGGTCCAGAGCTATCGAAGGCCATGCGCTCTGGATCGAACAAATGCTGAGAGACACCTTTGTAAATATGCCGGCGTTGATTCATAACCAAGCGCTAGCCAAAAGCGGTGGTGCTTCTTCTGCCGTGCCTTGGATTGTTGAAAAGGGTGAACTGGCATCTTTAGAATTTGAGAAATTTGGCCGGGTATACTTCTGACTCTCTTTCAGAACTCGCATTTGCCGTCGACCATGTCTATGCCTGCGAGACTGGTGAAGTGGAGGACAGGTACTTGAACCTGAGCTCATCCCGTACGCACTTTTCTTTAAGCTCATTCATCAAAATTCCGATCTAACGCGTCAGATATCGCCCGTTTCGTACGAATATTTGGCTGGATATCTCTGAAGGGCGCCATCCCGGAACATCCAGATCGCCCAGTGGTAGTTATCGCTACCGAAGCGGGCCATAACCTTATCGAAGAGATCGAAGCAATGTATCTCACGGAGCGCCGTCGGAGGTGGCATAGGCTATGCATCGAACCTTACTGGATGTTTGCTGACACTTTCTATCTTGCGACGAGGTGGCATAGAGTCATAGAAGCGTTAACGGAGAATCTTGCAACAATTGTACGTATACCACAATGCGCAAGCCGCCGCAGGATCATTTTCTCCAGCGTATCGCAACTCTAACTCTACGACAGGAGATTCTTATCTACAAGAAGACACTACCAGTGATATCGCTGGCCAGGGTACTACATATGGACATCTCAACCACAATAGAACTGCGGGAACATCTACGAGCACACAAAGAGACGGTCGAGCGTATTCGTAGCTGTATCAAGGAAAGGTACACGATCGAGGGGCCCACGAAACGCCACACATCCGACTCGATTCTCCCTCGCCTGACCGAAACCCGCCAGGTGTTGGAGCATCACGAAAGGGTCATTGCTACAGTTAGGGAACAACTAGATAATCTTCTGAGCTTGGTAAAGTCGATCTCGCCTATACATCAAAGCTTCACATTGTGACTGACTAGCGTTAGTTATTCAACATGGAGACCGTTGAACAAGGTAAAACGGTGACGAGGCTTAGTGCACTCGCATTTATCTTCATCCCTCTGTCGTACGTTGCAGTAAGTTTCCCCACTCTCGATGCTACATATGGTGTTGAATTATTCTCTCGACTTTGTTCGGCATAGCAGAACTACACGTATCGCCTCGCTGGTACGCGGCGGCAGGGCCCCTGGTGCTGATTGTAACTCTCATCGGGGCATTTGGATTCGTAAAACTGCTTGACTTTTGGGAACAGTATTCAACCAAATCTTCCTTGTTCAGACGGCGGTCACGAGGTATTCCTTCGGTTTCGACAAAGAACCAAGGGGTCGAGATCGAAAAGCTTTCCAAGAGGAGACCGACCCTTGACTCAATGAAATCCAAACCACAAAGCAAGAAACCGATGAGGCACGCGGGACCGGAGAAAGTGCCCGACATTCAAATGCACGCTAGCGCTGCACCATCCACCGTCACTCCGCCAGAGATTTTGGTGTCAGAAACAACTCCTACCAAAGACGATGCCACCGAGTCAGCACACCCATCACGGCCGGACACCCGACTCTCACCAGTCCCGGAATCGCTCGTAGAGAAGACGACTTCAGACACGAAAAATGTGGGAACTAGGCCCATTGAAGCACACCATAGACGAGAACCTAAGATCCCGCAAGGACCATACCACTCCAGCGCAACGCTTTCTCTTCGTAGGACGGTAGGCGCGGCGAGCGAAATCGATCGAAGGCTTCGGATGATCCATGAAGAGGGCATTACCGCGAGAGATGAACCGAGTAGGCTTGTGTTGCCGCGCTGAAGGCAGGACAAACACTCTTCGGGAAAGATCATCCCGCCCCATTGTTGACGCATTAATATTAATTATCATTGAAATATGACGAGTGATTAGAGACTCTAGTCTTTAGCGAATTGTTACCATGTCACATATTAACATTACTATGTTCCCCAAGTATGTTAATCAACTCAGAATTTGCAGTTATACGTTGCACTGCATCGCAAAGTCGCACGATGGCTGTCGAGTAAACTGATTGCAGTCTAGAAGTCGGGCGCTTTAGTTGACTACGCTATGCAAACGCCAAGACGGCTAGTGACGTGCCGACTTGTTCATTACGAAACGAATAAGAATCCTTGGCATGCAGATCCCCAATTTTTGCACCTGCATCCACGCCCCGTACAGGGATTGTGCATTAGCGCTTATGGTAGACCTACCCTTTAGCGTGGTAAGACTGACCTGCATCCACAGAGGGCATCTCGCGTATTTTCGCAGTGCCAACTTTTTTGTCCACAGCGTGCCCCGCACTCTTTTGCTAGTGCCGAAGCTGATGACGTGAGACTCAGTCCCGCTGTAGAGCAGCTGGCACATTTAAGTACTAAAGAACTAGGTAGATGCTGTCTGTGATTTTCGATTATTGGGATCATTTCTACCCGCCTTTTCGCTTAATCCAGTATGGCATCCCCCGGTTTCGGCGTAGGAGATATCATTGCCTGCACCCAGCTTGCAGCCCAAACATACAGGAAACTGAAAGACGCTCCAAAGGAGTTCGATGCACTACGATTGGAATTGGGGGGCCTATTAATAAGTTTACTGTAGTTCCTACTATAAGGCTTTGTTATATTAATGTTACAGCACTATTACAGACCCTAGTTAGGGGCTTGGCCGAGCTCGGCTAACCCTTAGCGTCATATATATAGACGTGTCCTTTCCTTGACCTTCTTCTAGTCCTTATCTTGGAATTCTCGTTTACTAGCTACCAATAGATTCTATTCTTTTAACTAAGCCTTTATAACTAATACCTATAATTATATTAAAGCTAAGGGAGTATTTAGTTACGTTTATAAGGACTAGATGGCTTTTTAAAGTTTAGCGTTTTACTTTTTAGGGCTTTACTATTCTAATTTAACGCTCTTAATAATACTATTCTGGCTTATAATATTATTGCTTTACTATACTATAGTTTCTTTAAGGCTTTTAATAAGTTAACAGAATTTGTTATAATTAATACCTCTTCCTTTATATTTAGGTAAGATAGAAACTCTTATTATAGGGAATAAAGGCAGTATATACTAACTGCGTAGCTTATAGTCTAGTTTATAATGCGGTTGTCTGCTATTTAAACTACACTAATCTTTAAGCAGCTTATGTCCTTAGCGACTACTAGACCTCTTATACCTTCGCGCCCGGTTTCTCTATATGTCCTTCTAGTAGAGCTTCTAGCGGTTTTAGAGATGGTGTTACTAATATGCGTTTAGGGGTCGAAGCAGCTATTAGGGCTCTGGGGCTTCGTTTAGTAGGCCGCAGAGTAGTTATAAGTCAGTCGTACTACGCTAAAAGGTAGGTCTACTATAAGCGCTAATGCATAATCCCTATCCCTTAACCCGTCAACTTTGGCACGCAGGTTATCGATAAGAGCCCACCAATCAAATCAGTAGGATTTGGTAGTCGTGCTTAGGAATACAAAATTCGGGGAGTGGCCAAGGCTTCGGGGGGGGTTTTTTCGCCGTCTTATTTGGGGGAATCTTATATTAAGTCTTCTAAACAAGATCTGCATCAATTCTAGAGTGATTAGAAGGCGTGGTGGTGGTGTATTTGATGGTTAAATTCTACGCGTTGTTCTAATTCTGGTGTTCGCGCACGGGCCTTCCACTCTTCTCGCCCTGACGGGTCAAGGGATATAGGGGAACCTTAACTTAAAATACAAAGTTAGGTAGTTAACTAAGCCTAAATTGCTTATTCTACTATATAACTTGCCTTTTAATTAAAATTAATCATTATTAGTAACTAGTTATAATATATTCTAATTTAAATAATAATTTTAAAGCTACAAAATAGTATTTTAGGGTTAAATATAGCTGTAAAATATATATAATTTAAATTTCTTTTTATTATATTTATAATAAAGAATTATTTAAGCTTTTTAGGTACTATAAAAAAGTTACATTTATTATATTAATTTAAATATATATATATATATAAACCTATATAAATAAGTTAATAAAAATTAAAGTCTTAAATTTTATAAAATAGAACTTAAATTAAAAATAAAGTAACGTATTCTACTACCGAGCCAGCCACCCTACCGAGCCGGCCACTTCTTCTTAGATGGTAACCGTCTAGGCGTAGACAGTCGGGGCGCTAATCCCAAAATGGCTTAGTATACGCGAGGTCTTGGCGCCTAAGATATCTTTACTCTTAATTAACTATATCGACCTTTAACACCCTATTACTTAATTAATAAGCGAATATCTAGTAAGCTAGAGCTTTATATTAGCTATATATATTATAAATTAACTTATATACTAGATTTTTAATCTAATAGCTCTTATAGAGTATCTAATATGCCTCTTAAGTAAGTAATTTTTTAAGTTATATAATTTTTATATATTTTTAGAAAAAAAAGGCCTCTAAAACTATATTTTTAAATTAATAGAAATCTATTTTTTCTTTTCTTGGTTTTATATTATACCGCTTACCAGTTTCTTAGTTATTTTAATATATTAGCTTTAAATTAATAATTTAAATTTTTAAAAATTTTTAGGAAATTTATTTCTTAGTTTTATATTATACCGCTTACCAATTTCTTAGTTATTCTGATATATTAGCTTTAAATTAACGTTTTTATTTTTTAAAACTTTTTAGGAAATTTATTTCTCGGTTTTCTACCCTATTAATTACTTAATTATTAGATTTTCTAATATCCTAGGCTTCCTTTCTTACTAAGAAGAATTATTTAATATATAGCCTATTACTTTATATCGGGAATGAGGCAAGTTGCCGTCACGTACGGCAAGTTGCCATCACGTGTCGCCGCGGCACTAGCGTGGCGAGGAGCCTTAAGTTCCTCACCCTTCCTTATTCCAATTAATAAGCTTTATTAACCAACATCACTATAACCTACTTAAGTAGTCGTTATTAGTAAGTTACCTTATGTGACTAATACTAATTAGTAGTTAAATATATAGTTAATTATAGAGCAGCTAGGTTTTTAAATAGAAGAGATAGTCTTGTATAGGGGTGCTATATACGCTTATATAGAATGGATCCCGGCGATACTATACTACCTTAAACTTAAGGAAAACTAGTAATAGAAGTGTTACTAAGTACTAGGAGATACTAAGTTGCGTTTATTACGCAGAATAACCGCATTTACAAAGATTTAGTTAAGTACTTTAGGTTAGAAGTGTTACTAAACCTAGGGTTTTAAGTTAATGTCTAAAACGCGTTAAACAACTACCTTAATACCCTCCGTGTACCTTCGCAGATTTTAAGATCACGATTAATACCTAAATCCACCTACGTACGTCCGCTATTATGGCGTTAACCTATCTAAAGAAGTATAAGAAGGATATTAACCCGGAAATATAGAATACTAATATAATTAACTTTATAAACGCTAAGCAATAGGACCTAAACGGATTTTTATTATACCGTATAGCATACTATAAAGATAGCAAATATAACAACACTATGCTATAGTATTGTATAAGGGAGGACTTTATTAGATAGATAAAGGAAATATAAACTCCTATAAAGAAGGATATTATATAAAACTTCCGTAACTTCTTACGGGAGTATAGAGTCTTTATACCTATAGATAGGGGTACTATTAAAGATAATATTTAAGAGCAGGTTATTAACGCAAAAGAAGAGCATAAATGGACTCTATAAGAGATTAAGCACCAACTACGCACTATAAGGAAGCTTAACTTACAATAAAACCTAAGTAATATACCTCTAGAGACGAACCTACCTCCGCCTTCAACTCCTTTATATCCAATTTAACCCGTAACCTTAACGTCGGATACTATACCCTAATAAGAGCAGGTATAGGATTCTATTGCTTCGCGATTTAATAACCTTTGGACTCCACCAACTAGACCTACGTCCCTACTATAGCCTATAATGCAACTCCTACCTCTTTTATCTTAATCTTAAATCGGAGGTAGTTTAAAATTGCTTATAGAGCTTGCAAAGCTCTACTTGGATTAGGAGAAGAAGTTTAATAGGGAAATATATAATATTCTTAATTCGAAACTACATATCTTCTATAACTATTACTAGAAGGTAGGAATAGAGTCTAATTAATACTATAATGCTTATTCCGTTATACTTAAGGGCCAAGCTAGTACCTTCTATTATAATTATTTAGCAGGAAAAGGATATAATTTTAACCACATAATATATATATTAAGATGCCACTTTAAAACAAAAGAGAATAAGTAGTAGTATATATTAGAATAGAGAGAGACTACCTTTTTAAGGATTATTGCTATAAACCTAGGTATCCCTCGGCTTAATTATCTTTAAAAGCTCTTTAATTAACCTTAGATGATTTAGCATAGTTTATCCAAATTATATTAAGAGGATTTTAGCCTACGTGATTAAGTTATTAGCGTATACTAAGGCGTTAAAGAATACAACCTTGCTCTCTTTAATCCTATAAATACTTATAAAGGAGTGTATACTTAATTAAGATCTTCTATTAGCACTGCTCTACGCTCTTAAGAAGTATAGCAATTTAACGCCTAACTTTAACCTACTTTAATTAACCCGCCTAACTAATATAATTATAACTAGACTAATTAAATATATAGTGGCCGTAGTAGGTAATATAGTAAAGGGTATAACTAACAACTATAAGATAAAGGTGGAGGTTCTTATAAAGGTTTATTTTAAAGTAATTACTAAAAGAAGTGCTATGTTTATAAGAAACCAAATTACTAGTTAACTAGGCATTCTCTTAATAAATAAAAGGAGGTATATAATAAGTTTCGCTAGAGTATAAGAAATATTAAAAATTATAAGGTTACTGCGGCCTACTTTTAAAGCTTCCTAGTTTAATATAAAGGCGTAAAAGATCTTAAAGGTAAGGTTAATAAGGCTAAATAGCTCCTTATAAATATAGAAATTATAGACTACTTACCTAACTGTCGGTATTACCCGGGGGTACTGCAATTGCAATATAAGGTAACAGGTTCTTTAATTCATTCGTGTCTCTCCTTCATCTACTAAAAGAGAAAGAAAGGGGTAGTAAAGGTCGGGCTATCTGTCGGGCCGTAGGTGGTTAGGTAACCTATACTACGCCATACGGCCCTGCCGTATACGCTCTGCGCGTAATGCAATTTACAACCTCTACTTATATAGACACTGGCGACATTTATAAAAAGAAAGAAGGTAAGAAAGTATAAAGGAGAAGTATATAGGTTAACAGGTACTTAGGGCAGTAATTGCGAATGTCTTAGGTATTGCGAATATTACGGATATTACAAACGTTGCGGATATCATTACGGATATTGCGGATATTGCGGATATTACGGATATTATAAATATTCGGATATTGCGGGAGACAGGTAGGCGCGTACAAGGTATTACTAAGGTGTCCTATAATAGAGCGTAGTTAAAGTTAAAACCAAAGGTGTGGCGGCTTTAGAAGGTATAAGAGTTGTAGAGCTATTGCAGACTATAGGGTAAAATAGGTAGAAGGGCTGAGTCCTATCCGTCGTCATCAAAATAACAGTCAAGGAAGTCGATGTTAACAGTGAGGTTCTCTATATTAACGTCGTTATCGTCGTTATAGAAGTAGGTGGCGTTTTTGCCCTTATTATTGCGTCTTACTATACTAGGTTCTATACTACTAGGTTCTATACTACTAGGTTTTATACTACTAGGTTCTATGCTACCGGTAAGGCTATAGATAAAGGCATTATTGTTCATAGACGTAACTATATTCTTAGCAGTTTTAATTAGTATTGGCCCATTTAAAGTCATAAAGTGCTTAACACCATAGTCGTCATAGAAGAAATTGCTGCTAGTAGTAGTTGGAGTTAATATATTAAGTGCTATAGCCGTTATATCCTTATCAAAATCATTATCAATATCATTATCCGCAAGGTACTAATGGACACGTCTCTTAAATCCTTCTCTTACTTCGTTACGTTCTTCTTTAGTATACTTAGTTAACCAACAGTCTCCTTTCTTACACACGAAGCACGTCCTAGTATTATTACCGTAACGATTATTTAATAAACTTAGTCGGGATATCGGTCGGTAGTAGCGACGGTCAGTAAAGAACATGTCCGTAGGCTATTCTGTAAGCTATAAGAATACATTAGCAGGTTGTCCTATAGTACCATTAATCTTCTTATAAGTAACAATTAATAATTATAGGCTATTTATAAGGCCAGTAAGTGTAGTAGGTGGGTTTAAGCAAGCTGCCTAGTAAGCAGCAACGTTTTAATAAGCGACGATGAGCTTATTATGTAGGAAATCGTTATTATAGAGGTTAGCGTTAAGACCATGCTGTAAATAACGGAGGTCGTTAAGCAGTAGCTATAGGCAGTCCCCTATAGACTTGCCTTCGTTTTTTATTATTACCGTCTTAAGGGTTATAGCGTTCCACTTTATTAGAACTCCGCGCTTATATTCTAGTCCTTTAAAGTAGTTGCGTATAGCATTACAGATGCTATTAAAAGTAACATAGGTTGCCTTATTCTCATAGTAGAAATTAAGAGCAATACCACATAGCATTATTAGAAAGGCTTTAATCTTTACTACTTATAGTATATCGACTCTATTACAAAGGTCATTAAAAATCATAAGCTTGCGGTCGAAGTTATCATCCTCTCTACTGTATTTGCTTTTCTCCGTATACATCTTTACTAAGGTTACTAAGTCTCTACTATAGGTAGTGGCTTTAGCTTCTATAGAAGGAGCTGTGACGTTTATAGGGGGAGCCGTAATATTTATAGGCGAGGGGGGCTCGGCTGTAGGGAGGTTATTTAAGACAGCTGGGGTCGGGGTAGGTGCCGTTAAGGGAGTTAATAAACGTGATTTAAGACGGCGGTTGATAACGTACGAATTAAAGGGTCCTTCGTTGTTAATAAATAGCTTAATTTCTTCATCTAACTATTCTGTAGGGTTGTCCTCATAGGCGACGTCGTATAGTGCTTATAGTGCTAACTTGCTTTTCTTATTAGAAACCCATACTCTATTACGTTAAAGTAGTTATTTAAGTCCCCTAATTTTAGACCTATTAGCGTCCTTAAATGTCTACACTATAAAGTTATTAAAGTCCTCTTAGTATGCTTCCCATAGGTTTTTGTCCTTAAAGTTATGCTTAGTATACTTATTAATTTTAAAGTTAATATAGTTAGTGATATCTTCTACGGTAGTCTCGTCGGTTAGGGTAATCCCATTACCCCAGTTTAGACGTTAGGTTCCTATATTAGATATAACTGGTGTAGATTATGGCGTAGGTAGGGGGTGCTACTAACGCTGCTGGGTTATAGGGTGTACTGGCGCTCAGTAAAGAGGTCATACTAGGTATTAATTTGCGTGGTAGACGCGAACCGGACGAAGCCTTAGTAGGAGCCAGTTTTTTGAGTTCCCAGGGCCTATACAGAAAGGGTTCTCCTTAGTAAACACGACACGATTAACAGGCCTTAGTAGGAGCAATTAGGTGTTATCTCTCTTCGTAATAACACCGGGCTCTAATCTATAATATCACTGATCAGTGTCGGTATTACCTAGGAGTACTGTAATTGCAATATAAGGTAACAGGTTCTTTAATTCATTCGTGTCTCTCCTTCGTCTACTAAAAGAGAAAGAAAGGGGTAGTAAAGGTCGGGCTATCTGTCGGGCCGTAGGTGGTCAGGTGACCTATAC
>Ga0307515_10013634_pt1 | contig 15153 bp, 15 predicted proteins | sample 17_EM_MG_FD_194513 | JGI IMG/M metagenome (GOLD analysis project Ga0307515, IMG submission 194513) | Populus trichocarpa ectomycorrhiza microbial communities from riparian zone in the Pacific Northwest, United States - 17_EM | ecosystem: Host-associated > Plants > Roots > Unclassified | place... | reverse complement strand
AATCTGCAAGGCCATAGGACATTATTGAAAGTGAAGATGCAGGTATTGGCGGGGCGAAATATGACGGCACGGGCATCTTTGATGGGAGAATAGGCAATGGAGCATCAAAATTAAGAACGTGAAGTGCTTGCCGAATTGAGGGTCTACGATGTTCTGGATGAGCACACGAAAGGCCGACAATCATCAAGCGTTCCATCTGCGTCTTGTTAAAATCTCCGCATAGTCTTGGGTACTCAACTGCTTCAAGTAGCTTTCCTTCACCATAGAGCCCCCAAACCCACTGCACCATGGACACTCGATCTTCACTACTGGCCTTTGGGTTGAACTAAAATCCCACGAGTAAACGGTATGTAGGGCACTTAAAGCTCCAGTTGAAGCCGAAAAACCAAAAATAACTGTTTCTGGTACGTAATCCCTTAAACGAACTATTTGACTAAGGAATTGCATTTCTACAGTGTTATTTCTATAACCAGTGAAGGCGACACTCAGATTATGTGTACTTGAATTATAACTAATCGAAGCGTTATTTCTTCTCCCTCCACTAATATCACATAGCCAAGTAATATAATTTACAGATTGCATAGTGTTGATGTCAATACCTACTTGCTCGCCTGGTGGATAAAAATTATTTTTGAAGATATCGAACTCCACAGCAACAAATTGATTAGCCGTTGTGTTTCGTGGCTGATCACTCCTTGGAAGACCTAGACCTGCACCCTGAGAGAGATTAGGCGGAAGCATTGATCCTTCTGGCGCAAGAAAGAAAGCCTATCCATCTCCGTATGTAGTTCGACCTTGCGAATCGATGGAAAAAGAGAAATGGGTAGTGAAGTCTGTAAGATTCCCCGAGGCCTCGTCCCAAAGCTGCATCGGTTTGTAATACGCTCGACCGGAACTTGAAGTCATTTTAGCATTTCTTAGATTTTTGGTGAGCTGAACAGCTCCATCTGCGGGATATGCGTCCTGCTCGTATGAAATGCTTTGATCGCTAGCATTGAAGCTGGTGACGTTGAAAGATAATCCATGGCAGAAGGGATTGTTAGTGTGAAGAAAGTTGAGAAAACAAAAGGAAGAAATGGAACAGGAAGCTTTCCCATAAAGTTGAAATTGTAGTGCTGCAGACAATGTTTGGGGGTTCGGAAAATTGCAGAATTTCTTTCGTTAATAAGGGCAGGTATAAGCGTGTCTGTGACGTTTATTTGCATGCTAATGAAATGTTTATTTCCAAGCACTGCGTGGACCTAATGACTTGTCAATTCTGTAGCCAAGTGAAAAGCTTTTGAGTGTGATTCATTGTTGTTTTTCAAATTATTTTTTTATTTAAAAAAATATTTTTTTTATTTTTTAAAAATTATTTTTTACATTACCATATTAAAATAATAAAAAAATAAAAAAATATATTAATTTAAAATAAAAAAATTAAATATTTTTAAAAATATTTTTAAAACATCAAAACAAAAGTCTTATAATTAGCATTATTTAATGGTTGTAGGACGTTCAAGATACGCTGCCGTCTCAACATGTCATATAAAGAAACTTCTTGACAATTGACTTGTTCAATTCCTAGACTCAGCCTTCTCTGTACCGTGAACCAAGTCATTAATTAATAATTTGTTTGTGTAGATCGTAAACAAATAAAAAACTATTATCTATCCCATGTTAGAAATAAAAAAAAATTATGTGTTTATAAATGTATGTTTTTTTTAATAAAGTAAATTAAATAAAAATTATGATGGAAGAGCTTTACTATTAGGTTTTCTGATATTATAAATATTTATAATATTAAAATATAGCACTTGACATTTTTGATATTATAATTATATCTGTTAGATTATTTTTTTAATTATTTTATTTTATTTTAATTTTTATAATTAATTTTGATATTTATAACTATTGGAATAAAATTAAATAAATAGTTATTCAATTTAATTTAAAATATAATTATTTCTTCAACAGTCATATAATTTTATTAACAGTTATAATGTTTTAAATCTATATAAATTTATTACTATACAGAAAAAAATATATACAAAACAAACATATTTTTTTATTTGTCTTTTTTTATTTATTTTTTCAAATGTTTAGATAGCTTGGTTATATCCTGGAGGTGCTGTATTTAAGTGAAACAAATATAAACCTTAAAGACAATGTTTTTCATACCTCTAAACCACCTTAACAATAATATTTTTAATGCATCTAAACAAACTCTATATTTGTTTTTCATATTTAAACAATTTACTAACATTAACACAATTAACATTATTAAAAAAAAAACTAAAGGATGGGAGGGTTTTATTTTACCTCTTCTCACATTACTCTATTCATTGCAATAGTGTTTTTTGTTTTCTAATTTGTTTTTTTTTTTCAATTTTAATTCTATTCTTCAACATTATATTTAATGGAGATTATGCTTCATAATTTCTATAATTTATTTTTTAGAAGGTTATTTTAGACCCATGACCCGAATAACAAGTTTGATAGGTTAACTCAATTTACTTGATTTTTTTATTTTTCTAATTGACTTATTTTTTTGTCGATTTTATCATTTAACATTGGGTTAATTGAGAATTAGACTTCATAATTTGTTTTAGTTATCTTTCTATAAGGTTATCTTAATCTCATAACTCGAGTCATGGGTTTGATGAGTTAATCTTGGTTGGGTTGTTTTTTATGTTCTTTTTTAATTAATTTTTTTTAATTTTATCTTTCAACACCGAGTTAATTGAGAATTAAATTTCATAAATTATCTCAATTTTATTTTTATTGTGTTATCCCAGTTTCATAAATCGAATCACAAGTTTAACAGGTTAACTTGGATATACTCAAGTTATTTTTTAGGCTTTTTTTTATTTTATCCTTAAACATTGAGTTTCATAATTTGTTTTGATTTTTTTATAAGGTTATTATGATCTCATAACTTGATATTTAGATTAATTAGTTAACTCGTATTGACTTGAATTGATCCAATATATTGATGTCTCAATATTTATTAAAAAATCTAATTTAAAATATTTATTTTAAATCAAATTATATTTTTATTTATCATATAAATTACTTTTAAACTCACCACGGTAATTACTCATGTTATATTAATTCTCATATAATTTAAATTTTTTTTACATTAAAAATATTCAACATCATCCAAGTTCTTACTTCCTACATAGAGCAATGATGGACTATATTTCATCCCAACCTATCACGGATGTTGAGATTTTTGTTTTGAACTGGTGGTAGAATTCAACAGCATCTAAAGTTCATCATCCACGGCATTCTCACCGAGATAACCTTTCAATTTCCCCTCTATTTCTCCTTCTCGCTTACGTTCAATTTCGAGTTTTTCCATGATATATCCTTGTTTAAAAACAACTAAAACAAAACCAGGAATCACTCAAGCTCCTTTTATATTTTTATTTATTTATTAATATAGTGTAATTATTATTTAACAGAAAAATTCGTTAAATAATAAGTAGTCCAAATTCTTTTTATTACTCAACTGAAAACCACAAACAAAGAAGGTTTCAATCATATGATTTATCATTGATGACTTATTTTAAGTTATTAACATTATCATATTAATTATTTTATTTGAATAACGTAAATATTTGTAAATGTTGTCAAGTATTCATAGTACTAACTTATATCAATAATAAATTGAGATCCTTTCATAGCTTAGGTGTCAGTTATCCATACAGCAGGCTATAAAAGAATCAAGTATTTGTTGTGTCAAGAGTTATACACCATGGATCTAGACTCACCACTTAACAAGTAGGGTATTAGGATTGATTAAGATAACAATTATAACATATGTTAATAGCAAAACTTCTTGAATTTAAATATTATAGTCCATGTTGAGTTTATACTATACTTATTCTTATACTATTAATGTAACTTTTTCACCTTGAAAAAAATATACTTAACATGATTAAGAAGAAAAAATAAATAAATAAGATAAGAACATAGCTATGATATAAATCAACTAAGTATAATAAAGGACATGATAAACATAAACAAGAAATTAATGAGATTATAACATGAAATAAAACTTGAACATTACAAAAATACAAAAAAAGAAAGCAAGAGCATGTTCTTGATTTAAAAACCAAGATGTATAAATGTATGGCAAATGCCTCTTTTTACAGGTCAAAATTTAGAACTATTGATTTGGTGACTAATTATTGCTTTGGTGGCTGGACAAAACATCATTGATAACATCAAAATTTTAAAAAATAGTCTTCATAAAAGTTGTGGGTATTTGTCTCAGCTTTCCAAGGTCTTCATAAAATGTTTTAGGTCTATGTCTTAGCTTTACATAAAGATAAACCACACCTAAATCCAAGGTCTACAACTTCAGTTATGATCCAAAAACCGAATAGTGATCTAGTTAGAATTAAACCAACCCAACTAGAATTTCTTCTCTAAGCTTAACCCTCCTTTTGTTTCCTTAATTTCAATAGTTAACACGTTGATCAATATTTTGAATTGTGAGATATACTTATTTTGTAAACCTGCATTTAAAATGAACATTTACCATAAATTAAAGATATTTTATATTATCGGACTTGTTATTATAAAATATGCTTAAATTAGAAAATTTATGATACTTTAAATGCAATATGAAGATATAAAACCTTAATAAAAATATATTTTGAAGGTTTTTTTACTTACTTTACTAATACAAAATCTCAAATTAGCGAATTACTAGATTGACCAATTAGATTTTTGACGGAATCTTATACAATTATCGAACCCATTGACCAATTAGATTTGACCAAGCAGAATTATCGATCCCAACTGTTCAAAGTCATCCTGTCGAAGCCATTTACTAATTATGGAATTGGGTTCAAGGGAAAGTTTTATGTTTTGAGTCCACGAGGAACTCTAACAATTATTAAACCCATTGATTCTCATCTTAGAATCACAGCTTCGGGTGAGAAAAGAACCGTTCTTTATGCTCATCATTACATTTTAGGGAATGTTTGCTGGATTCAGACGGAGAGATTTTGCTAAGTTTTCTTATTTCTAGAAAATACAGTTCTAAAATCTTTGATGGTGTAGAGGTTTACCAAATGATCTGTTAAGCCACTCTGTCAGAGTATTTGTCTAACAATTGTGGTATCAGAACCCTTCTGGTTTGTGAGTGACCATGACCTCTTCTTCCCTATCTTCACCTCCTCCCTCTTCTCTTCTGACTTCTTCTTCCTCCTTCCATCTTCCCCTTCCCCTTCCATTCGCCAGTCTACGTCTACTAAACTTGACTATCTCTATGAGGTTAGCCTTTTAGATGATACATAAAAAATCTTTGAAACAGATCTTCCTCTTGTCAATCCTTATCATGCTTTTGCCAAAAAGTCTTATGCTGTTATCCGCAGTATTAAAACTCTCATCAAACAACCTTCTCGTGTGGCAAAATAATATATTTAAGCTTCCTCTTTTGACTAACATAAAATTCCTGCTACTTCTCGAGAATAATTTGTTACTCTTGAAATTCCATATGAATTCCCAGGACAATGGATTTCTCAAGGATATACACATATTCATTTTGGTGCTATTCTCGTAAAGGTTTACTTGTTGCAACAGAGTATCAACATGCATGCATTGGATCTCTTGAAACCACGCTCAATTGTGGCACGGTAGTTGTTACTTTCTATCCCAACTTCAATATGGTTTTGGATGATCCTCAACTTCATCACTTTTTGAAAGTCCAACTATAGATCACTAATGCTGATCAAGTTTTAGACACCTATCAAGCCACTCTTCATTATCAAATGGCCTATCGGGTCCAAAATCATTCCTTTGATTTAGTACTCCCTGTTACCAATGATGCTTTGCTTATTACTGTTGATACCAATCAAAGAGCCATATGTACTCATGTCCTGCAACAAATCCCGAAAGAGGACTTACAAAAGTTACTCCCCTCTTCTTGGATTACCAATTATGAAAAGTTGCATCAAAGCTCCATCCCTATACAATCCACAGAACCGGAGTTCACTAAAAAAGCTGATGATACTGTTGAAATCATCTTCAAGAAGGGAGAATCTTCCACTTCTCCACCAAGAATCTTTTCCTCCACTATATCGATGGTGCAACCAGCTCAAGATCCTCTCCCAGTACCTGTAGAGTCCTTCTCTAAGGACGGTCTCCCCGTCTATTCTTTTGCTCAGGACAACCATGTTTTTTGGGACACTTGTAATTGTGACAGTTGTTGTAATCCAGACATGGACGCTGACTCCCCCAAGCAAAAAAGAAAATCTTTTGGTAAGAAGCTGAAAGCTAGATACAATCAAGGAGACAGAACAATTGACACTTTGGGACAACCCTCTGGAAAATTTGACTATCTTGTCAAATATACTCTTTCCTCCTGGGCATCTCCAAAACAAGTCCCCACAGTCTCCATGTATTAACCTACATGATATTATGATGATGATTTTCTTGCTTTACAAGAACAAGTCAAAGATAGGGTTCATACTCTTCCACAAGTTCACAACCCTCAAGGCGTAAATGTTGATGGCCGCCCTAAACAAGTCACCCAAGCCGAAGCAGTTCTCAATTGGCAAAGTTAAAATGCCATCGCTTAAAATTATGTTCTTCATAGAATTGAATCTAAGGTTGACTTGGTTCAGACTAATCTGAAAAAGATGGCAGTCTCTGTTGATTCTCGAATTCTTCATCTCGAACAACTGTGTCCTGAAATTCAACAAAAGATCTCTACCATCCATGAGTATTTACTCATTCGAGCTTCTAGTGGAAGACATGTAGACCTTCAGAAGGAACACGAGATTCAATCTCTCAAAATACAACTCAAGTCTCTTTAGGCTGAATTAGCCAAATCCAAATCTAAGCTTTTACCATTTCCTGAACCTCCACAGACTAGGATGACCTCCTATTATCCAGACCCTTATTGGGCTAAACATTCCCCTTCCTATAACCCACAACCTCCACCTACCACACCTCAACTATTTGGAAACCCAGACACCGAAAAACTTTTCAAACCTCTCTCCAAAAAAGATAAAGGGAAAATCCTAGTACCAACCACTTTAAAAAAACCCAGATCACTAGCCTTTATCATCTCCTCATCTTCTAATTCTTTTAAATCTAAAAAGCATGAACCTGGTGACACCTTCCAAGACTCCAGGACCCTTATCAACTTATGATTCAGTCAAACCAACCTTCCAACCCTATCCAGTCTTTTTTTACTACCTATTCCCAACAGATTATTCCTTAAATCCTTACCTATGAACCTCTTGCCAATACATCTGAAGAAGAGACTCCTGATGACGAAACTCTTGTAACTTCTAAAGAATCTTTTACTGAAGACGATTCTTCTGACACTTGTTCTATGCCGCCATTACTGATGGTTAATCCTCCTCTAGCACAGACATCAGATCCTCAAACATCACGGACTCGACAAGAGCCTACTCTAACCTCTACCACAAGAGTTAGTGTGGATGAAACAATTAGCAATGATGATGAAGTAAATCTCAATCCTTGCCATTATCAACCCCATATCTATTCTCCAAGTATCGGTGGTTGTTTTACTCTGGATGATATCCCACGAGTAAAATAACGAGACAGAATCCTTGAATTTCATTCATGGCTAACTAGCTATATGCTCAAGGACGGCGTAACCCTCAGGGATGCATTATAACAATTCTCTGCAAAGTTCTTTGGCACCTTATGGGATTGGCTCCATGCCTTAGGTGATTACAGGAAAATGTAATTTGTGAACAGTGCGTCTCTTTCTGAAGCTCTGGGCTGGCTCCATTATGAATTCCTTGAGGAAGCTTTAAATGATAAGGAAATAGCACGGTATGAGTACTTCAAAATGAAGTGTTGTTCCTATTTGAGATCTGATCTTGAAAGATATTTTAAAGACATATGCCGATGATACCATATTCTCTCTGGTCCCGATGATCCAAACCTCAAGCATGCCTTTTTGGCATCCATACCAAGAGATCTGGCTGATGAAACTTTCAGATTATTCAAAACCAGAAAAGAAGTTATTGACAACCAATCTCTCGGCACCATATTTCATCAGGTGTTGGAAGCACTCAACAAAATATATGATCAACATAAATATTTTACCAAGATATTACAGCCTGATAAAACTATGCTCCGAGCTTGCAAACGACCAGATTTGTTGATTAAATGCTCAGATAATGCTGATTGCAATTGTTCCATGAAAAAGAAGAAGCATTTCAAGAAAATTCACCGATCTTCTTTTAATGGTCGCCAAAAAAATGGAAGTTCTTAAGACGCCGCCACACTAGACGCCCCAAGCACTTCACTCCTAGCTCCAATAGATGCTTCATCTATAAGCGCAAAGGTCACTTTGAAAAAAACCTGTCCACAAAAAAAGGCCCAATCATTAAAGTTAATTGATTTTCTGGCCCAAAATTCAAAGTTCAATCCTGCTAATGAAGAAGTTGAATCCTTATTCTCACTTACGAATGAGATCACTCCTGATACCATAGCTGTTGTAGCAGATGAAAGTTCTTATGATGAGATCTATGAACTCTACCAAGCCCAACCTACCATTTTCCCTTCACATCCAATATCTTTAGCCCTTGTTACCATTCTTTCATCCACATATGCTAAGCCCATCAAAGCCATAGCCTTATTTGACACAGGAGCCCACAGAACCATTCTTAACCCTAAAGTTCTTCCACCTCATTATTGGGTCACCCATAAAGAATACTTTCGGGCCGCCGATAATCAAGTCTTCTGCACCCAATTCAAAACTAAAAAGCCTATTACCATACAAATCCTGCCCTAGTGTTCAGTCAAAACCCATGTCCTTGGTTCTCTTTTACCTGGAAAAGATTTAGTTATTGGGTTTGATGTTTACTTCAAATCCAAGTTCAGAATCCTTCTTCGGGGTATTCAGTATAAAGCCCATTTTCTTTCATATACAATTATCCCTTCACTCTATGAAATCCAACCCTCTCTCACAGAAAATATTGCCCTCATCAAAGCCTAAATAATCCAACACTCATGTTCAAACTCTCATCAAGAATTTCTTGCTAAATGTTCTCATCTATTATAGCAAAATCCACAGTTTTTTATGAAGCTTCATTTCAAGCTTAATAAAGACATCAATCCCACGAAAGCCAGTCATTCAGGAATGAATCCTGAGCACAAGATGCTAGCTCAAGAGGAATGTGTCCAGTTACAGGCCCAAGGTTTAATTGAACCTACAGACTCACAATGGTTTTGTGAAGCCTTTTATGTTAATAAAAGGTATGAATAAAAACGAGGCAAGCTCAGGCTGGTAATTAATTATCAGCCCTTGAATCATTTCCTACAAGATGATAAGTTCCCCTTGCCAAATATAATGACATTATTCTCATGCCTTCACAATGCCAAAATTTTCTCCAAGTTTGATCTCAAGGCCGGATTTTTCCAACTTGGCATTCATCCTGAAGACCGATACAAAACAGGTTTCTGCATACCAGACCATCATTATCAATGGTGAGTCATGCCTTTTGGTCTCAAAGTGGCACCCTCATTATTTTAAAAGGCCATAATTAAAGTATTTGAACCCATGCTTCGATCAACTTTAATCTACATTGATGATGTGTTACTTTTCTCCAAAGATGAGGAGTCACATGCTACTTTGTTAAAACAATTTGCAGAGATTGTTCACCACCATGGTATCATGCTTTCCGAAAGTAAGATGCTCATCTGTCAAAAGGAAATCAAATTTCTTGGCATGATCTTTGCAGATGGTGCTTATACACCTAGCACCCATATAACTGAAGAACTCAAAAAGTTTCCAGATGGCCCCTCACGAGAAAGCAAGTCCAATAGTTTTTGAGCATTGTCCAATATCTCAGAAATTTTATCCCTAGTGTTGCACAGATGACAAGGCCACTTCAGCTCATGCTCAAGAAAGATGTGGACCCTTAGACAAAAAAGCAAACACAAGCTGTCAGACAATTAAAGACAGCCACATAAATTTTGCATGCTTTAGTCATTCCATCAACAGGACAACACATACTCCAAACTGATGCTAGTGATAAGTATTGGAGTGTTGTACTCCTCGAAGACAAAGATGGCCACCGACACATATGTGGCTACAATAGTGGGTCCTTCAAGGAGTCAGAAAGCCACTACAACTCCACTTTCAAAGAAATCTTAGCCGTAAAGTATGGCATCTAAAAATTTAAGTTTCACCTGACAGCTTATCACTTTACAGTGGTCATGAACTATTACTCTTTTCTAAAAATGCTATAGTTAAAGCGCAAGATGCTTCCTCATCCACAACTTCTGAGATTAGCAGAGTGGTTTTTCAAGTACACCTTTACCGTCGAACATATAAAAGAAACCAAGAACTTGATCCCATACATGCTCACCAGACCACCCAAATCACAAACACTACTTCTTCCCCTGATTCTTATGTCCTTTTCTTCCAATCCATCTCCTCCTGAACAAGACTTCCCTGCAAATGATTTACCTTCTCTTGCTTAAGAAATGGTTCTTAACCACACTATTGACCTGCAGGCCAGAGATAAACTATTTAGCCTCCAAGACTACCTTCTTCTCAACTATGATATGTCTTCCCTTTATTTCGAAAGCTTAGGCATCCATCCTAAATATCCTTTCATTCATCTCTACACCTTCAAACCTTTTGATTGTTCCCCAAAGAGCTCTACTTTTTCTTATGGTATTTCTGTTACCTTTACCATATTGCTATCGAGTTTCCCACTGATTTCTTTCTTTCCAGTTTCTCAAGACTTCTTGGCCGGCAGACTCTTGGTACTATATTCTAAAGTTCCTTGGTTCCACAACCCCACACAATGGATCTCTCTTCTCCAACAGGAAAAATCCAAATGGTCGTATCCACAAACTTGCTGGATTGAAGTACATTGCAGTACACTTTGTAATAAGTCTGTTAAGCAAGCCTTTTCCCATTAATTCTTTATTTTCATATTCCACAGGCCCTTCAAAGTTTCAGCAGACAATCTGGTTATGAGTTTTTCACAGGCTACAGTATACAAAACTCATCCATACTCCCTGTATGAAAACCCCTTAGATAACCTCCCGGACATCAGGACCTTGCAAAAAACAGTGTGCCTTAAGAACAATATTATTCCTGATGAAATATGGCCTAAAGAAATAGATCCTGATGAAGAAATTGACTGTGATATGTATGACCCTCAATATTCTACTCATCTCTATGACTTGCAGATGCAGTACAAAAACAAAAAACTCAAGTAGATAATTTTGGGCATACCACAGCTTCTGGAACCACATGAGATGGAAATGATTGCAGATGATGACTATGTGTTGGCTCTACAAGTCCAAACTATTCATGATCAGGATAACCTATCATATCAGAATCTCTCTCCAGATCATGAACCTATTATTGGTTGATATTAATATTGTACTAGCTTGTCGTTTGTATCATAAGGGTGTATTATTAAGTGTGCTTCAGTGCTTTCTGATGTAATGAGTGATGTAAGCAAAAGCCTTAAAATAGTATAAATAGAGGCTGTGTGTAATGTTGTAAGGCAGAACCTTGGGAGGGTAGACCTCGAAGGAGAAGCCTCTTAAATAAAGAACTTGTTTTTCTAATTCTCTGTTTTTTAAGCCCTTTTTCCTCTTTACATTAAAAAACTAGAAGTTTTTGTTATCATCCAATATGACATGACTCCAGTGAGTAGCTGTTGAGTGCCCATAAGGATGACCGTGTTAAGCCACTCTGTCAGAGTATTTGTCTAACAATTGTGACTAAATTGGATTAAAATGAAGAATCTTGGTGACAGAACATTGTTTATGGGCACTAATTACAGCATGTCTGTATCGGCAAGCAAAATTGGATTCAGCACAGTTGATTTTGGTTTGTGGATACATCATGTGGAACGACTAACGAGGTATAATTTGTCCTTCCCAATAGTCTCAGGCCTGTGCTGATTTATTTATTTATTATTATTATTATTATTTATTTTATATATCGATACTGGCATGTCATGCATGAATTTCCTGTCTTTAATTTCTTTATAAGATCAAATTTATGAAACATCACTTTGCAATTCAATATTCCAATTGCTAGTAATTGGTTTTTTGAAATCTTATTAAAATAATAGGGTGAAAACAAGTTACTCTCATGAAAATATTATATTATAATAGATAGGGATTTTCGGGACAATGTATATTAACCTAACAATTCACTAATAACTATGCTATTTTGAAATTTTCTCAATTACAATTTTTTCTACAATTAGATTTGGTTGTTAACTAGAATGTCAGGTTAATTTTTTTTCTAATATATATATATATATATAAAATTATCCAGGCAATGCCATTATTTTTAAAGAAGATATGAAAAAATTAAGACCTAAGTAATTGACTTGATTAGATTCAAAAAACTCGGTTAATTTAATAATATGATTAAAAAAAACATCATCAATAAATAAAATTAACAAAAAAAATTAACGATAATTAAATATAAAAAATGAACTGTCAATATCAAATTCAAGAGGAGTAGAAAGAAAACCTTATTGAAGACTCACCATCACTCTGTCATAGACACCGCCACATCACTAGAAAAAGTTCATCGAGACAGTTCTAACACTACTGCAAAATGTTGCATGACAACGCCGAAAGAGGTTGTACGTATCGTCAAAGCAAAGAACATCTCATGCTTATATTGAATCAATTAATTTAATTTAATTCAAAAACAATATTTCTTTTTAAAAAGCTAAATTTAATATAATTTAACGAGATGACTCTGGTTATTTTAAAAATTAGTGAAAAATCCTATAGAAAACAAATAAAAAATAATAATGGAGCCCAATCTCCAATTAAATAAATGTTAAGGGATGAAACTGAAAAAACACAAGCTTAAAAAAAAAAAAAAACCAAGTAGACCCTAGTGAATCTCCTAAACCTAGGTTAATCTCCAAACTCGAAACCCATGAAACCCTAGACCGCGCTCAATAAAGAAGGCTCAATTTTCAACCAATAATATTGAAGGATGAAACCAGAGAAAAAATATCAAATTTTTTGAAGTACAAAAATAACAATAAAAAAATAAGGGTCAAAACCTAATAGGAAAAAAACTGAAGGTGGATGAAATCATAAAAAAAAATCAAATTTAATATTTTTCTCAAATAAAACAAATAGCAATCAAACGAATAAAGATTAATTCTGACAGATAAAAAAAAAGATAAAATTGAAAAAAAAATTAATTTTATAAATTATTTCAAATAAAACAAATAGTAATAAAAAAAACAACGACCAAATGTGAAGAAAAAACAAATTAAATGGCTGCTCTAGAAATTTGGAAGGTTAGGCATAAAATCGAGGAGGAGAGAGAAAATAAGGGAAAAAAAGGTCATTGGCACCAAACCGGAGGTCAGTAACCCACATGCGTTGCCTAGGGATGGAGGGGTCACTAAGATGATTAGACGTCATCTTAGAAGCCATCGTTTGGTCGTCGAACACCTCCTCACGCACCACCAGAATGGCATAGCCATAACTCACGCGCTCATGCATGCAATGCACGTGTCAGCTATTTTTTAAAATAATATTTAATTTTTTTTTAATATCAAATTGTTATTAGTCTACTTGATTATAACAAAAAAAACCAAAATAAAAATACAAAAAAACCCTTGGACGTGAGTTAAAGAAAATTTGACTTTTAAGGTAATTTAGTCAATTGACTATGTTTTAAAAATTAAAAATACAAAAAGCCCCTCGATGATAGTTTATTTTTTATTTTATTTTTGCTTTTAAAGATAATGTAATTATTTTACTATGCTTTAAAATGATTAAAATATCAATTTGTTCCCTATTAATATAATAATAACTAATGAATTCTTATGAAAAGATCTTATTATTTCAAATAGGTAGTTCAATGTTTTTTTAGAATAGAAAAATAATCATTATATTGCTTAAATCTAAGTAATGGATCTTGATCTAAAAGATTCAGTCATGTTAGTTTTTGTGTTTTTAAGTACTAACATGTTTGAAAAAACCTTCTTTCTAGCACCACAAACTCACGTATAGGACATGCAAACCGTACAAAAATGAAAATAACCTCACAAGGAGTAAGAAAATCGGATAAATAGTAAAATAAAACTAAAATACATCAGATTTATAGTACTAGATCCAGAATAATTATAAAAAAATATCTTAAGTAAAAAACTATGTTGTTGCCGGTAATAAATCATCTACAAGTGCTCATAAAAAGGATAGTTCTTGTGAGAGAAAGAAAGGGAGGAAAACAAAGATGATAAAATGATCATCTTTAGAGAGAGAGACAAAGAGTAGAAGAGGAAATTAAAAAATAAAATCTATAAATCTACAAGTCTAAGTTAATAATGATATTTTAGCATTTAATTATTATTATTTAAGAAAATTCTAATGATACAAAAACAAGTATACATATGAAGGCAAGAATGGAATAAAAAATAACTATATATGTGAAGTCATGAACTCTATCAAAATTTATGATTCTATCAAAATGTTCTTTTTATCAAGTTTAATTTTGTAAAGTTCCTCGTCATTAATTCTAGAAAAATCTGGATATCTTTAAATATTGTTTTTATTTTATTTTATTTTATTTAAGCATAATAAAGAATAATGATATGTCATATTTTATCACCAGTGATTAATATTATAGATAGTTTGGCTAAGAAAACAATTAATTTTGCAAAGAACAACGAACTAATTGCATGAAATTAGAGTTATTAGTTTAAAAAATCCTAATTTTTAAATTATTATTCAATTTATGTGTAATCATTCTATAACTTGTACAAATCATGCAAGAATCAAAATGCAAGATATATTTACGCATTATGGGAGTTCATCATATGTCGACAAATATTAGGGCTTTAAATACATTTTACATAAATATATTTCATATTTTTAAAAAAACAATTTTTAAATATATTTTACATAAACATATTTTATATCATATATGTAAATGTGTCAAGTATTCATAAGTGGATGTCACATAGTATATCCCTTTTTTAGATGCATGCCACTTGTTATTCTGCCCACTCGTTATTCTGCGAGAGTGTTTAGTGTTATGACTAGATTTTTCTCCCGCAAGTTAAATCATGCTGATCTTAGAAAACAGTGACATCATGACAAACAAAAATTTTAATCATGAAAAATTAAAAATAAAATAGTAATTCAAATAATAAA
>Ga0307515_10013633_pt1 | contig 15153 bp, 7 predicted proteins | sample 17_EM_MG_FD_194513 | JGI IMG/M metagenome (GOLD analysis project Ga0307515, IMG submission 194513) | Populus trichocarpa ectomycorrhiza microbial communities from riparian zone in the Pacific Northwest, United States - 17_EM | ecosystem: Host-associated > Plants > Roots > Unclassified | place... | reverse complement strand
TAAACATTAAAATGACGTCAAATAAAAAATACGGTTAAAATTATGTTTTCTTAAAATTTAAATTTTTTTTTTTAAAATATCTTTTATGTTTTTAAATTGTTTTGATGTTCTGATCTCAAAAATAATTTTAAAAAAATAAAAAAAAATTATTTTAAAATATTTTTAAATTAAAAGCACTTTGAACTGCCATCGCTATTGAAAAAAATATCTGATACAGCAATTGTAGAATGGAATAAATTAATGACTTTAGAAGAATTTGATGATCTCTTGGGGTTAATTGTAACAGTTCAGCATCTTCCAACAATCACTCATGATATGCATGCTAGATAACACGACAAGTATGGTGTCACCTCTTTACCACAACATAAACATTTTATATCCCTCACAAAATAAGAACCGATTTAAGATTCCGATGTCAAATTAGAGCACCCGAGCAGCAAAACATAAGAACCAGGGTACTATATTCAGTGATTTATATGGAATATAGCATATAGTTCAGTTTAACAAATTAACACCATCCTCAATCAGATTTTTTTAATACAGATAAAGCAAAAAAAGTGTGGATACTGCCCTCTTAAAACAGGGTATAACACAAATTTCACTCGGCATACCATCCTAGGTCTCTAACAGTTACAGATGGACCCGATAAGAATTTTAGGATGATATGAGATGAACGAATCCTAGAACTATAACGGTCAGCTTTGATAAAATCCAAACTACAAGCTATGCAAAATATGAAGAAACTCCTGTTGCTAATTGGTTAGGTTATGCTCCTTGAAAGTCTCGTGAAAACAGGGTACCTAGATCCTAGAGACCAACCTGAAGAAGCTATGTTTGTCCAGTCTGTTGTGTATCATTGCTCATATGTTGGTCATTCCTGCCAGCCCTAAAATCTTCCTGCCCAGAAACTTCCCCGAGCCTCTCCTGCAATAAAAGACCGAAACTCTATGTGAGGACCACTTTATATAAGCAAGGTTTCTTGTTTCTGAGGTGGCTAATGAGTTAGTGTTTGTCTCAAAGCCATTCAAAATTGATCCGAAATTAGCATTAAATGATTATAATCCCCAAGTGTCATTTGTCATTTTTAAAAGGTGTTCATCATCATCAGCCAACCGTGTACTTGTCTCGTGTGCAAATAGATAGCATTTTTGGTCCAATGTTTGCAATTCTTCATGGAAAAATTCCCCCAAAGTCCAGTAAATTTGCCAGTTAATTCTGTCCACCCAACTCAAACAACTTCCTTCTATGTTTATTTTCTAACGTGTGAAGGAAATGTTTGAGAGTGGTAGTGGTTGTTTTTCAAAGTGTTTTTTACTCGGAAATGCATCAAAATAATATTTTTTTCATTTTTTATAAATTATTTTTGACATCAGCACATCAAAAACATCTAAAAACATTAAAAAAAAAATAATAAGCCAAAAAAAATCAAAATTTTGGGAAACGCAGTTCCAAACGACCCTGAAATCGAAGTGCCCAGATCCAATAATTCATTTATTACAGCTATGGTTGTTAAGTCTCTTGTCAGAGACCACGCTTTGCAATATGTTAACTTCATTATATGTCACATGCAGGATATTTAGGTGATGGCTGATAAGATAAAAGACGCCAAAATTCAACAAATCAAATCAAAGATTAAAATATCACCTTGAGAGAGGCGTTCTCCGCAAGAAGTTGCTCATACTCGCTCTTGATTTGGTTTACTTCTGATCTAAGATTGGCATTTTCTTCTTTTAAGGCTTCAGCACGTTGGGCCAGTTCATCACATTCAGCCTGACTCAAAAGCATGCATGCAACCCAATGAATTGATATAGAGGCATGGCGCATAACATAGCCAGAATAAATTACCAGATATTAAGGCACGCTTCAATACCTGTTTACGCAACCTGGACCGGCGAGCGGATTCTCTGTTTGACTGCTTCCTTCTCTGTCTCTTAAGCTCTCTTTCATCCTACAGCCAGAAAAACAAGAGGCGTAGACTCATTTTAGATATAAAATAATAGAAAATACAAAAGTATGAAAAAAAACTGCTGGCTTCTAACAAAATAATCCATGTCATTCAACTTGAGTCTGATTCAGATCCTCTAACAAAGATTAGAATTAATTCGTTTTAGCCTAAATCCATTAACTATGTATAAACAATTGATAATTCAAACTTCACCTCAAAAAAGCTGCAAACTTGAAAAGAAACTAAATACACTGTTTAATTTGAGACAACTCAATTGGAAAGCAGAAACAAAATCAAAACAATGCAGATGATAAAAACTGAATTGCTTTATAGAAGAATGTCAAGAATATCACAATTAAACGTGCAATAGACCTTGAATCTAGATTGAAAAATTCCAACAAACCCAATTTTTGCATGAAAACATTAAAAGAGCTCACTTGCAATGATACGCTGGATCATGATAGAGGAGATAATTGAGAACACTATATGAATGAGAATGGAAAATGCATGATTTCACTAAGGTATGGCCTCAGAAAAACAATGGACAGTTCAATTAATCTCGGGTCACAAGTGTTGAAAATCTAGAGATCAATCTACACCAATCTTAAACAGCAAGGAAGATGTTAGTTAATGCTACAGTAAATAAGCAGAAGCCAGGAAAATGAATTGGCAGGTGCATCAAAACAAAACTAAAATAGGCAGGTGCAAACTTTGAAGTAAAGTGTTCTGAAACCAACAATTTGAAGACTAAAACTAACCTGTAACCAAATCTGCGATTGAACACCATCCCGTGATCCAGTAGAAACTACCCCTCCAGCAACTGGAGTAGAAGGAACTTTCCCACGAATTGCAGGAACAGTAGATGAAGCAGGGGCTCCCCAGTAGTCCATTCCAATATTTAAGTTGGTTGTGGGGCCAGGTATAGCTCCTGGAGCACTGGCAGCAGATATTGGCATGACAGCCATCGTTTGATTCATGATCGTATTAGATGCACCCTGTCCTCCATTCTGAGCACCATGTGCTGAACCACCATTCTGAGACGAGTCTGTTGTAAAAAAATTCTTTATCAATAAACATGCAACACTCAGTGTGATGACTTCATTATAAAAATATATAATCATAATCAAACCTTCCAGAGAATCTTGCCTGCCACCTGACTTCATTTGTGAGTCCTACAAAAGGAAACAAAAATGTAGTGTGTGAAAATGCTATTATAAGCATGCAAATAAAGTAAAAGGTTCCCAAAACATAAAAAATCTTGTCCATTTGATGATGAAAGGCAGGTGTAAAAGTTTTATTTGGGATAAGCAGAATGCAATGATGATAGCCATAAAATTCTGTTTGGTATAATGGATTTGGAATGCGCCTACATTTAAGAGAACATATGAAGCTTTTCTTGAGTAAGGTGGACCTTGAACACCAAAATGTTTGAAACTTGAGCAGGGTCTCATCTGGCCAAAGCGTCACAAGCCAAGGCAATTTGGGACAAATAGCATGCTACTTTTAGAATGTGCCTATATTTAAGAAACTTCATGAAGCTCTTCTTGAGGAGTAAGGCAGTCCTTCAACTCCAAAACGCTTGAAACTTGAGTAGGACTCATTCAGATAATGCTTCACAGCCCCCCCACCCAAAAAAAAAAAATCTATAACTATTGCAAGCAAACCATGACCAATGTTAAATGCAGCAGAGTGCACAGAATCCAAATGACTTACCAAAGGTTAATTCCATTAGAACCTTTGTCAATAAGAGAAACCATCACCAGGGGAAGCCATAATTAATACTAAAGACTCAAATTAGGTAATCTTGATATATTCAGACAAATTCATGCTTGCCGCTGAAACAAAATGCCTTCAACTATCTCATAACAGTCCTAGTGACATTCACAAGTTTAAAGACATAGCCGTCTGTTTTTTTTTTCCCTTTTGGTCATCTGGTAGTTAGTATTTCATATACCTACACAGCAATTTTCACTGCACATCACACTAAATGAGAAAAGTTCATTTGTTTGTGGAACTAACAAGGATGCAAAGCAACCAGAACAAGATTACTCATGTGAGTGATTTTTGGCGTGGCAGTTCAAAGGTCATAAGAGCAGCAAGCAAAAAGAATTATTTGATGTCAGTACTGGCTTCTACACAGATTAACTATACCCACAACATTTAACACCAGGAATAATTGTCCCCAGAGACATGTGATGTGATCATCAGCAAAATATATGTATTCCTACATGAGAGAAGAAAAAACAACAGGTAATGGCAATCACCATTCCATCAATGTGACTATTATGATCACAAATTCCACGCTGAAAAATAATACCACTGTGTTATTAGTGGCAATATTGCTCCACGATTACTTGAGGATCAAAACTGTGGTATTGCGTCAAAGCATTTATACTGTCATGCAGCCAGCCCAAAAAACTTTCTTGTCCAATCATCCAGGTAATGCTAAATAATTAAGATGGGGGGCATAAGTTAATTAACCACAAAATCAACAATTAAGTGGCTGGTGAAAAAAGAATGGCATCAACCATGCCAATCGATCATGTAAAGCATTAATAAAACTAAGATAAACAGATAAAAAACTGATCTTAATGCACTTACACTCTGAGAATTTGCATCACTTCCTTCACTTGAGCCTTCACTACCACTCTCAGCACTACATATCAAGATTAATTCCAAGGTCAGATTGTTATGAAAATGTCATGGCAGCAATAAATAAGTCAATGCAATGAGTGGAGACCAAAGTGACAGCCTATCTACAATTTGTTATGATGAGGTCATAGCAGTAAAGAAATTTGAGACACGTGAGCCTACCCTGTTTTTTTGTTCCATCCAACAAAACCAAATCATCAAAAAACAGCAAACTTGGACCACAAAGCAGAGCTCAATAACATGTCCCAACAAACACAAGGCAAAGCTCATCAACCAATATAAATCACAGCCATGCATGTTATCCACACGTCCATCATTACCTCTTAGAATAAGCTCCGTTGGCAGACACTCCTGTTGTTTTACCATGCTCATTGTTCTTCCCAGTGATCATGTTTAAACTGCCCAAACTTCCTTTCGATCTTTTAATTGGCAGTTTTTCCTTAGCATCAGATGGCCTACCATCTGCTTCCATGCTGCCAGGAGTGTTTCCCTACACCAAACATTCAAACTTGCAAGTTATTCTTTATGTTGGCCTACAGACAAAGACATGCCCTGTCATTTGCAATTATTCCAGAAGAAACTAAGTATAGGAAACTCACAGAAGCCTCAGCAATACCATTTGGAGAAGGCATTGCAAAAGGACTAAAAGGATAAGAACCCTGCATAAATTCAGAAGAAAATTAACTTTCGCTGGATTTGATGGTGTCAGTCTGAGAGCAGAAATCTTAAGTATAGTGGAAAACAATTACCGGAGGAATGGATGGATGAGCATATACACCATGCGGATACATTGCCACATATGGATGTGGTGGGGTACCATAGGGAGGCATGATGTGCTGCAATTTAAAACTTACATGAGAACTGTGACGATTTCCAACCAAAAGGTGAAATTACAGAATTTGAAAAAGGGTGTTCAAATTTCCTGAGAGATTTAAATACACTTGAAAAGATATGATGAAATTAACATGCAAACTACCCAGAGTATCATGTGATTAGATGATAAATACTTTTATGTGATCCTAAGACAACCAATAACATCAAAGCACTTGCTAAATAATGACAATTCATTGAAGTATAAAGCATGCTGCCTATGAGTTGCAACTAATCATTAACACAGCTAATTTTGGCTTGTTTTGGCCAAGCTAGAGATGAAAATTTCAAGCCTGCATTCAAATCAAAATTGAGCTACAAGAAAGCCAGCTAAACATCCTCTGTAAGTGAAGCCCTGCTGCTTTCATAACTGCTAGAGGAACTTGCTGAAGACACTCATGAGAAAAGCAGATTTTCAGTTAGAAGCACACTTTGTATGGGAAAAAAAAACCATGAGGGTTTATGGAGCAAGTTGTCCAACCAACCATTGTCCTCTATTTCAAAAAAAGAAAGCACATTGACCATGCTACTTGAAAAGACCAGTTGAGCAAGCAGTCTCAAGGATGTCAAGACAGTCCAGGACACAATTGGTGTTCATTTGACCTGTAAACTCATTTACCTTCCAAATGGACCAAGGCTTGACATGACTCACTCCATCTCTAGACTAGGATAATTTGAAAGTTAATTACACTTACCCCTGTCCTATCTTGTGACTACTTTTTTTTCTTACAATGCCCAAATTTAGTGGTTCTGTAGTTTTTGTACATGAATAAGTCTTAATAACAACTAATGCATACTCCTTAGAAAATGTCAACACAAAATCATTAGTACCTGAACCCCCCACATATACGGGTGAGCTTGGGGACTTGATGCCAAGAACCCAGGTGGAGGTATAGGAGAATATGCCTGTTGAAGAAACAACCAATCTGTATAATAAGCGTGATACAATATGAAACCATGATTATCTTTGAAAAAGTAACCAAGAAAAAGGTCTTCATTAACAGAACCTGAAACCCAGACCAGTCTGGATTTACAGTTGTAGCACTGGCAGTTGAAGGCTGCTCCTGAGAAGCACAAAAAGAATACACTTCGTTCAGCAACAGAACAAAAAACATACGAGAAAAGTTTAATTTCTATGACAAACAAAGACGAATTCAACAAAACACACAAGAAAACCTGTGTAGGAGCAGCAGATGGTGGCTTGGCCTCCTTTTCCTTCCCAGTTTTATCCATATCACTGCTAACCATTATTATATATAACCCTCCAACAATTCCTTAAACCATCCTGCAATATAACCACCATCATTCACACCATTACAAACCCATTAATTGACACCCCACTACAATTTACGCTAAAATTACTAAAGAAAAAAAATATAGCATAAATAACATCAGATTTGTGCCTTCATATTATTTTTAATTTCAAGGCTACAAAAAGGAAACAGGAGCAGTATATCGAATACAGAAAAGCTCCAAACTTTCAATTGATTATGACTTCTCATAAACAAACAGAATACCAATTTACGAGGCATGCTTTAAGCATAGTTATCATCATATCCAAAACAACAAAACTATTCATTTCAAGAAACCCTAGATTATGAACTAATCATTTATTTAGTAGAAAATGAGACAGATGCATAAATTGTATCAATTAACCGAACCCGAAACAAATTTCAGGCAATGGCAATCTGTAAATAAAAACTGATCAATCAAAACCCTGGAAAAAAAAGGCAGTCTTGTAATTCAGCTAAATCAAGCAACCCATGCAAATACAATAAGCTAATTTAATTACCACTTTTTGAAATACTGGAAATCGAGCTCAAAATCGAAACTTGATCCACTTACTATCGGAGAAGCTAATCACAGAAAATAAAATACGCGTGAGCCGGTTTCAGTGGAGGACACAGATGGCAATTTGAAAATGACTGGGGCAGAGACCGGGAAAGAGAATTATTTGTTCGCTTTTTTATACAGATAAATAAATTGATGCGAGTTTTAGAGAGAGCGAGAGAGAGAGAGATGAGATCAGACAATTAGGGTTCGTTATTGGGTATTTTTTGGTAGTTGGTGTTGGGGGTTCACGGACCAGAAGCTGCGTGGGTCGTCGTGCTATAGTTGCTGGTTTCAGAGGAAAAAAACACAAGGAATTCTTTTTCTATTCTTCACTATATGCAGCAAAAATTCCCTTCTTAGTTTTTACTAACTAGTTTATTTGCCCCGCTCATATTAAATGTTTTAAAATGTACAAAGAAAATAATAATAATAATAATAATAATAATAATAATAATAAGAACGCTGAGAGTGTTTTTTTTATATATTATTATTAAACTGATAAACTAATTCAAATTTTCAATTAAACATGAGTTGATACAATTTAAATTAATTAATTTTATAGATAATCGGTAAAAATATTATTTATCTTTAAAAAAACTTTAAAATAATAATTTAAAAAAAAATATCAAGACAACAACAAATTGAATCAACCTTGATCCCCTGCGACGTGAGTCATGAACTCTATTAAGTTTAATAATTTTTTTACAATTTTTTTATTTAATTATATAATAAAAATAGATGATTCCAAAATTAAACACCAACTTTAAAATAAATATTTATTTGAGATTGTGATAACCTTATAGAAAACAAACAAAAATAAACAATGTAGTTTATTTCCTAACCAATCCAATATTAAAGAACGAAATTAAAAAAAATAAAGGATGAAAAAATATATATATTCAGTCGGTAGGTAAACCCGTCAGACCTGTGAATAGAGTAACTTGAGCTAGCACATCAAACATGTGAACTGGGTTATAGACTTCACTGAAATTATAATTTGTTTTTTTAAAACTATTTTTTTATTTAACTATATGATAATAAAAATAGATGATTGCAAAATTGAACATCATCCCAACACCGAGTCATTTTTCTGAGACCGCGATAACCTTATAAATAGCGAAACGAAACCAATTACAAAACTGAATTCCCAATTAACTCAATATCTATAAATGAAATAACAAAAAAAAAAGTTTAACTCGCTAGACTTACGAACCATATCAACTAGCCAAACCTATGAACATGCTCATGGACTTCATAAAATTTAATAACATGGTTTTTATCTGAAACTATTTTTTTAACTATATGAGAGAAAGAAATAGACGATAATAAAGTCAAGTTCAATTAAAAAAAAAAACACCCCACCAAACGCGTAAGTCAGGGCAACTTGGATTATCCTCGCAAATCCACAAACCACTATAACCATATAAAAAGGCAAAATGAAAAGAAATAAATTACAAAATTTAATTCTCAATCATCTCAATATTAAAACAAATAAACTAAAAAAAATTAACAAAAATTAAAGAAAAAAAAGAAAAAGCAATACAATTGTAATCGATAATGCAAATGGGTGTGGGTGAATAATAATTATCTATAGATGAAATCCAAAAAAAAAAAAGTTTAACTTGTCAGACTTGCGGACCTTGTCAACCAGCCAAACATGTGAATAGGTCCATAAAATTTATAAAGTTTAATAAAATAACTTTTTCAAAAACTATTTTTTTAACCACATGAGAAGAAAATAGACGATAACAAGGTCAAGTTCAATTAAAAAAAACTCATCAAAATCATAAACTTTGACAACTTGAGTTACCTTAGCAAACCCGCAAACCACTTTAACCCTATAAAAAGGAAAAATAAAATTATAAAATTATAAAATTTAATTATCAATCACTCCAATATTAAAAAATAAAATAAACAAAAACAAATTTGAAAAAATATGATAACAAAAATTGAAAAGAAAAGATAAAAGAAATGAAAAGACAATACATTGTGGATTACTATTGTAATCCACATTGCAAATGAGTGCGGATGAATAGTAATTTCCCCACATCCTTTAGCTTTTCTGTTAATTAGTAAAACACTAATATGATGCTTGTGCATCCTTGCCGAGCCGAATAAAAAATTAATTCAGATGTTAAAAACAACAACAAATGGGATTAGTTATTTTTTTATAATAAAAAATAAAATAAAATGTGTATTGGAAGCTTGATTAGTGTGTTTAATAAGATCAATCAATCATTATAAGTGTTAATAAACACTAAAAAAATTGTTGACGATAAATAAAAACCAAACTAGGATGCCAAGCAATTGGTGCAAATAAAAAAAAATGATCTCGAGACATATCATGTTATTTAGCATTTTATTTAATTACACGCCATATATTTGAGAAAATAAAAATAAAAATTAAAGTGAAACAAAACAAAACAAAATAATTATGAGCATAGTTCCTTTGTATTTTATTTATCTATTTTTGCTTTATTTTGTAATCTCTTGCATGGTCTAAGTTTCAAATTCAGCTATGTTGGAGTTGGCTCGGCATGGCCTTTAGACCAAGCAGGCTCGGATGCAACATGATCACCCCCATTCAAAACTTAATTTGGCTAAAAAAAAATTCAAAGTCATTGTCATTTTAACCATTACCTAACCCGATTAGGATCAAATGCAAACACAAAAATTAACAAAGGATAAAATCTAGCTAAAAAAAGTTTACAAATTGAAACGAAAAGACAACGCCGTATTGGATCGATCTCAGTTAACTAGGTTAACCTGTCAAATTCACAGTCCGGGTCATGGACATGACAACAATGAGCAAACCTGGTTTGGCCATTTATCTCTTTTATTTCCTTTCCCTTCATTTACCCCTAATTGGGCCTTCATAAGGCTCGGGTGGAATAAGATATGAGACTAAATTGAAAAACTATCAAAGAATCAAGAATAAAATAATAATATTGAAGAGTTATCAAAGAATAGAGACCAAATAAAAAAAATTATCTAGTCAAAGACCAAATTTTTGAAAAACAATTACATACAACAGCATGTGAGGAAGTTTACCACAGTTAAGCGACACATGAGAATTCCTCTCACCTTCAATAATGGCTTTCATTAGTATATTAGTTCGTGCTCCGTGGCGGGTCAATATTAATTTTTTTAAAATGTAAACAAAAATATTAAGAGTATAGAGAATGTTTTAAGTGTCTTGGGTCTGGCAGATATTAAAAGTATAGAGAATGTTTTAAGCGAATTGGGTTTAGAAGTCATGTCAGACCCACGTAGGCAAACATGCCAGACCCATGTTACTTAGGTCTGACACCCAAGTAATTTGGGTCTTGCTTGTTTGTCAAACCCAAGTAAACGTGGGTCCAACGCAACTTTTGAAATTTAAAAATAATAAAACAATACCAAAATACCTCCATGATTATACAAAAATACATAAAAAAACAGTGTGAAATAACAAAAATACCCCCATATGCAAAGCTTTTTTTTTTTATCTTTTTCAAGGTTAAAGATGTATTTTAACTAATTAACAATTTGTGAAACGTTAAAAAACTCCTGGGCAACAAGTTTTAATTTTGTTAACCTTGAGGGTATAATAATATTTTTACTATGCAAATAATCATGAAAAAACTACCATACCCTTGTTGAAACGTTTAATGACCAATGAGCTTATGAAAAATATTAAATTACCCCCACAACCAGGGCTTCAATTTTTTCAACCAAATGGCTAAATGATGATTTAACTTTTTTTTATGAAAAAACAACATTAGTCATATCCCAAGCCTTCAGAGCTTGAAAAATCCACTGTACAAGTCTACAATGGACTATGTCTTGGTCTATAGTACACTTGCATAGGGTTGCCAGACCCAAGCAGCATGGGCCTGACGTGGTTGTCAGACCCACATACCTTGGGCCTTACATAGTTGCCAGACCCAGGCGATTGGGCCCAACATTGTTACCAGACCCAGGCGTGCGCCTGACATTTTTTTTTAGCCTGGCCTGGCGTGGGTCAACTAAAAAAAATTTTTTAAATAATTTTAGGTTTTAATATTTTATATGAAAAAAATTAAGAAACAATCAGTGTGGATATAAGCTAAAAGACTATTTCAAAAGGTTTTTTTTTTATCTCACATTGAAAAAGATATTATCTTATCCTATTAAGTTGAAGTATTTAAACCAAAAAGGTTTTTTATCTCACACTGAAAAAACACAACTATTTTTCTTATGAATATAAATATATATATTAATGGGTTTCAAATCTCACATTGAAAAAATAAAACATTCTTCTAGTATTTATATAGTGAACTTTGATATGAGTTAGTAACCATATGAAAAAAGAGGGGTTTCTGACTAGAGAAAAAAACACATTTGAAAAAAAAAGGTCTTTACCAAGTTTTATTAGGTCACCTGAGTCCCGGGTTGACTCATTATGTCAGGTCGGGTCTGATAACTATGTTTAAAGAGCAAAAAGTGAGTTTGAGAGCGTTGATTATAACTTATTTCCTTCTTCTTTAGTTCAATAAAACCAATTAATTGATCCTTAAAATTTCAAAATATAGATTTAGATTTGCTTTTGCATTGTTATTTTTTAATATTTTTTAATTTTATTTTTTACCCAAGCGCCAAGGCCTAGCAACCATGTCAAACCCATGCGTTTTTTTTTTAATGCCAGACCTACGACACGTGGGTCTGGCAGTCATACTTGATCCAAACATGGTTGTCAAACCCAAGACGCTTGGGTCTGGCATGGGTGCTAGACCTAGGTGCAAGTCTGACATTGTTGTCATACGCATCTCTAAAATTCACTTTATTTTTTTTTATTAATCTCTAACTTTAATGAAGAAATCATCTATTAAATTGTACAAATTAATATAGTCAAAAGGACAATAAGTCTTTTACATATATATTATTTTCTTTTATTATAGCATAATGTATCAATTCAAAAGTTCTTTATGGTTATATATTTCAAATTTTTATATATACTAATAGTTATAATGTAGAATAAACTTTTCTTGTAACAAACTTTGACAATTAGATCACGCAACAACATCTTAAATTTAAAAAAGCATGAACCCTTTAAAAAATTATCCAACAGTTGGATGGAAATATAAAATCAATATTTTCATCCATAATGCATACAAAAAAAGAAAAGTTTATTTTTTAAGACTTGAAATAAATCACTTAGAAGTTAATATTTTTTTTCCATTCTTTCCTCTTTGAATATAATAAATTTATAAAATATGTCACACAAACAAAAAGGAGTTTGCAGTTAAGTTCTTCTGCATATGAATGAAAAATCATGCTTGAATGAGGCAGTGTTTGTTTTTGCAGTCCAATCATGTTTTTGAAAAAAATTTATATTTTTTGACCCAGGCGTTTGGGTCTGGCATGGTTGGCAGGCCTATGCTATTGGGTCTGGCAACTATGCCAGACCCAGGATACTTGGTAATGGCAAACATGCCTGATTTTACAAACAACAAACAAAGAGGACAATTGTGCACTTTAATTGTTAGGAGAGAGAAAAGAAAGAAAAAACACAAATAATTGATCACTGACGGCAATTCAACAATTATCTGTCTACATGCGCCACACCATGTGAAAGAAGACACGACTGTGCATCCAGTAAGACGACGGATGACTAGATTTGATCATTGGAAAGCGTCACACGCACTTCCTTAATGCAGCGAGCGCTGCCTTTTCGATGGGGAAGAAAAATAAAGCCAAAGAAACATCTCACAAAAGATAAAAAATTAAAAGTAAAACTACTATTATAATCTACAGTAAAAGATCTTTTGATCTACATTGATTTCCCAAAACCTTTTTTTATTTTTTGTATTTACTCTTTTCTCTTTTTTTTATGCGCCTTTTTAGAAAAAGAAAAAAAAAACACCGTTGTTGTCCACAATGTTATTATTTATTATGACTGGTCCGGTTGATGTATGATTGGGATGGACGGTGATGAAGGGGAAATTCTCCCTCCAGTTTTATTTCTTTTTAATGCTTTAAAACTTAAAAGGGAAAACCTAATCTTTAGTTACTTGTGCATTTCATCATCACTTGTTTATGACTCGTTCATGCATATAGATAAAATGAATTTGTTTTAGATGAATTTAAATTTACGAATCTCAACTAAAAATGGATTAACCTGTATAAATATTTTTTTTTTTTTACCTTCACCGTTTAAAAAACGTTTGGTAGATTTAGATTTTTTCCATTAACAAAATGCAATTTGACTTAATAAAATAAGGGATAAATTTATTTATTTTTTATTTATTAAATTCAAGAATTAACTTGGGGATTAAGAATATGCATGTAAAAATAAGAGATATGCATTTAGAATCATATAAAAAGAAAATTTAATATACCAGTTTTTATACCAATTTTTTTTTTTAAAAAAGAAGAGCAAGTGTGGTGTTTTTATACCAATTTTTTTTTAAAACTAAACTCTTTCTGATTTAGCCAAACAAATTATTTTGAAGATTTAAGAATTTTTTTACTTTAAGATGTGATTTAAAAGTTTTATACAGATAAGCATACCCATCAAAGTGAAAAATCAAACTCAATAATAAAAAGTTAAGCCTGTTTGGTATTACAGTAATAATTATTTTGGAAATGCATTAAAATAGTTTTTTTTTTTAAAAAATTTGTTTTTGAAATTTGCATATCAAAATAATCTGAAATCATAAAAAAAAATCGAAGCAAAGAAAAAAATAAAAAAATAAATTTAATTTTTTTCAAAAACATTTTTAAAACACAAAAAACAAACAGGCTCTAAGTCTCGATGAAAACTTTTGAACCTACAATTACATGTTTGATTTTTGTTCTTCTTTAAATTAGTGAGGTGTTGAATGAGTATGGAGTATGGAATATAAATCATCAACAAATAGACCATCAAACTAGATAGATGACTCGTGTTATTGCCAAGGTAATACAAGCGTTTCTTAGGAAGAAAAAAACAAAATATGACATGCCATTGACTCGATTGGATTTGATAAGCTCAATTAATTTAATAACATGAATTTAAAAAATACAATGGCAGTAAATAAATTGGAAAAATAATGACAACGAAAAAAAGGTCAAAAAAACCCTACCCGAGGCCATTGAGGATAACACGCTAAATATGCGACTTGGTCATGACACCAGGGTAACCCCGTTGAAAGAAAACTAAATAAAATCATAAAGCTCAATTATGAAATAACCCAATGTTGAGGGGCATAACTGAAAAAAATATTTTTTTAAAAAAAAACCTAGTCAAACCAAGTTAATCATTTAACCCCGTGTATATTGGCATAATATTGGAATAACCCCATAGAAAAAAAAGAAAAAACAAAAGGCATGAAGACTCGTTCTCGATCAATCAAATGATAAATGATGAAATTGAAAAAAAAAACAATTTTAAAAAAAATCAAATGTTGAAGGATGTTATCTGATAATGAAGGAAAAAAAATAAATGAGAATGTGATAATCTCATATAAAACAAAATAGAAAAAAAAAATCAAAGCTCAATTTCTAGCAAATAAAATATGAAAGGGAAAAATTAACGAAAAAAATAATCTAAAAAAGATCGAGAAAACTCTATATGAGCCCACCTGGGTCAACATGTAAGATTTGTAACCTAGTTGTGATATCGAAGTAACCCTATTAAAAAAAAATTGAATAAAACTATAAATCTTAGTTATATATATAAAAAAATCAATGTTTAAGGGTGAGATAACCCAGATCATTTTTAAAATCAATGAAAAACACAATAGAAAAATTATTAAAAAAAATAGAGTTCAATCTCCAATTAAATAAAAGTCGAGGGATGAAACTAAAAAATATATATGCTTAAAAAGGGGGGGGGGGGGACAAGCAAGCCC
>Ga0307515_10013632_pt1 | contig 15153 bp, 17 predicted proteins | sample 17_EM_MG_FD_194513 | JGI IMG/M metagenome (GOLD analysis project Ga0307515, IMG submission 194513) | Populus trichocarpa ectomycorrhiza microbial communities from riparian zone in the Pacific Northwest, United States - 17_EM | ecosystem: Host-associated > Plants > Roots > Unclassified | place... | reverse complement strand
CGAGCGGCCGGCAGGCCGCAAATTTTCACGACCATGTCCTCAAGTTCGGCGCCTAAGGATCATCCCCAGATAGGAAATAGGCGGACGGCCCGAGGTGCCAATTTACAATCAAATATCAAATAGTGGAAACGACCCTTTCTTGCTCACCCAGTGTCCTCCCAGCCTCGGGTTCAGAGAAGGGGAGGGCGCTGGGTCCACAAGCGTTCAGAGTATCACATAATACACCAGCTTTGACCCATCTTCACTTGCCCAAATAGCTCCCAGATGTTTGTCGCAGTTTCACCAGCTCCGACGCACTTTGACGCGCTTTGACGCGCTTCCAAGCGCTTCCATGCACTTCGGTGCACTTCCAAGCGCTTCCACACACTTCGGGTGCGGATGACTGACGCAAGGCATACACCGAAAACTCACTCCCACGTGCATCCGAATCATTGGTGAAGGTCGTTGTGAGGTACATTCCAACTCGTACATTTACGGGGAACAAAGGAACAGGGGTAAACACCTATCGACGTCTTTTCTTGCTCACCCGGGTGTCCTGGGCCTTTGCCTCAATGACAGTTAAATCCGGGAAGAGGTCAGAATGTTTAGTGCGATAATCAGTTACCAATTCATTGATAATTCCCATCCTCATCTCCTCCTCCTCGCTGAGCTGAACCTCGAGGATAAAACTGGGGTCGAGACCAATGTTGTTGAGAAGGATGTTGTGCCGAAGTGTGATGTGGTCGATAGCGTTGTATTTCCAAATTGTTTCTGAGCAGTGAGGACACTTGATTGGGACGTTGGTGCATGGTGAGCTTTTCGTTGACTTCTGGGCCGAGCCATATTTGAATGGGCAATAAAATTGACAGTTCGTTTTGACCTGTCGCTTGGTGCCGGTAACCTCGAGGCTGGTGCTACAGAGATCGCCGCCGCAGAATCCACAAGGATTGTTACTGACCTTGTGCATGGGTTAGTGTCAGGGATTAACTGCAGAGGAGGGAGGTTTACTGCTTTCACAAGGCGATCTTCCTCAACGCCGCGCGAGTGCAACAAGATGTGGCGTCCAACGTGATCTCGCATCTCTTTCAATTTCTTCGGTTCGTTGCAAAGGGGACATTGTCGTTTTGTCTCCTTGTTAGGGTCTGCGCCTGGCGCGTTGAGTACAAAATCTTCAACGATAAAGGCGGGTGTTCCTGATGGCAGTGTTTGTATTTACAATGCCTTTATGATGAAGGCTACGCACCTGAGTTGTCGGTATAAGGGAACCCCTCCGAGCTCCAGACTTGCGGTAAAGAATCAATTTTGTTGGTTAGGTCTTTGTCGTTCTCTGGTTGGAAGTCCGCCCATGCAAGGTGGAGAAGGTCAAGAAGTCCGTCGGCTCGGAATGTCCATGTTTGGGTTTCGTTGAGTGTGGTGGGGTCCGAAGGGCCTAGAGGACAGGGTTGGCAAGGGATGGTGCGGATCTCGGGGTTGACACGGTAACAGAGAGAGCCGGGAATAGAAAGCGTGAAATCTCGAACTCCAGATTTCTCGCATCCTGACTTCTTCGGCTTCGAAATCTTCAGGAAATCGTGGGGCGGCCACGCCCACACCTCAGGATCAACTTGAACAATCTGTAATACTTCACCCTGAACGGAATAGTCTTCCTTCGGATCGTGGAGTGTCTCGGCTCTGATGACATGTTGTGTGTGTCGATCCTTGCGGATACCAATCGCCTGAAGAATTGTCAGACAGATGGTGGACCCTGTCCTCACTAATGCCGCCGCGAGGTCTCCAACTTGGAAGTTATCTCCACCGGGGTCCAGAGGCAATTCGGGAGGGCGTTTCTGGAGATCATCAAGGGCGAGGCCACGAACACGCAGTGTCCTCTCGACAACCTTCTTAGAACGATTGGCTTTGAGATGCTGAGATACGAGAGAAGCCTTTGAGTAGCGTTGTCCGTCAATTTCCAGCCAGTCGTCTGCACTGCGATTGAAATGATTGAGGGGTTCATCGGCAGAGTCCGGGAGGAGATCCTCCAGATCCCCACTATCTCCGCTACTCCTGCCATCGCCGTACCCACTGTCTTCATCATTGCTGTTGTCCCCCGAGTCGCTGGTGGTTCCGGTGGTAGGATGAGAGATACCTGGATGCAGTGTTGTAGCTGTTGGGGTATCTGGTCGACTATCTTCGATTGAGGCGTCAGCTTCGTTTGAAAAACCAACATATCTCCCACTGGGTCGGAGGAGATCATGGTTAGCCAAACGAAATACTGCACTAAAGTCGACCACGGGATTGCCAAGATAAAGTGAAGAAATCAACGAGGAGGCCTGTCTTCTCCCTTCCTCCCAACACAACTGTAACGACACTCCGCCCACATTGACATCTCCAATCCAGGATTTGGGATTCAGGTGGTCAACACCGACAACGCCTGTAACTTTCAACCGTCGTGAACCAGCGTCAAGTGTTGGGTTCCGTGCGAAGATACCGTCGATCAGCGAACTGGTTGCCAATTTCCCGGCGAGATCCAGGATGTCGAAATTTCGATGGTGATTCTGCGTTCTGGCGAGACAAAAGTCCGTCTCAAGCCGATCGGTCCCGCAGTGCATGATGTAAAAGTCGGCCCGAGGGTCAAGTAACTTCTGCTTGGCGATACAGAAATAGATATCCTTGACAATAGCCTGGCTGTCCGCATATAGGGCAGAAGTCATGAAATTGGTCGAATGTTTTGAATAGACGGCAAAGGCAGCATGGGCGTATTTTGAAAGTGATGTCAGCTGGTCCGACAAGGACATAGTGACGGTGGTGAACGGGTCCATGAAGGAAGAAAATATCTCGCCAACTGCAATGAGAGACTGATGTTCACTGATTTGTGATGGGTTGTAGCTGCTGGTGTCGAGGGATTTGAGCTGAATAAGGGATTGTATAAGGGTGACCGCCTTGGGCACGTTCTGCTTGTCAGCAGGATCGACGAGTGACTCCACCGAACACGGGTTGATATGCGGGAGTTGGACGAGATGCGACCGAAGATGGTTCTTGTTCACAACTGACTTGTTGACCAATATCCCTTCTCGTGCGCGAAGGAGCGTGGCAAAACCTGAACTGAGTTTAGCCGATGCGAATCATTGAAAATCAAACAGACATACGTTTAAAGACGTGTTTGGGGTCACATGTCATTGTCATATTGTTCACCCCGGTGCAGAGGTTCAAGCCAGTGAGGTTGTGGAGGAAGGAGTGGAGTGGATCGGTGGCCGTGAGCTCGTGCGACATACAGAGGGTGAATCTACACTTCCGCATTGTGGATTCTCCATCGGTTGCGATCGACCATATGGGACCACGAGTGGCCGCCCCGTTGGGATGGTCATTCCATGCACGAATCATGTCTGCAACCCACTTGGCCATCCCCTCTCCGGTTTCTGTCTTGCAACTTCCAGATAGGGCAAACGGGATCGCGGCATAACCTGATGGCTGAAATGGAGCGATTGCGACAACTGTTGCTTCAGAGGCATGGTGCGCTCGAGGGTTCTCAGCGTGGACAGCTTCTTCGATTGCAAGGATAGACTGCGGGTTTAGAACGTGGAGGTCTAATGCTCCCGCATGCTCCCGACAGAGCCCAATGACACTGTCAGAAGAGCGGAAATATCGGCACCTCTCTTCCAATGCAACACCGTCAATCAGGATTGAGTGCCCAGCAGGGACAGAGGGAGGTCGTTCCTGCTGATCAAAGAATGTTGAGATATTCGTGGAGGCGTCCTCGAAGGATGGAGTCAGGACCGCCGGGATCAACTGCGGTACCTTTCGGTGACGGCCAACGGTCCGGTATGATGGTAGCGCGAGGGCCCGGTTAAGTGCGAACAAAAGTTTTGGGCCTCCAATTGCTTTGACAAGGCACCCAAGATCAAGAGCGAGTTCATCGACACCGGGATGGGGGGTGTACTTCTTCTCAATAGCGAGCTGGAGTTTCGAAATGATTGCAGCCGGAGAGGAGCCATTCTTCAGAGCGACTTGCAAAACTTGAGATACATTCTTGTAATCCGACACAGATATGAGGAGGAAGAGGTGCTCATAATCGTCGAGCCGCCGTGTCAATCGCGAGGACTTGCGGGAACCCTCCTACAACAAAAGGTATCAGCATTGAGTTCGTCGCTGAGAGGTAGAACTAACCTTTTTACGATATTGCCGACATTCGTCTGTCCTGTCCTTTAACCTCTTAAAAATCTGCTCCCAAGATAAATAACCCCATGGCACAGTCGGCGCAGGATCTTTTGAAGCTTTGAGTACCAGTGATTGAAACTTGTCAGAGGAGGGAACTTTGAGGCACTCGAAACAGGCTTCTGTGGAAGTGTCGTGGAAGAGGGCACAGGAGAACGACTGGAGGTAGATTACATCGGGATCGGGAGGACGTCGGGTCATTACGGACCATGTCGGGCTGTCGGTGTCGTGGTATTGGAAAGGATATGTTTTCGATGAGTGGCCACACTCCCACTTCAGCCGAACACCATGGCATGGAACCTTGGTTGCGGTTAGAAACCCGGGGTACGTCGTGATCAGTGAAGCTTGTTCTGAGAGTGGAGTGATGGGAGGTAAATTTGTGGGGATACTGAGTGGGAGAGGGGATGTTTCAAGCGTATCCAACGTCATCGCGTCATCCATGGCCGGAGAGGTACATGGAGTTTGTTCGGGGAGGACTAGGGAGGGTGGGGACGCGAGGGGTGACGAGAATGGCGAAGTGGCAGTCATCGGAATGTCCGAATGGGAGAAGGTGGACTGAGCGAACGACAACTCGGGTGGGCCACATGGGCGGCGATCCACTGTAGATCCCAATACGGGGATCTGATACGTGGAAAGAGGGGGTGCTGCAAACGTGGGAAGGGGTTTGGGCTCAAACGAGGTGCTCGCGACTGGGAGTCTGGGTCCCTCTTCTGCCCACGCGGACGCCTTGAGTTTGGCGGTGCGACGGCACCGCTCACCATCCTGATGAAGAAGGAATGTATACGAGCTACCCTTCCCACCTAGTCCAACCCATTCCCCACAATTCGAGCATAGCTTTTCCAATTTTGCACGGGTACCTGGGCAGATGCGGGTTTGGGTGTCGATATCCACTGGGTTTTGGTTTTCGATTGCACCGTGGTTGGTGGCGTCGAATGCGCCCGAATCGCCGGCGAAGGCCATTTTGATGGTGAGACTCGATAAGTGGCGAAGTACAGACCCGCCCTCACCTCGAAGCAGGTGACCTTCACGATGACCGCATTGTGGGGCTTCGAGTTTCATTTCAGCACCTATAAACCATGTTTCTCTACTACTTTACGCTGATTGTTCCGAAAAAAAAAAGCCCAAACTGGCGCCTACAGTTCCCAGTTGACCCCGATAACGAAAACAGACCGAGGATAGATGTTCTCGTTTGCCAGCAGCCAAAATCTTCATCAGCCGTCTGCAAGTTTGCTTACAGGCCCCGAGACGCTAAAATACGGATGACAATGATCCACATCGTCCCCCGGCGCTTGAATTCTGCCCTCCGCTCGCAGTCACCCAAATCGAAGCGATAACGGACCGATAAGATACCAAGGACCGGAATAGCCGGTATCAAAACCACATCGGTTTCTAAGCACCATTTAGTGCAAGACGATCAATACTTGGCGCTCAAAGTCAGACCGCATGGTCGTCGTCAGGAAGCACGTCCCGGCGATCCAGATGTACTGATACATCTCAAGGACGGCCGTGACCTCATAGACATCCGTCGCATGGCCGGCGTGAAATCGTACTACGACGGTACCAATGACAGGCTCGCTTTTGATAACTGTCTTCACACCCTCTCCGTCGCTCTACTTCCGCGCTTCCGTGATGTGGGGGACGACCTCCGTATCACGACTGCAGGGAACTGCTAGGGATTGGTTCCTCGCAAGGGCCGTGGCACTCTGGTCTGCCATCCCATACAAATTCGAGGAAACATTCATCGGAATGGCTCAGGTCTTCGTCACGTTCGAACCCTCGCCCTGGTCGAGTTCCCGGGAACAACTGCACGGGCTTTCCACTTCCAACTCCAACGCTAGCACAAAATATACAACGCTACCGCGACGGAGGAGAAGAGGTGTTCCTATTTTCGACCCTTGTTCCTCCGAGAAATATATAACGCTGGTTGGACGTGAGGGGCGGGTACGTCGGTGATTGGGAGATGGTGGCGATACGGATTCCAGGGAAACCATGTTGGGTCAAACCCAACGCGGGTCGGATCAACTCAAAGAGGTGAAGCAGGGAGCTGAGGGGAGGAGGGGTCGCGGGAGTGGCGTAGAACATAGGGCAGCGTGCGGGCTGGCTCAATGGTATGTATCGTCCTCATAGTAACAGTTTATAACGGTCCGATGCGCCAAAGGTTTTTGCACGGTGTCGCTCCCGCAGTCGTGCGCGTGTTGTGTGGTTGACCACGCCCCCGCTGAAATGCACACGAATGTTTTTTCCCGAGGTGCTCCCGTGAATCGATCCGGTCCCGGTCCAAACGGTGATGATCACTTAAGGGGTACATTTGGCAGTTGTTACTTATGCACACTGAAAACCCGATAAAAAACGTGTACGACGTTACCAGAACCATCACATACAACGGGTGATTCGTGAGTAACCTTGTTTAGGTTAGAACGTTCCACGTCTCTTCACAAAATTCTACAGAGATCTTGGGTGAGTGGATCAGAGTAAATGCACAGGTTATGAAGCCTACCTCCAGGTCCTGAGAAGTGGCTACTCCGAGCAAGAACTTTCGTTCTGAATCTGTAACTGTAGCAGCAATAGGTTTCAGTGAGTCGTTCTATTGTGCTGGGGGCACGACGACGCACCGATAGCGAAGATGTTATGCGCGAGGAAGGCCTCCAGGTCACCCAAAGGCGTCAGCGGCGAAATGACAGTATAAGGCGTTAAAGTCGATCGTTGGAACTTGATCATGTACAACGATGCCTTTGCATTCTGTTCGCGCGCACATGAAGTCACGAATGGCGGGGGAAATACGTCGAAGCACGGACCGGATCAGCTTCCCCGGCCTCCCACTTTCGTTTGAGAACGGCGACGTCAAGGTAACCTATCGGTTTGCGACTCCTGTTGAGTATGCTGAACTGCCGCGTGAACATTGTTCAACGGTCCGTACAGAGCCGAATCAAACACGTACGGGATGTAGTCAAAATCACGTTCGTATGCGAGCTCCACGGCCCGACTAATTGACTCATCCTGAGGCAAGGCGAAAGCCGGTGGGAGTTGCAGATCCTATGAAGCCATGCATGCGTCATCACCCACTCGGACGCACGGCAGGAACGTACAGACCTCGACCACGGCGCCACGGTATTTGTCACCACTCAGGGCTGGAATTGTCATGGAGGTTGTTACAGTGGTGGCCATGGAGTCTGAGGAAGAGTATAAAGTGTTAGAGCCGGTTGATAACAAGATGGAGAAGACGCGGATCAGCCACTTGACCTTTCTCGTCGACTGGCGCACGAATTCCGCAGGGTTATTTTACTCTCTCGTCAACGTTCAACCATCACCTGCTTTTAAGCCTATGAATGATTAATTCATCCCCCCTTATATCTGCACTCGAGACCCCTCCGTCATCATCGACGCCCGCGACACCGACAGATAGTATTTCTAATGGACGATCAGCCTCAAGCAACCGTAAGCCGGCCCCTTTATCCCACCCTACCGCCGTCCATGAATTGCTCAAATTTCGTGATGCTATCTGACAGTCCAAGAAACGAGACACCCTCTTTCCGATATCTACCTCACCCAAATCTCTCAACACACCAAGAACTCCCACTAACCGGAGATACCCCGCACACCTCAGCCAACGCCATGACCCGGGCCGTGTACCGCTCCATAGGCGAGGGACCTCTAACACGTACGAACGGATGGAGGACTTGCTGAGGGAGGCTGGTTACAAGGAGACGAGGGTCTTTACTCCTGAAGCCGAAAGATTCCCTGCGGAGGGAGATAAGCGAAAGGGGGATGCGGAGGGAGGGGGATTGAGCGTCAAGGAGAGTGTCAGCGCGGTGGTAGGCTTCCTAGCGGGCTTGGTCCCTGGCCAGTCGAAACAGAATTTTGGGACACCTCCGTCAGCGGATCTGACCGCTAACGATCAGGAAATCTACCCCGGACGACCCCACCCTCCATCTCCCCTCGCACACAAGGTTGGACAGCCTTCCTCGAATGCGAGCAGCCTGCGGTCCAAGAAGTTTACGATTACCCCTTTGAACCATCGTCCTACCTCCGCTGATCTCGAAACATCCTCTGGATCCTCAGGAGATCCGCGCCGGGATCATGCAATACCTGGCGATATGGGTCAAAGGTCGGATCTGCGAAGTGTACGTTCACAGCAGTCAGTTGCAAGGCCCCAGCCATCGCAATCGGTGGCGTACAACTATCTGCGACACATGGCATCGACACCCTCCATTCAGAGACGACTGAGTGATGAAGACGCCTCCATCGTGGACCTCACGGAACGCGTTCACCCTCCTATGCCCATTGCGTGGCGTGAGAACGTCATTGCGGCCATGAACATGAAGAGTTCCGTATCCACTGGAGGGATCACCGAGAGACGTCGAGCGCTCTCACGTCCGAAGTCAACGCGGACGCTCGGGGCCAAGGATCGTAGGAAGAACATTCACGAGCAGACGGACGAACGACGGGGTAGGACAATCACCAGGGAGCGGGTTTTCCTTGCTCCTCCGCAAATCAATTCCCCTCGATTGGCTTCTCCCGGCCCTGTCGCAATGGTCAACGTGACATGCAAATCAGCTCCTGGTTCAAGATCGGCCTCCCTCGTCCGAGGCACGTTTAGAGGCGGCTTGCTTGATGTCTCTCAGCTCGACAAGGCCTTCGGAGACAAGGGAAAGGCCGTACCGCGGCCGTCGGGGCGAATCAGATCTCAAGTACCGTCCTTGGTGGTGACTGGGATCGAGGGTGACGACTGGGATGCGGCGAGCAGCGAAGGTGGCAACACCCCTTTTCATAAGAAGCAAGAGCTCGACTGCGATGAAGATGATGAGGAGGAGGGAGAACTGGATCTTGCGACGATGCTACTTCACCCCAAACGACAACAATCGATACAAAGTTTACGACAACACCTACAACGGCATACCAGCCGTAGTCAGGTACGAAAGCCGAGTGGCACGAGCACAATGGAACATTGGATGCACGACGAGGATGTCGAGGACGACTATCTTCGCCAAAGGGACGCGCGAGATAAGTCTTCTTGGTCGACGCGAGGCGCAAAGAGAAGGGACCGCATTCCTAGTGGTTGGGAGGAGGAGTAGATTCTGGGCTTTTGTTTTTACAGGCATATCTTATCATCTAGCGTAATCTCTCTGCATGTATACACCTCACTTGGACGGACGGGTTGTCGCTGTCAGTGTCAGTCAGATTTAGAGTTGTTATCTTTGGAGCCATGTGACCAAACACGGTCACCTGATGCCCGCGTCCTTCTGTTTCTCACGCCCTGCCCACTTCCAACGACGACGACGACGACCTCTTTGCCCAGCGACATTGTCATTCCTTTTTACAATAACTCTCGACCGATGCCCGCCACGACCAACAAACAATCCTTCGTCGTATACAATGCTCCCGCGTCCGCCCCAACCTCGCCCGCTACCACCCGCCGTGGTCACCACAACCCGCCAGTGACCCCTCAGAGGATAACCCGATCTGCTCCCAGGCAGCAGAATTATCATTTCTCTCCATTGACCCCAGCAACAAATACCTCGACCCCCTACACCCCCCTCAGCTTGCGTTCACTTTCGTCCAACGGGTCCAATCTTACGACCCCCATCTCTGCAGCGAGTAGAAGATTGAGTCTCACTCATTCCCCAGAGGTTGGGATCCAAGCGAAAAATCAGCGTCAGAAAAGTTTGGCCGATATCGCCCATAATTGGAGGAACAGAGCGAACGAAAATGGAATCAAGGTTACGTCTTCAAGGGAGTCCCAATACGCCGATGATGAAGGTAATTGTTTGCCACCACCGGATGTCATCTCCTGGCTTCTGACCCCCAATCGCTCAGGTGCACTTGTTTGTTCTTCATCTTATCAATTTGCTTATCCAGTTTCCAGCGACCGATTACACCAACTCGGACGTCAACTCCCCAGCTTTGACACAAAATGATGGTGTGCCAATCTTTCGTAACCGGGCAATTTTCCGGATCTGACCTTGCTTCCTGTCCCAGTCCTTTTCCCATCTCCACTTTTGCCCGTCCAACGACGCTCCCGTGCTCTCTCCTACGCCGAACCTCCCCAATCCACGCTCAGTGTTGGATATACCGTTCTAAACGAACCATGTACCCCGAACCGCAAAACCCTGGCCACTTTGAATACCCCACCGCCCAACGCGAGCATAATCAGTAAATTAAAGATTAAAGGCAGCACCACCGAACCTCCCGCTCCTCGTCGCAGATTCCTGGCGCAACCCGTAAGTTTTGAGGTACTGACTAGACACTGGCTGACGTAATTTCGCGACAGATTACGAGCGAGCTATGCGATATAAATGAGGACGAGTACGCACCCTATCCCCCGGCCTTCCCAACCGCAAACCAGACCTACGGACAACCTCTGTACATTAATGACCCATTCAACGCGACTGCCATCCCTGCCTTCGGTGAACCTGCGTTCGGCGTCGAAGATTCTATCCCCCTTCAGGTTATTAAACCCGACGTTTCGAGTTGTTCTATCTGTGGACTCCGCGCGAATACTCTTGCTATTTTAGAACCCTGTGCCCATCCCCTTTGCTCCGCTTGTCTTACTAGGTGGACTTCCCTCTCCGATGCCCTTTGGATAGGTACTGAACAACGTCTCGTTTAGTGCGCTAAACATCGTTGGGGAAAAGGACATGCAGTGCGCCGTCTGCAAGGCCAATGTCGAGAACTTCCATTTGAAGAGTTTCAACGCGAAGGAGGTAACTCCACGGCCCGTGAAGACAGATATGGCGGATAGCCTTTTACCCAGCGTATTTGACGTAAATCCCTTCTTCGTCCCACCTACCAACCCTGTTATCCCGAGGTCTTCCACTCCTGTGGGGTTCTCCAGCCCCACTGCTCGGGGTAAGGACTTGGTGGTGCTTAGGATTGACAACGTACCTTGGGTGTGTCTTAATTAGCCTGACCCATTCTCGGTGCTCACACAAATCGTAGGATATTACTCCTCCCATGATTGTCAATTGGTTGAAGCAGCCTGTTGCCCGTTCTCACGTCCTACTCGACAGGAAGGGCAAGACCTTGAGCCATGTCTTCGTTGAAATGGCCAACGAGGATGCAGCAAAGGTTGCACTCAGGACCACTCAGAATTCGGTCCTCGGCCAAGGCAAGCGTGCTCGCGGTGTCACCGTTACCCGCAGCAGTCAGGAGGAACTCATGAAAGCCGTATGTCCCCTACCCATTTCCAACCGGGTCACCAACTCACCCCACCTCAGTTGTTCCCATCTTGGCAGGGCAAGTTCGATGGATCCCGCCCTTCCTTGGCTGGTCTCCCCAACGAGACCGTTGTCGCAACCTTGCAAGCTGGGCTAATGACCGAAGGAGAGCTCAGCGCGTTGCTCCACCTCATCCGTTCTCCAGATGTATGTTGTCTTGAATGAAGCTAAGAACGTTGATGCTGATGATCGGACAGTCTCACTTCCTGAAGGTCCCCTGTCTCCCCTTCTACTCCTTAATTAGCGTCCTCTCCAAGTTCCCCTCCGATGTGGATAGCCGTGTCTTCTGGTCGAGCGCATTGAGAGACTTTTTGTATGGTGAGTGACTGTCTCTCTTGATCAGACAACGTCTGACGTTATGTGTACCAGATATCACCTATGGTATGCACGGTAGCTACCACGACTCCCTCATTGTCCTGACATGCGTATCCAGCTGCTGTGCAGGCCCTTGTTTCTCGTGAAACCTCTAATAATACCTTTGGACACCCTAACCTCCTCCCTGACCTTCTCGAGGCAGGCATCAATTGCCAAGGTATGGGTATTTCTTCTTATTACAGAAAGTACCTGAACTTGCTTTCAGCTTTTACCGAGCTCCAAATTGGGCGACTCTCTGATCTCATCGATACCAACCAGGAGCGTACTGTCGCTTCTTCCGTCAACACCTCCAACTGTGACCTGCGAAGTTCTCCCGCGACCTCGACTTCTAGCAACAGACGCAGCGTCAGCGGTAGCAGCATTCCAGTCAAGCGTCGCGTCTCTCATGGCGCGTCCTCTTCCCGCGGTCTAACACCCGATATAACCAACTTTGATGATATTGCCAAGGAGTTTGGCGTGGGACCCGATCTTGTTGAAGCCCTCGCGCAGAGGCTTTCTGGGTTGTATTGAGCGGACGCGTCTGTGACCCGTCATGTTGCCCTCTTCCTTTGGTTCTCTTCACCCATGAGTGCTTGTTGACCTGCCACGTCAGGGTGTTTTCCTCTCTCGCCTGGATGCTTTGCATTAAACAGGATTGCCTATCCCAACGACCCCAACCACTCGTGATTATTACGAGGTGTTTTCCTTCTGTCTCCATATGCATCATGCCCACCCCTCGCCAATACCTGTAAACGATAGACATCTGGTTTAGGGTATCTCGATCGATGACCCCCAAAAACCAACCAGAATCCGACCACCTTTTCCGTTCACCCCTTCGCCTCCTACTTTCAGGAACCCCCATTTTCGCCCTGCTCTCCAGAATTTGTGCCTAGTGTTTTCCTCACCCTTCCAGATTGTTTTCCATAGTGTTGCCTCCCGTGTCCCCTTATTTTCATTATTCAGTATGTGCATACCCTTCCGTTATTTTCTCTTCCTGTAACGGTTCATGATGTCAACGAAATCCAATGGACGTTTTTGTTTGCGGTACAACCCCGGGGTTCCCACGAAATCACAACTTCGTTATTATGACGATCAGTTACTGTCCGAGAGCAACTCGAGGAATGCGACCACATCTCTAGCCGTCTTTTCCCCGCCGTCATCAACAACAAAACCCTCATCAATGCCAGCATCGCCCTCTTCCTCATCAACCTCGGTTGCTTGTGACTCCTCAATCCCATCCCCCCTTTCCCGCCCCCTAGCTACCCTGGCCATAACCTCCCCATAAAACTCGACAAACTCCCTAGCTGTGTCAACGAGGACCGCCAACTTCTGCTTGTTAGTGTCTCCCGGAAGCATACCGAGGACAGACATCTGGTTCTCCAGGTTGTCTCGCATAAGGAGTCCAAACAGGACAGCAGTGTGACCTCGAATGATGGGTTCCATTTCGTTCCCCGCGTCATCCACGTCGGGTTTTGATTGGTTGTTCTGGTGGTCGAGGAAGATGGCGAGAAGGCAGGAGAGGGCTGTGGCTCTGTCCGAGCAGCGGCAGGCGCGAGTGCAGCCTCGTCTTCCGGGACATGTGTGACTGAGCACTGGAGGAGGTCAGTGTCTATGCAAATCTCTGCAGTGTTACCAGACGTACAGGTTTCCCGGATGAGGTCCTTGGCCCTCTCGTCTACCTGCACGAGGTTTGTAAGAAGTCCAAGAGCCAGACACAACCCATCCGAAACATGGATCTTGTCCTCATGGGAGTTCGAGTTCGTGCCGGTGATCCGGTGATGAGACGATACTATGAAGCGGACGATCATTGGTACCGTCAGCTCATTGTCCAGCAGCGCGCCGGACCAGTTTTTGTTATCGTGGGAGAGGTTCACGAGAACACGGAGAGTGGATTCGTGGCATTTACGGACTGCGGGACGTCAAGTCATCTCACAAGGATTAGTGGTAAAAAATACTCACTCTGAGAGACAGAACACTCATCGTTGGCTTCGCGGATCAAGATATCGGTTGCAAGGGAGCACGCTAGTAAGCTTTCAATGATCTCGTTTCTGCTTGGATCGAGAACTTCGTAGGGCGGTACGTCGTCATCCATCCCCTTGTGATCCCACCTTCCGAGAAGATACGACTCGAGGAGCCTCAGGCAGCTCTCCACGCATGAGAATGATGGAAAATTAAAATATGTGCGAGATTGTGGGAGGAGGGGGAGACCGGTAAGGTAGCCGGAGATACGCGGGGGGATCAGCGACAATTCGGATCTCAGTGTAAGTGATAATGTGGTGATACGCGAAGGATGGAGGGTGGAGGGTGGGAGGGTGGAGAGTGAAGATGCCATGAGCAAACGATTGGATATCTAGGATAGGTTTGAATTTCAGTCGGAGGAATACGAAAAGGTGAAAACCTTACCGGAGTCCCCTCGGGAAAGATGGAGGATCTAACGACAACCTTGTTGAGATTACTGAGCTGGAAAGACCTGAGTTACGCGTGTAATGGAGGGGCTGGTCGATGGAAAGCTTACTGGGAGTTTATCTGTCCGGCCAAACCCTCTCTGTTTCAACTCAACGTCATTCTCCGCGCCATTCAGGATTAAAAGTGGGTCATTTTTGCGGGTCATTGTCGCCAGCCTCTCAAACAGAATGGGAACAAGACTCCCTCTATTCGCGAGATCGACGAGGTCCCTTGGATCGCGAGAAACCAATAGCGCGAATACATCGAGAGCAGTACCCAAGACCCGGTCGCCTGAATCGCCGTCAGCCGCTCTTAATGCCTCCCAAGCGTGCATCACGAAGTCCGCAGATCGGGCTTTACGAGAGAACTGTGAGTCTGCCATCCTGTCTACCAGTTCTACGGCACTAAATGTGTTTGTTAGCATCCCATCGGTCGTAGTGATGATGCACATACCTTCCCCGCTTAACGCTCAATTCCGATTCAGCAGTCAGCCCCTCGAAGAGATATCCAACCGCATCGTTGAACCTTCGACTCTCCCCCGTGTTGCGCAGTTCTGTGATGCTCCGCAGCTCACTGATGCTGGGGCCAGGAAGAGGTACCAGTGAAGGTTTTCCGGATTTTCCCTTCTTTTTCCTGATCCAAGTGGTCGACGCTTCCGCGAGAGGCTGGTGCGGATCATCCTCCGAGTTGTCAACGCCCCACCTGGAACGCAAGGATGTGTATGACTCGTGGGTACCAAATTCGTCCTCTTGGCTCTGCAACAGACTTGCGGCAGAATCTTCGGTTAATTGCGAGTTGTTCAGAGAAGGGATCTGGTTGGCGGGTATAGCAATGAGGAAGCTACGGGAAGCACCACCATATGTGCGGAGGTTTGTAGCACGGCCATTCGCATGAAGGGTAGAGTCCTCGAAAGAAGTCGTTTTCGTCGGCTTGATTGATGGGGTAGTCGATGGTGTTTCCTCTGTGAGAT
>Ga0307515_10013631_pt1 | contig 15155 bp, 9 predicted proteins | sample 17_EM_MG_FD_194513 | JGI IMG/M metagenome (GOLD analysis project Ga0307515, IMG submission 194513) | Populus trichocarpa ectomycorrhiza microbial communities from riparian zone in the Pacific Northwest, United States - 17_EM | ecosystem: Host-associated > Plants > Roots > Unclassified | place... | reverse complement strand
CCGAGACCGGCAAGATGCTCAACAGCCACGTGGATGCGACGGCGCAGTTCGCCAGCAACCCGATGATCGGCATCGACAAGATCAAGGAGATGTTCGACCAGACCTTCAAGGCCATGGACGCGATGGATACCTTCCGCGCCAAGGCCATCGACGTGATGGGCCAGAACAACGTGATCATGAAAGAACAGCTGACGCGCAGCGAGCAGTACATCGACCGCGTGCGTCAGCAGCAGGCCCGCGAAGCTGGCAAAGCACAGATCCAAGGCCCCGTGTCGCTGTAGGGCCCCCCAGTCGCTTCCGCTCCTGCCCCCGAGGGGCGCCGCCTGGTGGACTGGCAAAGCCAGATCCACTGGCGTTGCTTGAAGGACGCGTCGCGTCGCTCGCTTGATCACAGAGCTACGGCGTGGTCGACAGGCGCGACCACGCGGCGGGCAAGGGTGGCGCGCTTATCGGTCGCGGCGCAGCACGCCGAGCGGCGTGGTGTTGTCGCCCAGCATGAACACCGTGTAGACGTGGGTGGCTTGCAGGCTCACGTCCGTGGCGAGGTAGAGCTCGTCGCTGAACACGGGTGAGGTGCTCTCCAGCCGGTAGGTGATGCTGTTCAGCACGCTGACGGGGGTGGAGGCGGTGCCGAAGGCCACGTCGGTCGCGACGGCGCTGTAGTCGGCCGTGAGCGTGATGCTGCCGTTGAGGTTGTTCACCGCGTGCACGAGCCGCAGCTTCGCGTTGGTCGAAGTGATGGGCGGGCTGTTGTCGTCGTTCAGCAGCGTCACCTGCGGTGCAGCCGGCGTTCCCAGCACCATCAGGCTCAGGTCGGCGCCCGGCGTGGCGGTGAGGCCGCTGGTCGGCACGGAAACACCGTTGACCTGAATGTCGGTGGTGAGTGCGCCGGCCGGAATCAGCGCGTACGAGCCGACGATGGGCGACTTGAGGCCTGCGGACAGCACGTTGCCGTTGACGGTGGCAGCCACGACGCCGTTGGCGGTGGTGTTGGCGATCAGGCGAACGCGTGCCGAGGTGTTGTTCTCCGCCGTTGCCGTGCCGCCCTGGTTCAGCAGCAGGCCGTGCACCAGCACGCCGCCGGGGGTGCTCGTGAGAATCAGGGTCGCGACCTGCTGGTCGGACAACGCGATGCTCGGGATGTCGAGCCGCACGTCGGTCTTGTCGCCAGCACCCGTCACGACCAGGTGGTAGCTGCCTGCGGTGATCTCGCCATAGGAACTGAAGCGCTCGCCGGCGATGCTGCTCGCGGCGGCCGAGATGCTGTCGAGGTTGCCGCCGACCGCGGTGATGTACATGTCCACGCTGCCGGCCTCGGTCGAGGTGTTGAAGACGCGCAGCTTGGCGTAGCCGGAGGTCGGTGCGCCTTCGGAGTCGGGCACGTAGACCGTGCGCAGCGTGCCGCCGGTGCTGTAAGCGATGAGCGAGTCGTTCACGCCGCTCGACACGGTGCGCGTGGTGGCCAGCGAGGTGATGCCAGAGTCGGCGCGCTTCAGCTTGAAGACGATGTCGCCGTGGGTGAAGCCTTCATAGCTGCCGACGCTGCCTTGCACGACGCCCTCGGTGACAACCACGTCCGAGGCGAAGAGGTCGAGCGACGCGTAATCGGTGGTCGCATTGACCAGGCGCACCTGGCCGCTGCCGTCATCGTCGTTGTTGCCGCCGCAGCCCGACAAGGCCACGAGAGGAACAACAGCGAGCAATGTAAAGAGAGGGGAGAAAAGGGATCTGAGCTTCACGGAGTGTTTCCTCGGGGGGGCGATGCCCGCGATTGAACCTTCCGTGAATTGCGGCTTTGTTGCGCCGCCGCTCGGCATTGATGCGGCTTTGTGTCCCACCGGACACAAAGCCGCAGTTCAGTTTTACATCAGCAAGTGTTCACCGGCGTTGTCGCCACCGAGGATCACATAGTTCACCTTGCGGATGTCGGCCAGCCGCGTGCCACCGGCGTAGCTGATCGAGCTCTGCACGTCTTCGCGCATCTCGCGAAGCGTGTCGGCGAGCTTGCCCTTGATGGGCTCGAGGATGCGCTTGCCCTCCACGTGCTTGTACTCGCCCTTGTTGAAGTCGCTGGCCGAGCCGTAATACTCCTTGAAGAGCTTGCCGTCGACCTCGACGGTCTGGCCTGGTGATTCTTCATGCCCCGCGAACAGCGAGCCGATCATCACCATGGCCGCGCCGAAGCGCACGCTCTTGGCGATGTCGCCGTGGTCGCGGATGCCACCGTCGGCAATGATGGGCTTGGTCGCCACGCGGGCACACCACTTGAGCGCGCTGAGCTGCCAGCCGCCGGTGCCGAAGCCGGTCTTCAGCTTGGTGATGCAGACCTTGCCCGGGCCCACACCGACCTTGGTCGCATCGGCGCCCCAGTTCTCGAGGTCGATCACCGCCTCGGGCGTCGCCACATTGCCGGCGATCACGAAGGTCTTGGGCAGCTTCTGCTTGATGTGCTCGATGGTCTTGCGCACGCTCTCGGCATGGCCGTGGGCGATGTCGATGGTGATGTAGTCGGCCCCCACGCCCTCGGCCGCCAAGCGGTCGATGACGGCGAAGTCGGCCGGCTTCACGCCCGAACTGATCGACACGAACAGGCCCTTGTCACGCATGCGGCGGGCATAGGCCACGTTGTCGACGTCGAAGCGGTGCATCACGTAGAAGTAGCCGTTGCCCGCCAGCCATGCGCTGATCGGCTCGTCGACCACCGTTTTCATGTTGGCTGGCACCACTGGCAGCTTGAAGGTGTGGTCGCCGAATTGCATCGAGGCGTCGCATTCCGAGCGGCTTTCCACGCGGCACTTGCGCGGCAGCAAGAGGACGTTGTCGTAGTCGAAGATTTCCATGTGAAGGCTCCTTAAGGTCACAGATAAGAAGCGGCGCGTTGATGTCAGAAGAGACGCAGTGCGCGGCCCAATGGCTGCGAGCGCTTGACTTGGTGACCCGGCTGTTCTGCGAAGGCCGCCGGCGTGGGCGGTGCAGAAACAAAAAACCGGACACAAAAATTTGGGCCCGGTGGCGAATTGTACGCAGCTATGGCCTGCCCTCGAAGGGGCTTCGAGACGCCTTCTACACTGCAGGGTCAATGGCCCTCGACCCGTCCACCAAACGCCTGCTGCCGTGGCTCGTGGCCATCGCGTTCTTCATGCAGACGCTGGACGGCACCATCCTCAACACCGCGCTGCCTGCCATGGCGGCGAGCCTGGGCGAAAGCCCGCTGCGCATGCAGTCGGTGGTCATCGCCTACATGCTCACGGTGGCGCTCTTGATCCCGGCCTCGGGTTGGCTGTCCGACCGCTTCGGCACGCGGCGCATCTTCGTCAGCGCGATCGTGATGTTCAGCCTGGGCTCGCTGCTGTGCGCGCTGTCGTCGTCGCTTGCCATGCTGGTCGGCGCGCGCATCGTGCAGGGCTTCGGCGGTGCCTTGCTGTTGCCGGTCGGGCGGCTGGCGATCTTGCGCGGCTTCCCGCGCGGCGAGCTGCTCAAGGCGCTCACCTTCGTGACCTTGCCGGGCCTGGTCGGGCCGCTGGTCGGGCCGACGCTCGGCGGCTGGCTGGTGCAGGTCGCCACCTGGCACTGGGTGTTCCTGATCAACCTGCCGGTGGGTGTGATCGGCGTGGTGGTGGCACAGCGCTACATGCCCGACCTGCGGGGCGCCGTGGGCCAGCGTTTCGACCTGCGCGGCTTCGTGATGTTCTCGTCGGGCCTGGTGATGGTGTCGCTCGCATTGCAAGGCCTGGGCGAGCACGCGATGAGCGTGGCGGCCTCGATGCTGCTGCTCGTGGGTGGCCTCGCAGCCATGGTCGGCTACTGGCTGCACGCCACGCGCGCGAAGCAGCCGCTGTTCAGCCCGGCGCTGATGCGCATTCCCACCTTTGCCATCGGCCTCGCAGGCAACCTGTTCTCGCGGCTGGGCAGTGGGGCCATGCCCTTCCTCATTCCGCTGTTCATGCAGGTCGGGCTCGGGTATTCGCCGTCGGTCACCGGCATGAGCATGATCCCGACCGCACTCGGCGCCATGCTGTGCAAACTCTTCGCCGAGCCGATGATCAAACGCCTGGGTTATCGCACGGTGCTGGTCGGCAACACGCTGCTGCTCGGCTTGGTCATCGCGGCCTTCGGGCTGGTGAGCAAAACCACGCCGCATGTGTTGATCCTCGTGATGCTGGGCGTGTTCGGCGTCGTCAACTCGATGCAGTTCACCGCGATGAACACACTCACGCTGGGCGATCTGGACGAAGCCACCGCCAGCAGCGGCAACAGCCTGCTGTCGGTGGTGATGCAGCTGTCGATGAGCCTGGGCGTGGCGGCCGGTGGGGCGCTGCTCGCGGCCTTCACCGGCGCGAAGTTCCACGCGGCCGAGTCATCGGTGATCAAGAGCTTTCACGCCACCTTTTTGTGCGTGGGCGGCTTGTCGATGGTGGCGGCGTTCATCTTCTTCCAGCTCGGGCCGCGGGAGCAGCCGAGCGTGCAGCCCACGGTGGTCGACGAAGGGTGATCAAAACGTCGGCTCCTAGAATCCCCCGATGACCGAGTTCTCTTCCGACGGCGAGCTGCCGTTCGACGCACCCCCGTCCACCGGCCTGCTGGCCAACCTCAACCCCGAGCAGCTGGCGGCCGTCACGCTGCCCGGCAAGTCGGCGCTGATCCTTGCGGGGGCCGGATCGGGCAAGACGCGCGTGCTCACCACGCGCATCGCCTGGCTGATCCAGAACGGCCAGCTCACACCCGGCGGCGTCATGGCGGTGACCTTCACCAACAAGGCCGCGAAAGAGATGCTCACGCGCCTGGGCGCGATGCTGCCTGTGCCGGTGCGTGGCATGTGGGTCGGTACCTTCCACGGCTTGTGCAACCGCTTTCTGCGGGCGCACTGGAAGATGGCCAACCTGCCGCAGGGCTTTCAGATCCTCGATTCGAGCGACCAGCTCTCGGCCGTCAAGCGCGTCATCAAGGCGATGAACCTCGACGAAGAGCGCTTCGTGCCCAAGCAGGTGACCTGGTTCATCGCTGGCAGCAAGGAAGAAGGCCTGCGCCCGAAGGATGTGGAGGTCCGCGACGAGCAGACCCGCACGCTGGCCGCCGTCTACCAGGCCTACGAAGACCAGTGCCAGCGCGAAGGCGTGGTCGACTTCGCCGAGCTGATGCTGCGCACCTACGAGCTGATGCGAGACAACCAGGCGCTGCGCGAGCACTACCAGCGGCGCTTTCGCCACATCCTCGTCGACGAGTTCCAGGACACCAACCGCCTGCAGTACGCCTGGCTCAAGGTCTTCGCAGGCCCCGAGACCGCGGTGCTCGCGGTGGGCGACGACGACCAGAGCATCTACGCCTTCCGCGGCGCGCAGGTCGGCAACATGACGGCCTTCGAGCGCGAGTTCAAGGTCGAGCAGGTCATCAAGCTCGAGCGCAATTACCGTTCGTTCGGCAACATCCTCGACGCGGCCAACGAGCTGATCTCGCGCAACTCGAACCGGCTCGGCAAGAACCTGCGCACCGAGGCCGGCCCCGGCGAGCCGGTGCGGGTGTTCGAGGCAACGAGCGATTTCTCCGAGGCGCAGTGGTTCGTCGACGAAGCGCGCCAGTTGCACCGCGACGGCATCGCGCGCAGCAACATCGCCTTGCTCTACCGCAGCAATGCGCAAAGCCGCGTGATCGAGAGCGCGCTCTTCAACGCCGGCATGCCCTACAAGGTGTACGGCGGCCTGCGCTTCTTCGAGCGCGCCGAGGTGAAGCACGCACTGAGCTACCTGCGGCTGATCGAGAACTCGAACGACGACACCAGCTTTCTGCGCGTGGTCAACTTCCCGACCCGCGGCATCGGCGCACGCAGCATCGAGCAATTGCAGGATGCCGCGCGGCAGACCGGGCGCAGCCTGTACCAAAGCGTGGGCGCACTCAGCGGCAAGAGCGGCAACAACCTGCAGGCCTTCGTCGCGCTGATCGACTCGATGCGCGAGGCCACGCGCGGCCTCACGCTGCGCGAGATCATCGAACACATGCTGCACGACTCGGGGCTGATCGATTTCTACAAGACCGACAAGGAAGGCAAGGACCGGCTCGAGAACCTGGAAGAACTGGTCAACGCCGCCGAAGCCTTCGTCACGCAGGAAGGGTTCGGCAAGGACGCCGTGGCCTTGCCGATCGACGAACACGCAGGTGCGCTCACCGAGGGCGACCCGCCCGCAGTGGCTTCCGTCGACCTGACGCCGGACGCCGAGACCGGGGAGATCATGTCGCCGCTCGCAGCCTTCTTGACGCACGCCTCGCTCGAGGCCGGCGACAACCAGGCGCAGGCCGGGCAAGACGCCATCCAGCTGATGACGGTGCACTCGGCCAAGGGCCTGGAGTTCGACGCTGTCTTCATCACCGGTCTCGAAGAGGGCCTGTTCCCGCACGAGAACAGCGTGTCCGATGTCGATGGCCTGGAAGAAGAGCGCCGCCTGATGTACGTGGCGATCACGCGCGCCCGCAAGCGCCTGTACCTGAGTTTCAGCCAGACGCGCATGCTGCACGGCCAGACGCGCTACAACATCAAGAGCCGCTTCTTTGACGAGCTGCCCGAGTCGGCGCTGCGCTGGATCACGCCGCGCAACCAGGGCTTCGGCTCCGGCTTTGCGCGCGAGTACCAGTCGGCCTGGGAGCGCGGCTCCGGCCTCAAGTCGATGGTGGGCGCTGGCGCACAGCCGTCGACCGTTCCGAAGAGCATGGCGCCCAAGGTGGCCACGTCCGACGGGGTGGCGCTGCGCACAGGGCAGTCGGTGTTCCACACCAAGTTCGGCGAAGGCGTGATCGTCACGCTGGAGGGCAGCGGCGACGACGCGCGGGCGCAGATCAACTTCGGTCGCCACGGCATGAAGTGGCTGGCCTTGAGCGTGGCGAAGCTGACGCCGATCGAGTGATGCCGTGCTGGGGCTTCATGCACCGTCTTCGCGGGCGGGCTAAACCGGAATGACATGGCGTGGCTGCCGAGGTAGAAACGAAGCCCCCTGCAATCCTGAAGGCTCACGATGAAATTCCAACTCAGCAAGCCCGCGTGTCTCTTGGGCGCAGCGCTGCTCGTCGCTGCCGGCGGCCTCTTCGCGCAAGCCAGTGGGCTGACCCGCACGCTCGTCGGCAAGGCCGATGTGTCGGTTCCTGGCCGCGAGGCGGTGGTGGCCCGGGTCGAGGTGGCGCCCGGTGCGCGCGCCGGGCGCCACACCCACCCGGGTGACGAGATCAGCTATGTGCTCGAAGGCCAGGTCGAACTGCTGGTCGATGGGCAAGCGCCCCGTGTCGTGAAAGCCGGCGAGTCCTTCGTGATCCCGGCCGGCACCGTCCACGACGCCCACAACGCGAGCGAAACGGCGACGAAACTCGTGGGCGTGTACGTGGTCGAGAAGGGCAAGCCGCTCGCGTCCCCGGCGCCTTGACGGTACCGGCCAGCACGGCGTCGACGACGCCGCGCTGCCGCAACACGCTCAGCGCTGGAAACGGCCGTTGGCGCCGACGATCGAGAGATCCGACGACTCGAGTCCGGTGTGGTCTGTCGGGCTGAAGCCGAGTTCGATGCCGCCGAGGTCGAAGCGCGACATCTCCTCCAGCGCACGTTGCACGCCTTCGGAGGTGGGCTTCTTGCCGGCACGGCGCAGCGCTTCGACCAGCACCTTGGCGCTGGCATAGCCCTCGAGCATCGCCGGAGACAGCTCCACGGTGCTCTTGTTCGCGCGAAGCAGGTCGTTCGCCTCCTTCACGATGGGCATGCTCAAGGCCCGCTCGCTCGGGAACACCTGCGTCACCATCGTGCCGCGTGCGTTGTCGCCCAAGTCCTTGACGAAGCCTCCTGACGCGGTGTTCGACAGCGACACCAGCGTCGCCTTCGAGCCGGTAGCGCGGATCGCGAGCATGGCTTTCCCGACCGCGGACCCTGAGCCCAGGACCAGAACCGCCTGCAGGTTCTCTTTGACGACGCGCGCCGCGGCGGGCCCGAAGTCCGGCTTGTTGCGATCGAATACCTCGACGAAGACGGGCTTCAGCTTGGTGTTCGCAAAGCCGCGTTCGGCACCGAGGATGGCATCGCGGCCGAAGGAGTCGTCGGTCTGGAGCACGCCGATGCGCGAGATGCCCATCGCCACCAGCTGCGGGATCGCCTTCTCCGTTTCGGTTTGATATGGCGTGCGGACGTTGAAGACGTGTTTCTTCACTGGCTTGTGCAACACCATGGCACCTGTGGACGGCGCGATGAGCGGTACGCCCAGCTCGTCGAGCACGGGGATGATCGCTTCATTGGTCGGCGTGCCGCGCGTGAGGAAGAGCGCGATCACCTTGCGCTTCTCGATGAGCGTGCGGGCGTTCTCGGCCGCGAGCTTGGGGTCGGACTTGTCGTCGAGCGCGATCAACTCGATCTTCTGGCCGTTGACGCCGCCTTTGGCGTTCACTGCATCCAGCCACAGCGCGGCACCGGCGCTGGTCTCTTTCACCGAAGCGGCTGAAATGCCGCTGAAGCCGGTGGTCTGTCCCACGAGAATCTGCGCTGAGAGCTGTGTGCTCGCGAGCAGCAGGGCGAGGCCGAGCATGAACGAGTTGCGCATGGTCTGCGGACGGGGCATGGACGTTCCTCCTGTTTGCCGGCGCGTTGCCTTTGGTGCTTCAGGCGGGGGCCCGTCACCCGCGCTCGGGTCGCAACGAGTATGAAGCACTTGCCGATCGATCTGCGCCATGGATGCCCGCGACGGCGCGATGCGCGTGAAAGAAGCACGCTAGGGCCCAACCTGAGGTTGGGCCAGACCTGCATGCCGCACGGCCAGACGCGATACAACAACAAGAGCCGCAGCCGTTGATCAACTTCGGGCGGCATGGCATGAAGTGGCTGGATCGAGCGTGGCGAAGCTGACGCCGCTCGAGTGACGGGCAGGCCACTGCGCCCCCCGCCTCTCAGCGCGTCGTTACCGCAGCAGGCGCCCGTCGCGGCTGATGACCGTTACTTCGACGAAGTGCGAACCGACACGGTTGTCGCCACCGAAATTGATCTTGAAACCGCCGGCGTCGTAGTCGCGCATTTCAGCCAACTGAGCCAGCACCTTTTCGCGTGATGGGTCGGCACGGGCGCGCTTCACGGCCTCGACCAGGACCTTCGCAGCGATGAAGCCTTCCATGCTGGCGTAAGAGATCGTCTTGGCCGGCGCGTACTGCTTCATCGCGCTGTGGAATTCGCGCACCACCGCCACAGGCGAATTCATGTTGTAGGGGAAGGGCATCACCTGGGAGATGCCGACGCCGCGTGCCAAGTCGTCGCCGGTGTTCTTCAGCAGCTCCTTGAAGTTCACCACCGAGATGCTGAAGAGGCGTGCCTTGTTGCCTGAGGCGCGCAGCTTCTTGATGAGGGCCGACGAGGCTTTGTTGACGGCCACCATGATGACGGCGTCAGGGTTGGCGGCAGCGATCGCCGCGGCGGCGGTTTCGATCTCCTCGGGCTTGCTGCGGTCGTAGTTGCCGGTCGCGACGGCCTTGAGATTGAGCTTGGTCAACGCCGCTTCGGCACCGGCCAGGCCGCTCTTGCCGAAGCCGTCGTTCTGGTAGAACACCGCGAACTTGCGCAGGCCGATCGTGTGGAGGTGCTCCACCATCTTGGCCGTCTCGTCGGTGTAGCTGGCGCGACTGTGGAAGAGGTACGGGTTGACCGGGTTACGCAGGTCTTCCGCGCCGGTGTACGGGGCGAGCAAGGCGATCTTGTTGTCGCTCAGCACGTTGTTCTTGTTCAGCGCGAGGATGTTGGCCGTGCCGACAAAGCCGAACAAGGCGACCGGACTCTCCTTGTCGATGATTTCCTTCGTGAGCTGGAGCGTTGCCTCGGGCTTGTACGCATCGTCCTTTTGCACGACGCGGATCTTGCGGCCGTAGATGCCGCCCTTGGCATTGATACCGGCAAAGTAGGCTGCGGCACCAGAGGCGTATTCGTCGCCGGTGCCGGCAATCACGCCGCTGAGCGGCACGACCTGGCCTATGACGATTTCGCTCGCCGCCAGGGCCGGCGTAGCACAGAGGCTCATCGCGGTGGCTGCGAGCAGGGATGCGCAAAGAGAGCGAACGGAAAGGGATGCGCGACGCATGAAAGAGTCTCCTTATTGGTGCGGCGCAGTCTGGGTGGGCTGATCTGTTCAGCACACCCGGGTTAATACGATGGAACGTGATGGTCTGCGCAGAAAGTGCCGGATCTCGAGCGGGATATCGAACCCCGACGGCTTGCGCGCGGGCATACCGTAGCTTGGCGTAGCCCGCAGCCGAGCCCGGTTTTGTTCAGGTCACGTTCATGTCACATGGCGTTTCTACGATGCGGCGAGTTACCAACCCACAGGAACCCGCATGTCCTACATCACCGATCGGCTGCGTGCCGAACACGCAGCCCGTACCGGCCGTACCGAAATCGAACTCGTCCCCGGACAAATGTTTGGCGACGTGCTGGAGAAGGCGCAGGTGCAGCGCCGCTCGCTGCTGAAAGGCGGTTTCGGCGCTTCCATCGCCGCTGTGTTTGGCAGCGCAGCCCTCGCTGCCTGCGGCGGTGGCGACGATGACGCTGCCGTCGCCACGCCAGACACCAACTACGGCGTGGGCTTTCGCAAGGTCACGGCCACCACCGGCAACGCGGTCATCGTGCCCGAGGGCTACACCGTCGACGTGATGTTCAGTGCGGGCGATGCAGTCGTTGCGGGCAGCACGGCATTCACCGGCACCTTTCTCGGCTCGGCTGACACCGAGAAGTTCTCGGGTGGCCAGCACGACGGCATGCACTTCTACGAGCTGCCGGGTGTGGACCCGAAGGTGGGCGGATTGCTGGCCATCAACCACGAAGCGCCGGATGCCGCCATCCTGTTCCCCAACGGCACGCTGCCGTCGCCGGCGACTGCCGAAGACCTGAAGATCGTGCTGTCGTCGGTCGGCGTGTCGGTGATCGAGGTGGAACTGAAGTCGGGCAAGTGGGCCGTCAAGAAGGATTCTCCGTACAACAAGCGCTACACCGGCAACACCGTCTTCAACGTCAGCGGCCCCGCCGCTGCGGTGGTCGGTGCCACCGTGGTCGGCACGTTGAACAACTGCTCGAGCGGCGCCACGCCCTGGGGCACCTACCTCACCTGCGAAGAGACCACCGACAACTACCTCGACCCCACGCAGCCTGCGCAGGGCTACGGCTGGGTCGTCGAGATCGACCCGCAGGGCAAGCTCGCCAACACGCCCGTCAAGCGCACGGCGCTGGGCCGCTTCGACCACGAGAACACCTCGTACATGCTCGACGCCGCCAACAACATGGCGCTGTACATGGGCGACGACGGCACGCCGGGTTGCATCTACAAGTTCGTGCCGAGTGCCAAGGTCAACCTGACCGACCGCAGCGCCAATGGCACCTTGCTCGACAACGGGACGCTCTACGCCGCCAAGTTCAACGCTGACGGTACGGGCCAGTGGATCGCACTGGTGCAGGGCACGAACGGCCTGACCGTCGGCGCCGTGGACCCGGGCTTGGTGCCGCAATCGGTCACCGCGCCAGCCACCACCATCGTGGACTTCACCACCCAAGCCGACGTGCTGATCAACACCAAGGCGGCCGCCCGCGTGGCTGGCGCAACGCAGATGGACCGCCCCGAGTGGGTCACCGTCGGCCCGGACAAGAAGATCTACGTCACGCTGACCAAGAACGGCGGCCGCAAGGTGGCAGACGCTGCCAACCCGCGTGCCGGCAACCCGCACGGCCACATCATCCGTTGGAGCGAAACCGACGACTCGCCGCTCGCCACCACCTTCAAGTGGGAGATCTTCCTGCTGGGCGGCGACGCGCGTTTCACCGACGCGACCGCCAAGGGCAACATCTCAGGCGACACCTTCTCAAGCCCCGACGGACTGCGCGTGGACCCCCAAGGCCGCCTGTGGGTGCAGACGGATGCGAACACCGACGCCGCGATCACCAACACCTTCGGCAACAACTCGATGTACTACGTTGACCAGAAGACGAAGCAGTCGACACGCTTCCTGGTCGGGCCCGATGGCTGCGAGATCACCGGCATCGCCTACACGCCGGACCTCGCGACCTTCTTCATCAACATCCAGCACCCGACCGGAACCTGGCCGTCGAACGTGCAAGGCAACAGCTTGCCTCCGCGCTCGTCGACCATCGTCGTGCGCCGCACCGACGGCAAGCCAGTGGGCACGTAAGCATCGGTGAGTGAAAGAGGCCGCGGCTGTGCCGCGCCTCTCCAAGGTCCGTACAGTGGCTACTGCTTCGCGGTGCTTCGATTGCTCATGCAAGCAAGAAGAGCAAGCGAAGCGACGCTCCCATCAAGCCACGCCAGCGGAACCGGCTTTGCCGGGCCGCCAGACGGCGCCCCCTGGGGGGCCGTCAAACTTCTACTTCGTCGATCTCGCGGTATGTGTCGCGCAGCCACATCTTCAGCCGCTGGCGGTCCATCAGCCCGAGGCTGGACGGCCCTTCCGCTTCCTGCGGTGTCTTGGCCTTCCAGAAGCTGCTGCTGGTGGCGTCGATCTTGTTGATGACGGAGTCGTGCAGCTTGCGCACCGACACCAGCTGGGCGCCGAGCGACAGGGCTCGCGCTTGTTCACCGGATTGCTCGAGCACGCTGAAGTCGCTGCCGCGCACGTGGTTGCGCACCAGCACGTACCTGAGCGCCGGGCCGAAGCGGTCGAGCAGCTTCTTGAGCAGGTCGACCGAGTCCTTGCCCGTGTCCATCACGTGCCAGTAGTGCACGGTCGAGCCCATCTCGTCGACCAGGTTGAGCACGCCCGAGTCGTCCATCCAGCGCACCAGCGGCTCATGCGTCTGAGCAGCCAAGTCGACGAGGATGCGGCGCTGCGGCTGGTCGACGGTGGCTTCGACGATGGCGTCGAGCGCCTCGTAGCGGTCCACCACCACCGGCGACGCATAGCCGGCGTAGAAGCGCATCAGCGCGCCATGGGAGCGGTCGGTGTCGAAGCCGAGAAACGGCAGCTGCTTGTCGATCATGTACTGCGCGAGCACGCGCGCCACCAGCGATTTGCCGACGCCGCCTTTTTCACCACCGATGAAATGGATGTTGCTCATCGAGACTGTTCTCCTTGTTGGGCTGCATGGTTGGGACCGTCCGCATTGTGACGGCAACTGCCGTGCTTGCCGGAGTGCTGTCACCGAATCGTCACGGGGCTGTCATGGACCTTTCACGCCTTCTTTCTATGGTGCTGGGTGCCAGACGAAGTCCCATCCAGCCCAAAGAAGCATTCATGACAAACGCTCACAAAAACAATCTCGCCACCACGATTCAGGCGCCCAACGAATCCCGCCGCCGGCTGCTGAAGGCCTTCTCGGGCGCGCCGCTGCTGCCGTTGGCGGGCTATGCCGGCGCTGCCGGCCTGCTCACCGCCTGCGGCGGTGGCGACGATGATCCGGCTCCGGCCACGCCGGCCGCCACCATCACCTCGGTCAGCTTCACCGGCATGGCGGCACCTGCCTCGGCGGTGCCGGTCAGTGCGGCCGATGCGGCCGCCATGTCCACCGTGACGGTCGGCTCCAAGCTCGTCGCCACCTACAGCGACGGCAGCAGCCAGACCTTCGCGCTGAAGTACGAGCCCTTCTTCGTCACCGGCGATCAGCTGCCCGACGGCAATGGCGGCACCCTCCTGGCAGGTGGCTACGTCGACATCCACAACCAGCCCATCATCGACGCCTCGGTCGTGGGCAAGGAGCGCCAGTTCTTCTCGGACTCGCCGGACGGCAGCTCGCTGCTCACGCTGGCCAACCCGACGGTGCCGGGCATCAAGGGCAAGGCGGTGTTCGCGGTCGTGCAGTTCGAATACACCACGCGCGACCTCGCCGGCAACGACACTTACGGCACGCTGCCGTCGCCGATCGCAGTGCTCACGCTCGACCAGGACCAGGCCACTGGCAAGCTGAGCCTGGTGAAGTACCACAACGTCGACACCTCGGCCGCGCACGGGCTGTGGATCACCTGCGGCGCGAGCCTCTCGCCGTGGAACACGCACCTGTCGAGCGAAGAGTACGAGCCCGATGCCTTCGCCATCGCTACCAATGCGCAGTTCAAGTCGTACAGCAAGCGCGTGTTCGGCGACGAGACCACGGCCAACCCGTACCACTATGGCCACCTGCCCGAGGTGACGGTCAACCCCGACGGCACCGGCACGATCAAGAAGCACTACTGCCTGGGCCGCATCTCGCACGAGCTGATCCAGGTGATGCCCGACCAGCGCACCGCGCTGATGGGTGACGACTACACCAATGGCGGCCTCTTCATGTTCGTGGCCGACACCGCCAAGGACCTGTCCGCCGGCACGCTCTACGTGGCCAAGTTCGGCGCGGGCTTCTCCATCGACCCGGCCGCGGCTGGCGCACCGCTCACCTGGATCAATCTCGGCCACGCCACCAGCGCCGAGATCGAGGCGCTCGCCAACACGCTGAAGCCGACGGACATCATGGACGTCAGCACCACCGACCCGCTAGATGCCACGTACACGAAGATCTTCGTCGACGGCAAGGCCAACTGGGTGCGCGTGAAAGCCGGCATGGACAAGGCTGCCGCCTTCCTCGAGACGCACCGCTACGCCAACCTGAAGGGCGCGAGCATGGCCTTCACCAAGCTCGAAGGCACGACCGTCAACGCCAAGGACAAGATCGCCTACTCGGCGCTGCAGAACATCCAGGCGTCGATGGTGCGTGGCAACGCGGCATGGCGCGAGTCGCTCAACGTGACGGTGGAGGCCCCGCTGATTGCAGGTGGCGTGATGGCCCACACGCTGACCGGCGGGCAGACCGACACCAGCGGCTCAGCCATCAACAGCGAATGGGTGCCGGTGCAGACCAAGGCGCTGCTGGTCGGTGAAGACATCACCGCCGACGCGCTGGGCAACACATCTAACCCCAACAAGGTCGGCAACCCCGACAACCTGAAGTTCTCGGAGAAGCTGCGCACGCTCTTCATCGGCGAAGACAGCAGCACCCACACCAACAACTTCCTGTGGGCCTACAACGTGGACACGAAGGTGCTGTCGCGCATCCTGTCGGTGCCGTCGGGCGGCGAATCGACCGGCCTGCACGCCGTCGACGAGATCAACGGCTGGACCTACATCATGAGCAACTTCCAGCACCCGGGCGATTTCTCCAAGACGATCCCGGCCGACGTGAAGGCGGC
>Ga0307515_10013630_pt1 | contig 15156 bp, 8 predicted proteins | sample 17_EM_MG_FD_194513 | JGI IMG/M metagenome (GOLD analysis project Ga0307515, IMG submission 194513) | Populus trichocarpa ectomycorrhiza microbial communities from riparian zone in the Pacific Northwest, United States - 17_EM | ecosystem: Host-associated > Plants > Roots > Unclassified | place... | reverse complement strand
GAGTCTTAAACAAACCTTTAAAAAAAAACTCTAAATACATTAAGAAGTGGTTTGTTCTAGATAATTTCTTGAATTAAAGATTTGCATGTGCTATATCAACTAAAAGAAATAAAATTAAAGCCAATTATAATTATTGATTATGCTTACACGGTCACCAACTCTCATCATATATATAATAATGTTTTTAACACATCATCATAATTATATAATAGAGAGAATAACAAGAACAGAAAATCCTGCTATACAGATCAAATATCAAACTCTAGTTTGTGATGATTATTACTCCAAGAAAAACTTGTGTGTGTATCTGTGTATTGTTTAACTATTAAAATAAAAGTGAAAATATATATAATTAAATAATACATATACTACGTGGGAAAAAAACTAGTAATGAAAAATGATGGGATAGAGGTTACCAATGGTAGGAGAAACAGTACCTGGTAGGCGATAGCTTTTTTACAAGTAAAAATAAAATCTCAAAAACAATAAGGGATCCTTATTTTTATTTTTATTTTTATTGTAGTCATTTGCTATTAAGATTTAATTCCGTTCCACAATGTGGTGTTATTGTTTGCATGTTACACATAATTATGATTTTGGTAATTATTTTCTATATATGTTTCCAATGATAAAGACACCGATTGAATGAGATTCATAATTTAAAGAAAAAAGTTTAATTTTGAGTTTTAGGAATCAATTGAAATAAGTTGCATGGTTGGTTAGGAGATTTCTTATTTGTTTTATAATTTTACTATCATATTATCACACGCATCTATTTAAATAGCTATAAATCCAGTAATTTGTTAAAGTTGGAGTAAAGGTTTAAGAAATATGTTCTTTAATTATTTATGGTGAAAAACCTATAACAATTATTGATAAACATTGCAATAAAATAGAAATTAGAAAGAACACAAGATTTAACATGGTTCGGTAATGTGTCTACATCCACATGAGTGAGGACCTTTTATTTTTCACTATGTCGAAATAGGGTTATATGGTATGTATTTATAGGAGACCATAAACCGCCCAAAAAATCCTAACTGTCCAAGGAGTATTAATATTTTTTTTTTCTAATACCCTTTTATCATATTACGGAGGCGTTGCCCCAACACCTTAACCTATTAATAGTCCCTGAAACCAAAACAGGAAATAAATCATATAATGATGAATATCGTCGTTCCACTCCACTCTAGCATTTGCCTATAAGCCATAATCTCTACCTTGATGAATATCCACCCCTTAGGGGAAAAGTTGGAAAAACTCCACCTATGATAATAAGTTGGGACTTCTCGCATCCAACATCTAGAAACGTTAATTAAGTTCAAGCAATGTTTGAAACTTAAATATGTTAATAGACTTTGTCAACATGCATGCTACATTCTCAGAAATGTGTACTTTTTTAAGTAATAGTTCACCATAAGAAATCAATTCCTTGATTATATGAAACCTCACATCTATATGCTTGATTCTTGCATGATACACTTGGTTCTTTACCAAGTAAATAACACTCTGACTATCACAATGCAACTAAACTCCATCTTGATGGATACTCAGCTCTTTGAACAAACATGTAAGCCACAAGGCTTTCTTAACAGCCTCGGCCACTTTCATATATTCTGACTTAGTATTTGATAATGCAACTAAAGATTGAACCATAGACTTCCAACAAATAGGCCCCCTTGCTAAAGTAAATACATAGCCTGTGGTAGACCTCCTGTCACCCAAATCTATTACAAAATCTGCATCTACATATCCCACAACTGAAGGATTACCCTGTTGTCTACTAAACATTTTACCATAGTCTGTAGTACCCCTCAAGTATCTAAAGATCCACTTGATTTCATTCCAATGTTATTGTCCCGGATTTTATAGAAACTTTCTCACCATACTGACTACGTGTGTCAAATATAGTCTTGTACAAATTATAACATGCATTAAACACCCCCCTGCACTAGCATAAGAGACCTTTGACATGTCTTTCACTTCATCATCTGTCTTCGAGCATTGTGCAATAGATAATCTGAAGTGATTCGCTAAAGGTGTACTCACTGGTTTTGCATTGTTCATGCTTAACCTTTCCATCACTTTCTCAACATAACTACACTACGATAATCATAATCTCCTGTTAGTTATATCTTTGTGAATCTATATCACAAGAATCTTCTTAACAGCACCCAAATCTTTAATGTCAAATCCTCTACTCAACAAAGTTTTCAACTTGTTGACCTCACCCATACTTTTTACACCAATCAGCATATCATCTACATAAAAGCAATAGAAAATGAAAGAATCATCATCAAGACTCTTTATATAAAAATAACAGTCATACTCATATCTTTTGTAGCCAATCATAATCATGTAGGAGTCAAACCTCTTATGCCACTGCCTTGGAGATTGTTTAAATCCATAAAGTTATTTCCTCAATTTACAGACCAAGTGTTCTTGTCCAGGTTGACTAAACCTTACTGGTTGTACCATGTAAATTTGCTCCTCCAAATCACCATGGAGAAAAGTTGTCTCGACATCCTTCTACTCTAACTGCATATCAAAATATGGTACCTAGCTTAACATTACCCTGATAGAAGTATGTCTGACTATAGGGGAAAATATCTCATCATAGCCAACCTTTTTTTTTTCCTGTTAGTAACCCTTTGCTACTAGACGAGCATTGAATTTCTCACCCTCATTTTCTGATATTGCTTTATTCTTCTTATACACCCATTTGCATCATATCACCCTCTTTCTCTTTGAAAGTTCAACTAACTCTCATGTTTGGTTCTTATACAGAGACTCCATTTCTTCTTCTATAACATCCATCTATTTACTTTTATCTTGACTGTGTAATGCCTCTTAAAAACTAGTAGGATTTTTATTACTAGTAATAAGTGCAAAGGAGACTAAATCTCCAAAACCATACCTAATGGGTAGTTTGATAGTGTGTTTGAGACTACTAAAAGCTATATTGTCATGTTGTTGATCTTCTAAACTAGAATTCTCTGAATTCTCAATGGTTTTTTTTCCTTTATATGAGTATCTAGATCTACTTATACCTTATGGTCATTATTGCTATAATTTTCTGGCCCTTGTTTCTTTTCTTCCTAAGTATGTTGTAACATGGTTTTTTCATTAAAAAAAAAAACCACATCTCTATTGATTACCACCTTTTTTTCCTTTGGTTTCAGAGCTTGAAACCTTACACCCCTTTCTAACACCCCAGAAAAATACATTGTCTAGACTTTGCATTAAGCTTTGACCTCTCATCATTGGAAACAATCACATAGACTGAATATCCAAACACTCTCAAACCAGAGTAGTCTACTGGACTGCATATCCATACCTTTTCTACTACTTTCCCATCTAGTTTTGCCGTAGATGATCTGTTGATAAAGAAACATGTCATATTACAAGCCCTAAATTCAGCCCGAGACACCTTGATTTTTCAGCTATTATTTTGTTCATCCTTTCCACTACACCATTTTATTGTGGTGTCTTGCGTGTTATGAAGTATCTATTGATCTCATATTGCTCATAAAACTCCATGAACTTTGAATCTATATACTCAGTACCATTGTCTAATTTGAGGCATTTGATATTCTTTCTTGTCTGGTTTTCTACTTTTGTTTTCCATACCTTGAACTTGGCAAACGTTTATAACTTATATTGCATGAAGTATACCCAAACCTTTTATGAATAGTCATTAATGAAAAAAATACATATATATCCTTCATGTGATGCTACCCTTATTGGACCCTAAACATTTGTATACAATGGTCAAGAATCCTCGATGTCTTGTGTGTGGCTATCTTGAACTCATCCCTTAATAGATTCTTCTTATAAAGCTCTATCATCCCACACTTACCCATATGACCTAATTGCATATGCCACAAGACTGTTATCTGACTTGAATTCTACTACTGCAGCTCCATCTACAACTATAATACCTAGCAGTCTATATATTTCTTGACAATCTTTGCCCCTTCATGATTGTCATAACACTTTTAATCATCTTCAGTACTCCACCTTTAAACTTGAAGTTGTACCCATTACGATCTAAAGTGCTTAATGAAATCATATTCTTTCTCAAATATGGTATATGTCTAACATCACACAAAGTTCTAATAGCACCATCAAACATTTTAATTTTGATAGTTCATATTCCAATAACTTTACATAGATCATTGTTATCCATCAGAACAAAACCAAAATTGACTAACTTGTAGTTCTCTAACCAATGTTTATTGGGAATCATATGATAAGAACATGTCGAATCCAATATCCAAGAATTTATGGGATGATCCGAACTGGATAAAATAGAAAGCATGTCTCAATTGCCGCTTTCTGAGTCTTCTTCTACTACATTTACAGACTTTAATGAACCCTTTTTGTTCTCTGAATCCCCATTCTTTTTCTCTAGACATTCTCATTTTATATGCCCTGTTTTTCCACACTAACACTATATATCCTTCCTCTTCTTGGTTTTGGAGCAAGCTTCGTTGTTTCTCAATTCATTTCGGGACTTGTTTCTCCTACACTTCTGATTACTCCTTATTATTATCCCTTCACCTTGTGAATTCTCATCACTAGTTTTCTTTCTCAAATTAAAGCTTAATAGGGCACTTATGATCTTTTTCAATATGAGAGTTTCTTTCTCCCACATCGGAGTTATAACCAAATTTTCATACGTAAGAGAAAAGGGTAGGGAATTCAGTAACATTAACGCTTCGTCTTCGTTGTTGAACTTCGCATCAATTCATTTCAAATCACTAATGATTTGATTGAACACATTGACATGCCGATTTAAATCTGTACCCTCTGACATCTTAAGACCAAACAACTTGTGCTTAAGATAAAGTTTGTTTGACAATGACAAGGATATATACCGACTTTCCAGTTTTGCCCAAACTGTCACTGGTGATTCCTCATTCATGACATAATACATCACGTCATCATCCAAACAAAGCCTAATAGTTGCCACAATCCTTGTTTCCAATTCCTGCCAATCTATATTGTTCATGCATCCCGGTTACTTTCCGTATAACACCTTCACCATGCCCTGCTGCACCAACTTCACCCTCTTTTGCTATAATCCAAAATTGTTTGATCCGTCAAACTTGATCATGTTGAATTTTGTAAAAGAAATCCTTGACATCGCAAACAGGCTTCGATACCAATTGTTGTGAAAAACCTGCAACAATTATTGATGAATATTGCAATAGAAGAAAAACTAGAAAGAACATAAGATTTAACTTAATTGAGCAATATGCTTATATCCACATGAGCAATGAATTTTTATTTTTTACTATGTCGAAATAGAATTCACTAAACCGCCTAAGAAAACCTAGCCACCCTAAAAATCTTAACCGTACAAATATTATTAATAATTTTTTCTTATACCCCTCGTTAGTCTTATCTTATTGCTTTAAAGTTTTCTTAAAAGGTAAGGAAATGAGTATTTTAAAATACTAGTTTTAACATTAATTTTTTTAAATGCGATAAATAAGAGGAGTCAATCTATTGTTTGTAGAAATTAAACCCCATTTAAAATTCAATTAACGTAGTAGTTTAAATTACTAAAATTAATTGAAAACATAAATCATTATGAATCTGTTAAACCAAAGTCACAAATAAAAAATGAAATTTGGTTTCCACATGGTGTGCCCATTTCTCCCTTCACCGTCAAAGCTCCTCCTCCTCCATCATCAACACAAGGGGGCTAGGAACGTCACGTGTCAATGCATATAATAAAAGCCATAGCCAACCACCCGCTACCTCTTTTCTTGGATTAAAAAACACCACCTTGTCCGCGTCACTTCTAATCTCAAAGATCACAACCACAAATCCAAACCTAACTGGAAAAAAATAGACCCGCCCACACAGCAGTATGTCAAGGACCCAACTATTAGGACAGACTTGTAATATTAGTACAAAACCAGTTACCTACATGTCATTTTACAAAGAGAGAGAGAAAGTGAAGAGTTCAGACACGTTTTAAAGCCTCCCTCCTTCCTAGCAAATTCTATGATCTCTCTCTCCTGTCTGCTTTGGCATAGCTTGTTACGAGAGAGAGACACACACACCCGCGAGAAAGAAGCTCCTCTCTCTGCCCCATTATTTATATCCTGAAAGACTATCTTCCCTGTGTTTGTTTCTTCTCTTTATTGAAAATCTTTCTAGAGAGAGAGAGAGAGAGAGCTGTTTGTTTACAGAGCGAGAAAGGAAGGACTGTTTCTTCCTACATTTTACTCGTCAACATGATGTCCTTGAATAGAAGCATCTTTCTGGTAAATAATTAAAACCTAACTCTTAATTCTTTTTTTTTTATTATTATTATTATCAATTACCATTTTTGTCACTTTCACAAACACAAACAAGAAATGAAGAAATCAGTTTCCAAATATCAAGATTTGCTCTGCATTTCACCTTGTAAATCACCAGATATCTTGATCTTCTTTTTTCTTTTTTTCTTTCTTTCTTTCTTTCTGTTAATCTCCTTTTTTTGGGTTTTATTTTTATTTTTTGGAATGAACATTTAGTGATAGGATTTAGATGGTAGATTTCCATATTTTGGCTTTCTTTTATTGTTTAATAATTGCTATTTATTTGTTTAGAGGAGATAATTACTACTGTTATTTCGAAAAAAGATTTTTACTTTTTTTTTGTATGTGAAACAGAGTAACGCGGGCATTTCGAGCTCGTCTAGCCCTTTCACAGGGGGGAAGAGAGGATCCGTCCCTTCAGTTCCTTCTTCACTGAGGGTAGTGGCCGTCAATTCCAACAGGGATCGAAACGGGAGCGTTTTGACGGAGACCACGCGCAAGGACGTGAGAGATGGAGCCGCCTCGTCTTCTTCTGTGATTGACGTCGACTCCAAATCCACCGTTGCTCCTGGTGGGCCCCATGACGTTTACGGTGAGGATGCTGCCACCGAGGAGCAGGTTGTCACCCCCTGGTTTGTCTCTGTTGCCAGGTAATTTAATATACTTACTGTTGGTATTAATTAACTAATTACTGATTTTATTTTTCCTGTAATATTTGAACTTTTTTTTTTCCTTCTAAATCTTGGGGATACCGATGTTGTTAGCTTTAAATGCTGTTTTAGTGAACTCCGAGGCATTTGCTTTGCGATCCTTAAAAATAAAAGGACTAAATTGCAGCTATTGGCATAATTTGCAGAGGGATCGTTTAGACATGTTCCGGTCACTTGATCAAAAAGATGTTGTTCTGTCATGTGCAGAAGAAGTGGTTGTGTGGGATTCCTTTGGTGGATCTTTGTTGTTTTTTATGAGATCTTATGCAAGTAAATAGATGATGATGCCCTATGGACCACGAGGGGTGTAATAAACTTGGTCACTGTCTTTTTTTCTTGCCAACTCTCGGTGTAGTTGGACTCTTTTTACTTATTTATGGTTTTATTTTCGTAATAATGGGTTGAACATTGTAATTGTTTTGCTGGTGTGCATTTCTCTAGTAGATGTGGAATATCCAATCCCACTAGGATTTTCACAACCTAATGAGAAAGACATGTTGTTTCCTTTTTCTGACTTTATTTTTCTTTGTTTTTTTTTCTACAGTGGGTATTCTTTGTTGCGAGATCCACACCACAACAAAGGACTTGCTTTCACTGATAAAGAGAGAGCCGCCCACTACTTGCGTGGCCTTCTTCCCCCAGCAGTCGTTTCTCAGGAGCTTCAGGTTCTTTTTTTTCACTCAATTTCCTTTCTACCAATTCTTTTAGCTTTTATGTTGGGTTTTGTCCTATACGAAATGCAATTAACCTTTTCGCCACTCTACTTGCTAGGTGAAGAAACTGATGCATATTATTCGCCAATATCAAGTTCCATTACAGAAGTACATGGCTATGATGGATCTTCAGGTAGCCACACAGTTCCCTCTGATTCCTGGGCTTTAGATTTTGTATTTGGGATCATGATTCAACATTCAGAGGTTTCATTGTGTTATTTTATTGTCTCTAATCAACTGATGTTATTGCAAAATATTCTAGATTAAGAAACATACTTTCTTCTCTAGTATATGCCATTCATTTCTGTAGTGCAACTGTTGCTACGAGCAACTGTAATTAGTTTTGAAGATAATTAGGAGCATAATTCCCATCACAATCTCTACTTTGATTTGGTGGACAAAGTAAAATAAATTCACCACCCTAATTGCAGGAGAGCAATGAAAAATTGTTCTACAAGCTTCTCATTGACAATGTTGAGGAAATGCTCCCTATCGTCTACACTCCAACTGTCGGTGAAGCTTGCCAAAAATATGGGAGCATCTTTGGCCGTCCTCAGGGTCTTTATATTAGTTTGAAAGAAAAGTAAGTTCTGTAGATTCTATGTCTACTTCATCAAATTTCAGTAACTTGCTTTGAATTAATGCTTTCTGAATTCCTGTGATGAAGCTTGTAAAACAATCATTTTCAGGGGTTGCATTCATGAGGTGTTGAGGAACTGGCCTGAGAAAAACATTGAAGTCATTGTTGTCACTGATGGAGAGCGGATTTTGGGCCTAGGGGACCTAGGCTGTCAGGTGAGCTCTATCAGAATGCACTCTCTATACTCACGGTACATGTTTTCATATCCACACACACATGCAGCTGACTCATCGGTGACTAATGTTCATAGGGCATGGGGATTCCAGTAGGGAAACTAGCTTTGTATACAGCACTTGGTGGAGTTCGTCCTTCAGCTGTAAGTACTATCACCAGAGTGCTTTTTTTTTTTTAAGTTTATTTTTGCTTTTCTTGTTCTCTTTCCATTTTAATGCACGTGAATCCAGAAGTCACATGCTCCTCAAATTTACATGATGTGGTTGCCTTTTCCAGCTATGTCTATTATTGCATCTGGGTCTGGCACTTCTAATCTAGCCTTTCCAGCAAAAATTTGCATTTTCCTGAATGTCTTAATTACACAATGCTGTCATAGCACATTTGTTTCCATCATTTATTAAAATAGCCTGATGATGTTGTAGGTATCTATAAATTTTCTTTATTGGTTATTATGCTTAAATTGTAGATGATGTGACAATTGATGCAATGCAACAAATATTGCATTTTGTTGTAGTTTCCCTTTTAGTGAAATTGCAAGTGTCAAATTTGGTCAATTATTGCAGTGTTTGCCTGTAACAATTGATGTGGGGACGAACAATGAGAATTTGTTAAACGATGAGTACTACATAGGGCTCAGGCAAAGAAGGGCAACTGGACAGGTACTTTATATGTTTACTTGACTTGGACAGTCTTCCTTTATGCATGTGAGGTTCATTTACAGATCTTACATAATATTCTGCCATATTGAAGTGGTATTACTATTCATTTTTCTAGGAATATGCTGAACTGCTACATGAATTCATGTCTGCTGTCAAGCAGACTTACGGTGAGAAAGTCCTCATTCAGGTAGTTGATGATAGGCTTAGACATTTATGTTTATTTCTTTGCTTGTATATACATTTTAAGTTTTATTGAAATCCGCTTATTAAACTTTGCAGTTTGAAGACTTTGCAAACCACAATGCTTTTGATCTGCTTGCAAAATATAGCACAACTCATCTTGTTTTCAATGATGATATTCAGGTAATTCTATTTATTTGTGATAATTTGAGCAGTTGGGCTGGCAAGACTCTAATATCTAATTACTTTATTTCAGGGCACAGCATCAGTGGTCCTTGCAGGGCTTGTTGCAGCCCTAAAGGTAGTTGGTGGAACTTTAGCTGACCACACATTCTTATTTCTTGGTGCTGGAGAGGTGAGTTGATACTGGGCTGTACTGAATGATCCTCTTTCTGTTTGCCAATGACTTTGGAAATAACTGGGGAAATTTGTAGGTTACTAAGTAAACAAGGAAAAGGATAAATTGCTTGCCTTCTATTATTTTATATCGTACTCGTATTGCCATTCTCCTCACCCTGCTTGCTCTTCATTTTCTGTTGTTGTCTGATTACAGGCTGGCACTGGAATTGCAGAACTCATAGCCCTTGAGATTTCCAAACAGGTCTCCTAGAGCGTCTTCCTTTTTATGTTGTTCACAATTTTCCCCTTGGATATGATTACTGAAAGCATTGGATGTCAAATAACTCTGGGAAAATTATGAATTATACCTGATTCTTTATGCAGACAAATATGCCAGTGGAAGAGACTCGCAAGAAGGTTTGGCTTGTAGACTCAAAGGTAGCAGTGCAAACCTATTGGCTTCTAGCTGTTTGGAGTTGAATGCTCTTTCCTCATTCCTTTTATTTTATTTCTATCTGTCAAATATTCACACAAATTCCTTTGCAGGGGTTGATTGTTAGTTCCCGCAGGGAATCACTCCAACATTTCAAGAAGCCCTGGGCTCATGAACATGAACCCGTTAAGACACTTCTAGATGCTGTTAATGTATGACTCTCTCCCCCTCCCTCTTCCTCACCATCTGAGCTCCCTTTACCCATCTCACAAGCAAAGATGTCATAGTCTCTTCTTTTTTATTGCCTTGTATCATCAGGACATCAAGCCAACAGTGTTGATTGGAACATCAGGAGTTGGAAAAACATTTACTAAAGAAGTGATTGAAGCCATGGCATCCTTCAATGAGGTAAATTTCTGTCTGCTCATCTAGTTTTGTGTTGGAGAGCATGCTCTAAGTAACCATATTTTATATGACTACGTGCAGAAACCTATAATTCTCTCTCTTTCCAACCCAACTTCACAATCTGAATGTACCGCTGAAGAGGCTTATACATGGAGTCAGGTAATATGAACAGCCAACATGTAATCAATGGGAAATTAACATTATCAAGGCGTTCCTCCCTTGGATAGATTTTTCATATGGTTCTTGTTCGCACTGTTGTCCATTTATATGACTGGCTGTTGAACAATTATGAGTCTAATAGATCTCTGTTTGTTACTTTCAGGGGCGCGCCATTTTTGCTAGTGGAAGTCCATTTGCTCCTTTTGAATATGAGGGTAAAACTTTCATGCCTGGCCAGGTAGGAAGTTCATAGAATTTGGTTTTCTTTAGTTTATTTATTTGATAAATTGAAAAATTGACTTTGGTTTTTACCTTTTTGCTGTCATTCAGGCAAACAATGCATACATTTTCCCTGGATTAGGTCTGGGTCTAATAATGTCTGGTGCAATCCGTGTCCATGACGACATGTTGCTGGCTGCCTGTGAGTGAACTAAAAATTTAAATGTAACCATCATTATGCAATTTTTGTCCTACTTGCCATTACATGAAATAACTAGGTCCCTATTATATCAATATGCAGCACCCTTCATAACTCCCAAATCTTTTTGATATATATAAGTATTTTTTTTTTCATTTCCCGGGATTGATCACAGTATCTTATTGAAATTTGATCACATGATTCTGAGTTGGGAACATTCTGGGAGGAATGATGAGGATGCCACTTAATTACAGCTAATGTTATATAGTTCTTTTACTTTCAGGATTTTTTTTTTGGTAGTAATGTCTTGAAGAACGTTCCACAAATTTTCATGTTGTTGGCTCAAATTCTCAATTATGCCTCCTGGAATTTTCATACTAATCAGGAGAAATTTTTGTTTTTGTTTTGTTATCTGTTATACAATTTGGAACAAGTATATTTTCCTCTTGTAGTTCTTAAGGTCAGTATGTTTAGGTAGATGAATATTAGGAAGAATTAATTCTTAGGTTTTCATTGATAACTGATTGCATCCTTTTCCTGGTACAGCGGAAGCTTTGGCTGCTCAGGTGACCCAGGAGAACTTTGATAAGGGACTTATCTACCCTCCATTCAAAAATATCAGAAAGATTTCAGCAGAGATTGCTGCGAAGGTGGCTGCTAAAGCTTACGAGCTTGGTGAGTCTCTCTTTTTTTGTTACGATTCATTGTTCTGCAATCTGCTCATATGGATCTATTAGATCAAAAAGCATACATACGAACTTCAATATTGCCTTATGTAGGTTTGGCTACTCGCGTTCCTCCGCCAAGGGATCTGGTGAAGCATGCTGAGAGCTGTATGTACAGCCCTGCTTATCGAAGCTACCGTTGAAGTGATGGGAGCTTTTCTAGTTTGGCATCTGAACTTCAAATCAGTCCTAGGCTCAGGAAAAGAAAAGTCCACTTTCAATACAATAATCAGCTGGGCTTCCATTTGTTGTTTGTTCTTTTGTTAATTTTTTTGGGACTTCTTGATCTTCCTAGTGTTGTAACTCTGTTAGGCATTTGGTGGGCAAGAAGAAGCAACGGTAGGTGCTGGTAGTTGGATGAATGCAGTCAGATATAGCATGAAAAAGTTGTTGAAGACTTAAAAAAAAAAAAAAATTTACTTGAAAATGAAAACTCATATTTAAAGTGTTCATTGGATCGCGTTTAGACGGAAGAAAAAATCTTCAGATATCTCTGGGATTGGATTGCTTGCGTTTGGACGGAATAAAAAATCTTCAGATATCTCTGGGATCCAGCCAATGAACTTGCTCGGAAGTCCCAACCTAATCCTGACAGTATCCGAGGAAAGGGGAGGATGTTTATGATAATTGAAATGTTTTAAAAAATAAAAATAAAAATAAAAAAATTAATTTAAAATAAAAAAATATTGTTTTTTAAATTACTATCGAAATGCAAAAATAAACCAAACTTACATAGAAGAAGTGTTCCATGCCAGCCAAGTTCCATGCTTGATGTGATTATAATTTATTAGGATCACTAATGTGTATTCAGCTGATGTCATCCTTTTATACGAACCCTTTCATGTCTCTTTCGCTTCTTTTCTGTCGTACTCAAAAAACTAAAATTATCATATTAATTCATGTATTTTTTAAATTTTAACATGGTTTTCAAAAGATATAATAAATTTTAATATATATTTTAATACTTTTTCCAATTATTGTATATCTAATATGTAAATCATAATACTAATAATAAATTTTTCATGGAATTTGATTCAAATATTTTTCTTGTTTTTAAGATTTTTAAATATATTTTGAACTTTTTTTTAACACATTAACAAGTTTTTTAGCTTTCAATTATACATAAAATATGGATATAATATTTTTATATATATTTTTTAACTTGCTTTAACAATAATAAGTATCTTTTATATCAAAAACAATGATTTCAGTTTAAAACATTGCATTCATTAAGATAAACAAGAGAGATATTAATAAAAAAATTAATTTTAGATTTTATAAATATATATTTTGTGATTATTTAAAATGACTTACATTTTTTTAAAAAAAACTATTGTTATATAATTAGATAAAAAAAATTAAAAAGCTACACGCTATATGAAATTAGATATTTTAATATATATTTCTATTTTAGTTTCATAACTCAATCTTTGATTTAAATCAACAAATTTGTTAGCATTTCAATAAATTTATTAGCATTTATTATTGTATATAATTTTTAATTTATTTTATTGAATGCACATATTAGCTTTATTTTAAAATAAAAATTTTATAAAATTGCAAAATAACTATATTTTCGAGTTTAATAATAATAATAAAAAATTTATTGAGATTTAAATATTCCTTTTTACGTTAAAAAGTTTTTAGTCCTCCAGTAGAGAGCAGGGACAAATATATATATAAAAAAATAGAGTAGAGGTTAAGGTATTTTGTTAAGGGGAGTATTCAACAAAAAGCTACTAATCATGTATATTCCGTTGTTGACACATTTCGACTACCTACAAGAGAGTTGAGCGGATGCAATTTTTTTAAGTAATTTTTTGTTATTATTTCAAGATAAAAAAAATAAAAATGAAGAAAACAAGATAGAAAAAAAATGAAGACAAAATTATATTTGGTAATAATATATAAGATAAAATAATTATTTTTATATTATGTTTGGTTAAGGTGGACAAGATAAAATAAAATATGAAAAAATTTATTTTACTTCTGCTACGTAATTTTATCAAACTTATATATTTTAAAAAATAATTAGATATTGTTATTTTTTACTTTATTTTATTGAGTGTTGAAATTAATAATATTATATAGGAAGAATTGACTCGACCTGACCTGGTAAAAAACTCAGGTTAACCCGAGATAAAACACGGGTAAAAAACTTGTTGACTCTTTTGAAAAAACTTTTTGGTTAAAACAAGGTTGCTTTAATTATTTTTAATTTTTTTTGGGCCAGTCAGGTTGACCCTCCTGACATGCGACCTGAACTTTATCTCGAGTCAACTCCCGAGTCGGGATTTAAAACTATGATAATAAGTATTTTTATCCATACATTGACTCGAGTCAACCTGTGTTGACCCTCTCGACCTGTGGCTTAGACCTGATTCTGGTCAACTCCTAATCTGAGTTTTAAAATTATAATAATAACAATTTTTATCCTTGCATTGAGCCGGGTCATCCCGAGTTGACCCTCTCGATCCGTGCTCTAGGATGACTTTTGAATCAAGTTTTAAAATTATGATAATAACAAATTTTATTTTATGTTGACTCGGATAGACCTTCAAGTCGAGTTTAAAACTATGATAATAATCACTTTTATCTTTGTGTTAATCCGGGTCAACGGTGAACCCCACTCATGACCCCGATCTTGTCTCGAGTCGAACTCAAATTGGGTTTAACACTATGATAATAACCACTTTTATTCTAATACTAACTCAAGTTAACCCAGGTCAATCTCACCCGTGACCAGAGCCTCGACCAGTAACCCAAGCTTTGCTCCAGATCAACTTCCAAGTTGGGTTTTAAAACTATGATAAAAATAATTTTATCTTTACACATCTTAGTTGAACAATTTTGAAATTAAATGTTTTTTATAAGGATATTTTAGAAATAATAAATAATAAATATTATCTTAAAAAATATGTACCCTTTATACCTTTTATTTTAAAAATATAAAAATTCATTTTCATTTTTTTTATATTAACTTGGTTTATTTTTTTTTTCCAGTACCAAAATAGTGACTAAAGGCTAAATGAAAGACATATAACGAACAATCTCATCAAGGATGCCTATAAATATACGTGGTGATCGATGCATCAAGTCCCCCAAGTCCACCCTAATTCCACGTGGCTTTGTAGTCCCTTCACATAAATTGCCAGGTGATTTACTAATATGCCCCCCTCTTTTCTTGTTGATCATCTAGTCTAGAGAGACGGTTACTGAAAATAAAAATATTTACACAACAAAGAAGATCCAATCCAAAAAAAAAAAAAAAAAAAAAAATTTTT
>Ga0307515_10013629_pt1 | contig 15158 bp, 16 predicted proteins | sample 17_EM_MG_FD_194513 | JGI IMG/M metagenome (GOLD analysis project Ga0307515, IMG submission 194513) | Populus trichocarpa ectomycorrhiza microbial communities from riparian zone in the Pacific Northwest, United States - 17_EM | ecosystem: Host-associated > Plants > Roots > Unclassified | place... | reverse complement strand
TGTGATTACCACACATGTCCCGCATAGTATCTAGGTGTGAACGAAGAACCCTCTCTTCGCGCGACCAACACGTGTTCTCTCCTTAGAGCGTGTTGCTGACCACTTGAACGTTTACATGCATAAGTCTGTTGCATATCGTAGATATGTACGCATCTTGTATCATAATTCAAGTATCATTATTGCTGCTAGGAAACAACCCCTAACATGTATCTTGGGGAATCTGGAGGGCGACAGGTTGCACATAGTGTGAAAGATAGTATTGCCCGCCATGTTAGACAATAGAGAAAGCAACACGCTCCCTACCCCATCTTGACATTATGCGTCAACGGAGTGTTAACAATTTTTGCTCTTGGTCCTTCGGTAATATCAGTGGCACTTGACCACAAGCATCCATAAATGAGCATATAGCAGCCTTCATAGACTAATATGTATGGGATATTTCCACCACCTCCTCCTGGACAGTAACAATTGATTTGATTTACAAAGCTACCACCAAGTGTTCTTGAGCCTTTGGACGTATGAAACCAGTCAAAACGACGTATATAGACAACAACGACCACTTCACGCTGTGATTAACCTTGATGCAAGGCCAACAATGGTTGACGCTCCATCGACGCTCATTTTCAACATGGGGCAGGGAGCATGTCACTTTCTCTTTTTCCTATAAAGGTAGTCAATACTATATTTTGGACTGTCTGCAACCAGTTGCCACGTAGATTGCCCAAGATACACGACCAATAGTTGTTGATGCTCCGGTGACACTCATTTTTAACATGGTGCAGAGAGGGTTCCTTAACCTGTTTTGCCTATAAAGGCGGCCAGAAATTCCTTTATGACTTTTGCAATGTATTGGCGGTCTGATTACCAAGGACGCAAGACTGGAAATAATTGACGCTCCGTTGATGGTCATTTTAAAGTATTGTATAGTCACTTTGTGCTGCAATCGATAATAGTAGAATTGATGATTTGAACTCAGTCGTTGGCTTTCTGTCTGATTCAAAATTAGCCAGTTGGCAAAGCCAAGCCCAGAAATATTCTTGCAAGGGCCTCTCTCATTCTACCAAAATTGATACATCTGGTTGAATACCACATTTCGCCAGCTATAGATTTCTTTATGAAGAAATATCCTCTTGCGACTGCTCACTATTCTCCTGTGATATATCTCTAAGTGAAATTCTCGGTCAAGCTACATATAGAACCTGGTGAAAACATATTAACCCAATCTGCCCTACATTTTCTTGCTTCCCTTATTCCTCCTTGTTTCTGTTGTACTGACAGTCAGCAACCCTTTTTCACCTTGTTTCATTGACTTCTGTGTTGGCAGAATGAATCCAGAACCATTCGGTGCAGCACTCACACATTGTTGCTCTGGGCTTTCCGAAGTCTTGATGGCACCGCCTGGCTGTTTGTCTGATTCATCGTCTGTCTCACAGTCGTCTTCGCTCTCGTTTGGATCATCCAAATCACTATTCCAGTTAAGCCAATTTTTGTTTCCAGAAATGCATTCTTCTGGATCGGCGGACATTTGATACTTGAGTTCGTCCTCCAGGGTGGTCCTTTGCATACTGAGCCGGTGGCAAAGGTGATCTTTCTGACAATGTGAATGCAGCGGCACCATCATGTTGGAAGTTCGACCAGGATGCTTTGATGATCTCTTCAATACCTGAAATGTATCCTACAACTGTAATTTGCTTGTTTTGAGCACAAGATTCCTTCGGTGTAGCATGTAGGTTTTGGCAGCCCTGCCACATCTCCGAAAGGTCATGGACCTGGGCCATTCTGTGCAATTTTCTTTCCTCTGCCCCTTGCTTCAATTCCAAGTCGCTTTCAGTTTCTCTGGTATCCAATGCTGCACAATCGCCTGCCAATATTCCATTATTGGCTGGAGCAAACTGCCTAACTACCACTTTTTCCTTAAGTGTCTCGCCAGTGGTTATAGACTGTCTCCAGCCAATACCATCCGGCCCAAGGGAAAAACTGGCTTCCTCTCTGACATCATGTAGTATAATTGAGAATATATTGCGAATCACATTGGAGAGATCAGCATACTTTGAGTGCATTTCTTCCTGCTGGTGCCACCAGGCAGCAATATCCGGTAACCACAATGTACTGCTAATCTCCATGGGGTAGGAGTGGTAATCATTAACATTTGGATTGACTTGCCCCCAGTTCTTCGGTGATTCAGGCGGAGAACTCAAATAGAGCCTTGTGGCAGTCACTGAGCGTGCTACATGATCGCTTCGTCCAGGGGGCATTTCTGGGACGCATTTACGCGTCAAGTATTCGTCATCATCACTGGACAAACCATATGGATCAAAAGATGATTGACCAAATGCAGACACCTGTGCAGAGGGGAAGAAGTTGGTGTGTTGAGCATTTTGGAGTTTAATGACGGACATTCGTGGATGGTTGGCGCAGTATTCATTCTCCACATACTTCAGAAAGGCCTTTCGGTATAGGGTAGTATATGTTACAGGGGCAACATCACCTAACTAAGATACTTCGATCAAGTACCTAGTATATGCAATGGTGTGTACGGCCGTAGATCCAATTCCTTATTCTTCGTCCAAGGAGTATTGCTTATTGTATTGTGTCTTCTCTATTGGTTTTGCTGTCCCGTTATCGAGCTTAATAGGTCTCCTGCAATCCTTAACTTGATGAATCCCCTTCCTATCGGATGGCCAGGCACAGCATAAGCACTCTCCATCGGCTTTCCTCCCTTCTAACTCTGTACTACTAATGCCCTCAGTTTCCTTATAACTTTTATTCTTTTCTACTCGAAAAGACTTCATAGTTTTCTTTGAAGGATTAATGTGACCAGAAGTAGTTTTGCCATTATTCTGTAATAATGTGATTCTCCGTTGTCGTCGCGGGCTGTTTATGAACTCCTTACACTCTCGAACAACTTTATCCTGATGATTCGTTTCTGAATTTTCCGTATCGCTTAAATGGGAAAACCTGTCGGAACCAATCTGCTTCGCGTTGGCTTGAGATCTCGAACCTTCCGGAGTCTTATCAATTAATCCTTTATTGGCTCGCTCCTGTAGATTATCGATATGGATAACTAATTCCTGCTGAAGTCCGAAAATTGATGAAATCCACCAAATGCTTTGAGCCAGGAAGATGTACTGATTTTCTCTGGCGTAGGATATAATCTTTTCTAAAGCTTATGTGATGACTTCATTGTCGTTCGAGAAGGTAATAGTCATTTGTTTAGTAATGCTTATCAAAGGTGCGGGGCTGCCGCTACACAAAGCTAGTAGATTCTAGATATGGATATAATAGATATAGGAATCATAAAAACGCGATAATAAATAAGGATAATTCTCCGCTGGTAGGTATTGATGTTCTTTCGCTGCTAGAGCTTGTGCTTCTCATTGCCCGAACAATGTGATCTCTTTATTGTCTTTCGAATCCCTATTCATACTATGATTTGAATCCCTTATGATAGCCACATACCCTTGCGTCATACATTCAAGAAATGCACCTGGTATAAGCGGCCACACATCCCTATGGTTATCGTGTTCATCCATGATATCATAACGGCTAATAAAATCACATCAAGACATTAACTTAGACTTTTTAGCAATGGTATCATCCATTTCGGTAGTTGGAATGCCCACTCAGTGGTGACACATCTGTTGCGTTATTAACTCCCGCACGAGTTAAATAACTCATAGGCTTGCAAGGTTCTATATCCTCTGCTAAGCCATCGTGGAACTAATGCACGTAATCTCCTCAGATTAACATTGCAAAACCAACTCAATCAAATCAATGAATGATGTCCGCTTTTGGCTTGATTGCCAACGTCATATTCCCTCAGTCATGTGTGCTCACGTGTTCAACAACCGGGACGTGCTCCGGTTGATGAAGAGCCCACGTACTAGCACGACCGCCTACTGCATAGTATCTAAGAATAAATCTGTTTGAAAATAACATGCTCGGCAGCACTACGTCCTTTCGATCTGGCAAGTTATTGCATCATCAAATCAGCTCCCACGGCATTATGCTTTCAATGAATCCGCCAAGCCAATGGTTTATCCAATCGAGACGTGACCAGTATTTACTCCCGCTAAAGAGCATACCACATGACCCTGACATGGCACCGCATGCATCATTTGTCATTATTGAGGGAGAACCCCTAACAGTATAAGATGTCTCGTCCTCAGGATTCATATTCAACGCCTTGTCCCACTACCTAAATGATCTCAACTTCCAGAAAGGATTAAGGATATGCGCTGAAATGAGAAGCAGACTGGTCATTAGAGTGACTTCAGCAGAATATGTGGACAGCTTCCAGTGGGCAACCTTCACGGCAAAGTATAAGTCTTCCTTCCATTCTGTCTTCTTCTTGCCCAAAGCTCGCATCACGCCATCCATGTGATCAAACATGTCATTCTAAACAGTGATGATGTGATGCAGAGTAACAGTATGCCACTTCGACATCCACAGGGTGCAGTACTGGAATGCCCGTAATACTTCGATAACATACTTGAGAATTGTCCACTCATCCTGCGTTGTGGAGAGTTGCCGGTACTCGCTGTATTTTGGGTTTTCAAGCAACTCGCGTGTGAATTCACGTAATCCACAGGCATGCTCGTGCAACTCCTGTGTCGAGTTCCAAGGTGTGTTCACATCCATAGTGGGGAGTACAGCGATCCAGACTTTCGCTTTTTGACAGTCAATGAACTCATTTTGACGACCAGGTGTCAGCGTAATCAATACAGCAAGCATTCTCTGCTCTATGAATGTCAGTTTCAGGTCATTCACAATGTGTTGAAATGCGTACTTTGTCAATTATCTTTGCCAAACCAGGCCGCATCGCCGACACCTTGTTGATTCTCGCATTGCCCTCTTTTCACAGTCTTTGACTCTTCCCAATGTCTGTGCTTTCATTCTCTCCAAATTGCTGATCGCGCTCATGGGCTTCCCAAGATGTGGTGAGGCCTTTGACACCGAGACTGCTCGGGAATGCACCCAATGCAAGCTGAATGACGTGCGCAATGGATGGTATGTGGTTTCTCATTGCAGGCCACAGAATACCGGAGGCATCAAGGGTTGATTGCAGTTCCTTAGTTATCGAGTAATTTGAAGATGCATAGTGTGTCATAAATCCTAGTAAACGGTCGTCGGTAAGCTCAAAACAATCCAGACCCTCCTTCAAATGTATCAGTACCTTTGCTCCAGTAGGTTGACCCTTGACCTAGGAATCTTCACTCAAGCAACTCTAGTGTCGAATTCCACGGTGTTTTCACATCCATGTTACATAGTACAGCAATGCCTACTGATCCTGTTGGACAGTCAATGATCTCCTTTCGACGACCAGGTGTCAGCGTAATCAATACCGCAAGCATTCGCTGCTATACAAAGGACAGTTTCAGTACTTGCAAAAATTCTACAAATACGTACTTTGTCAATTTTTGCTAAACCTGGCTTCATGGCCGACACCTGGTTGATTCTAGCATTGCCTTTCTTTCGAAGTCTTTGACTCTTCCTAATGTCTGTGCTTTCATTCTCTCCAGATTGTTGATCACGCTCATGGGCTTCCAATGACTTACTGCTGCCTTTTACCCCGAAACTGCTCCTGAATGCATCCAAACCCAGTTGAATGACATGCGCCCTACATGGTATGTGGTTTTGCATAGTAGGCAATTCGAGTCTGGAGGCCGCAAGTGTTGACTGTAGTTCCCAGGTCATCGAATAATTTGATGAAGCATTATCAGTCATAATTCCAAGTAAACAGCCGTCAGTCAGCTCAAAATGCTCAAGATCTTCTTTCAAATGTATGGATAGCCTTGCCCCAGTATGTTGACCCTTGTCCTAGTTTCCTCAGTTAGCTTGAGGAATAGGAAAAGAAGTGGTAATCAACCTCATCGAATGCAAGTTGCACTTCATGCAGTGCCCAATTTCGATCCATATAGTAAGTAATAACCGACGTTATGGCCAATTTCTTTGTCCATGTCCACCCATCTAAAGCTAAGCTATCTTCATTCCTTGATGGCAATTGCTTCTAAATTGCATCCACTGTCAGCGAATATTCTCTGCAGCAACTGTTGCTCAGAGTGCTGGGGGACAGTAGCACAAGATCGCTGGGTGGTGCATTATATGACCGTTGTAGCTCAAGATTTGGTATAGCATTCCATGAAAGGTGAGCCAAAGCGAATCATGACATGAGGTACCAATTCCAGGTGTCTTGGTGGAATTCAGCAGTTTCAAAGGCCTTATCAGCCAGTTTAGATTGTTTTGTCTGCCATCACAGTTAATATGGCTAAGGTCGAGATGCCAAATAATACTTTCAATTGGGACCTTACGATTGTAGTTCCTCGACATCCTTGTCTCTTCAGTACAGCCAAAGCTGTTTCATTGACCCTTTACTCAGTCAATTCACATACTTCTGAGTCAGTTAATTCGTTTAACTTTGCGATGTGCGCATTTGCCAGCAAGTGTTTCCCCATTGAGCTGGTACCATGTTCTGTTGGATGACGAAGAACTTGGTGACAAACGATACATATGATGGCGGGGCTACCGGTCTCCTCCATTCCGCAGTACAACTAAACACACCACAAAGGGGCATGTCTAGAATTATTCCAAGCACTTGAAAGCTTCGAGTCCACATTTCTAGAAGTCCACCAAGCATCATATATGACTTGGAGGGTAAGGTAGTTCAAATCATGAATAAAGACATGTTCATTGTTGGAAGATATCATAACCGCTAGCAACGAGACGTGGATAGATTTTGAATTGGACATGGCGTGAAGAATCGGATCGCTGTGTAATTCGCATTGAGTGACAGTCAAAAACTATCATATGATGAAGTAAGCTGCTGGTTCTTAAATATCGACTCTAGAGCTACCAGCAAGAAAACAGTAACATCTGTGGGACACTACCATGGATGCTTATTTTGAGGAGATGGTAGTGATATCGTTACTAACATTTTTGCCTCTAAAGGTAGCCAATACACTGAATATGGAGTCATACAGTAACATAGACCCTTGATTGTCGAAGATGCAAGACAACACATTATTCACGCTTGGTTGATGCTCATTTTTAGGAGGTGATAGTGATATGCGCACTACCATTGTTGCCCGTAATGGTGGCCGCTGTATTTGTTATCCTGTAAAGTCCTTGCACAGCCCTTCGAATATCCAAGATGAAAGACCAATGATTGTTGACGCTCCGTTGACACTCATTGTTAGGACATCAGCAAAAAGTGGAATTGGTTTGCGAAAATGGACCCCATGAACCAATCCTTCTCAAAATTCTCCAAAATTAATCCGAGCGACTGATTCGCAATCTTCTAACATGCTTCGAAGTGTTCAATAATGTGATCGCATCGTCGTGACATCTCACAACATCGTTAGTCGTTCAAGCTAATTTATTGCACATGTTTCTTTCATGTTTGTCCTCTAGATTTTAATCGTTTTGAGGGATTTTTGAACTGTTTCATTGAGTTCAAGAATATTCTCAACTACTTAATCCCTTGAGACATCGATTATACACAAGCTTGCACAACTCACATTACAGAAATTAAGACACCCAGAGTAAACATTAATCAGATTTCTATATATCACTGCAACAATTACTTCAAGCATCGAGTCGAATAATCTACATGTAAAGCAAATTGAACACTTTTAACTCAATCGTGTTGCTCAAGTACCACCACGAGCTATCTGGCTGCGGCATCAGCGGAAGAAGGTGTACAGCTCCTTGGATGGCCCTGATGTGGACAAAATGAGTGATTCCGATGGCTAAAAGAGGCTTACGACGGTAGCTTCCATCGTGCAACTGTCGCATCGGACGTTGATACCTCTTCTCCACAATCGCCATACCAGCAGTCTGCTGTATCGGCCCTGTTGCAAACTTCTGAACCAAGGTAAGAACCCCTTGAACACTTGATTCAGCATCCTCGACGACAAAAAGACACTTCAACGGTGTGTGAATACATTCTGCAGTGGACTTAAAGTGGCTATCCGAACTCGTCCCCATCCAGAGAAGCACTGTATCATTTCTTGATGGCTTATGGTTTCTCCACCTTGTGGACCCAGTGCAACAAACCATATGAACTGCTTGCTCGTTGCATCGAGAAGACGTCACCGGAATTATCACTGTGTTGTACCGAATGTATTTTGCATCATTCAGCCGACTGAAATACTAATCCTGATGGACGGATTCTGTGCAGTTGGCAAATCTCTTGAAACAGCAAGTAATGTGATTCTGTAGCCCCCCTTTTGGCATTGCACGCCACTCGGCCAGGTCATCAAGGGTCTTGATTCCTGGTCGCAGCAATATCATAATTCGCTTGATAGGCACTTTGGTTGGAGATATATCATCGTCATGATGTTGTTTTGCAGCGTTTGCATTCAGCTCTACATACTGTAACACCTCCTTTCGGGCGTTGGTTCGCAAAATCTCGAAAGTGGCCTCACGATGATTCAATTTTCGGTGGGCTTGTATAACATCCATCATCGCTTTTTCTGGGAGTTCAGAACTTACATTTAAGATGTTGCCAAGCTGGCGGATATGGTCAGAGAACTGGTTCCGGAAATGCAGCTTCACAAAGTTGAAGTCTGATTTGTCGACAAGATGTTGTGCAATTTCTGACCTGATCTGCATTTTATCTGCATCAACACGACGACGCTTTGCAGCTGCAGAAAGATTGTTCCAACTGGGGTCACTCTCCTGTTCCTTTTGTTCCTCCAAAGTAAGCTGCTTTTTGAAGCCTTCCAAGACCTTCTTTGTAGATTCACTGGTGCAGAATCGACTGAAATCATCCTTCTGACGATGGTACTCCTCCAGATAATGATCCATGTACTCGATCGTGGCCTCAGTATGGTACCGGTACTGTGCTGTAAGATAAAAACCCACTAAGTTCTTAACACACAACAGGACATCTGTGAAGGGAATCCTTTGGCTCGCCGAAGGGTTTAAAACTGTCACCACGAAACCTGGAACAATCACACTCACGAGTGCATTCATCTCCGTACCACTCCATTACTTCACCTGGCTTTATGGCTTGTCGAATGGAGTGAAGCCAGGATATCGAGGCATCATTGCCCAGAGCTGGTTGAAACTGTTGATCCTTCAATGTGTTAGGGTTTCTCCTTTAGCAGCGGGAATGATACATGTTTGAATGAAGCAGGTACATGTGATAAAGATCAGGAGTGATAATCATATGCAATACACCTACCTGCGAATACATGAACATGTTTGTCAGTCAAGTGATCCTTAGCGGGATTACACTTGAGCCGCGTGTCGATCAATTAGTGAGGACTACGGTCGCACTAGCAGATTCAGCTATGATGATGCAATAATGTCGCCATAACTGGGAAGTGAAAAACCATCAGCAGTGCGCATCATTATTGGCCACACCTATTAAACCTTGTCTAGCGGGACAACGCGTAGTTAAGTTGCGATAATGCAGAACTACGTGCGCAGCAGACGTTATTGCAATATGCGAGTATGAGGGATCTGCAAGCTCATGCGCTAGGTGGTGAGAGCACTTGCGGCACTCCCCGGTCTACGGAAGGTCGAGACCTAAGCAAGCATCGTCTGAGGGATTAATGACATTGGCTGAAGATCAGAGGCCAGAAGCAAACCGGCTTATTGAGTTAAGACCGCATGCATTGCAATGTCATACTCGATCAGGATACGAGGTTGACATGTCATTATCTACGCTACCGGAGTATTTGTTGGTCGCCAATTAAATCTCTGACGCAATGCCAAATAGCCATAGTATGGTGAGGCAATTAATAGTGAAGAGCTATTAATATTGAATTGCAATAAGCACTGATAAGACCAAGGTTGTCAGATGTTCTAGCTACTGAACGAATGGGAAGCAAGATGTCAAACACGAGGTTATGAGCTGTCATTATTTGCGTTTGATATCATGATCATGAGGATGGCCCGGTGGGGAACGAAAGGTTTAAAAACCACTCATGCATGAACACAATAACCAAAGGGAACTCGTGGCACAATCAATGGGACACACCAGGTGATCCCGGCGATAAGCTATCAAGCATAAATGGTGTCATGACTGGAGACCGAAGGCAAACTTGACCTGAGGGAACCAATTATAAAAAGCTCACGTTGTCTCCGACAATGAGAAGAACCAAGCTCTAGCAGCAATCCACAGTCAGACATTACCAGCGAAGAACACCTTAAGATATTATTAACAATTCTATCTACCAAATACGTCAAAATTACTTCTTTATTTTCCATCCGTGAATACGCTCTTTATGTGGTCGTGGAGACCCACTGCATCTCAGTATGCACATCAACAGGTCGTCAGAACTATCGGCGACGCCAACATCTACTGCAACGAGCGGGGTTTAACCCACATCTCCCCGCATTATTTGTTCTTAGCGATTATCAACAATATTGGGTACGAGGTACACTGCTACATCACTACCGGACTGTTTCCTTAAGAAGAGTTATCGTACGAGCGACCTTGGACCGACGAGGAAGAGTGTTAAGCTCTTATTCTTAGAGAATAAGAGATTGAGTCTGGGAAGACGAGGAAAGAAGGACAAGGAGATAGGCGGCTGTATTTAGTCTAATAAATGTTGTATTGAAACTGGACTTAAAATACCCCCATAACACAATGTTGTTAGAGGAAGGAAGTTACCCAGTCAATGAAATGCGTATGCATACCAAGCTAGACGTTATGAACGATATCGGGTACAATAATAGTCGTCGGAGAGATGCATTTCATATTCTTGACGATGGGTCGCACACAGGGCAATGGGGCTGCTTGATTCAATGCAAGTGAAGGGTTGAAAAGTATTCAGCCGTCCATGCGCCGATGTCAGGATAACATTGCTCCATCAGACCGTCCGCACAAAGCACAAGCTTTCCAGTGTTGAAAACCACAGTGAGAGGACGAAAAATCAGCTCGAAGTCCTTCCTTAAAACCTCTTGATTGTGGATTTGTTGTTCCTTCACAGCAGTTGTTTTTCCATGTCCTTTAAAGTGATATTTCGGAAGAACGGGAAGAAGGGCAACAAAGATGCTTGCAAGATTTGAAGGCTTTGATGTAATTATCCAGTCGATTTTTCCGAGACTAAAATGTAATGGTCATTCCTTCTTGTCGCCCAGACAATGTGTATGATGTGTCTGGTCTGAACTGCCGAATAGATGGACAATCGTAGCTCCAAGGGGCCGCCGTAGCTATTGAAGCAGTCAAAATCATCGTAGCTATCAGGAAATTCAACTAACGTATCTGTTCATTCCACCACCAGTCGCTTGATTTCACCTCTGAGTAGATATGTTCCTCAGCATCATTGAATTCCTTTGCTGGAGCATACAGCATATGTTCCCTGAACGAAGGCTGTTGCATGAGGAATTCAATGCATTCAACAGGATTGCGGTAAAAGAAACATCTGTAATTATCGTCACTAAGGTTGTTTGGATTGGTCAAATAGTGCTAACACACTTTGCCAGATTTCCAAAGGTCGGTGCCCATTGTGTAGGACATTTCGTTCAACCTTTTGAATAAATTGTGGGACAAAGTGAAGTTGCTGACGGTTACCATCATATGGTTCCTGAAAAGCTCGGTGATGGCAGCCCTGCTCATGTTGTGCTTGATTCCCCAGTGTGCTAATCGATACTCCTCCGTGCAAGGAAACAGTGACCAAAGATCAATTTCATCGTCAAAGATAGCTAAATACTTGTTACTAATAGGCTTGCTGGCTAGACGGTTGTCCAAGTGTGGAGTACCATAGATACTTATCCCAACTGGAGGTTGCTCTGGATCCATACACGCATTGTCACGGTCGGCTGCTGTATTGCGGGAATCCAAGTCGGAAGGGTGAAGAAAATGGTCATTACGCGAATCATGAAAGAATGAAAGTAGAATACTATCGTACTCGATCGCAATATGATCATCTGGCAGTTGTTCGGCTGATACATCTATTCTCCTTTCTTTGTGGTGGCAATAGAGCTGAGTGATGTAAGGGCCGATGTAGGAGGACGTCTTCTAGCAAGTAAGACACTATTGACGAATATCCATGTTTTGTTAGCACAATGGAATGTTGAAACAACATTGAGAAGTGTCTCGACGGTCTTTTAGCTACTCGTACCTTTACAAGCCAGCTGGTGCTCGGAAAACGCCACACCTGGATTCCCTTATTCCAAAAGGAGGTCCTACCACTCTCGTAGGATTTCTCAGATCCTCCTTCACACATTTGGAAAGTCTTTAATCGCTCTCTGATTTTCAACATCCCTTGGATCTCGAAAAGCATACTGCATCTGCATTCAGCTTGTCGTGGCGATTGTTTTGCACCCTCACCAGACCCTCCTACAGCCATTACCGGAGTTATGGTTATCACTTTATGTTAAGTTTGTACCTTGCATGAACCATGCATTCTCCTTCGATACCGACCCAGCGACGTCATCCTGGGGTACAAGAACTAGAGCATGGACACACAAGCGAGATATGACTGCAGAGCATGCTTTTAGTTTTCTTGTGATGAGCTTAAGCTTTCGGTCAACAAATCAGGGTGCTTTGATGATGCTAAACAAATTGCCTCCTAGCTGAATACCGACTAACATGATGTTGCCGGATCATGAAAACCCTCCAAGACAATATATATACTCGCCTTGCTTGCCCACCTTACTTACAACCTCCAGAACCTTGGACACACTCTCCTCACCGCTGCTACCACAGCGCGTCACCCTTGACAATATATTCAACCCTTCCGACGCTTGAATAGAGTAACAAGCATCTGATATCCACTACTCAATCCGTAACCACGTTTAGAACCTGAAATGTAATGTGATGCCTTCTGGTTGCCGAAATCAGTCATCACAGATGGAAACACAATCCAGATGCCGACTCTAAAAGTCCGTGTCTGGGCCGAGAACGCTGGTGTTGGAGTCTGCCAATGGGCAGCAGAAACCTTTGGGATTTGGCAGAATAAGGGTGGCTTGACAACACCACAGATAGAGAATATAGTGAGGGAGCGCATCTAGGAGATTGCCCAGTCCATGAGCATGGTCAACAAGCAAGGCGCTGGCCCTGATCAATGGGATCTCCTAATCGATTGTTGCGTTACACGAATCAGTGATTTGGAGTCTAAAAGGCCGCTTTGGAAATGGTACATGGCAGACAAGACTAACCTTGATGGTCGGAAACCCAAGGAAGCACAGGACAAGTTCACAGATGTTGGCCTTCGCCGAAGGAAGAATAGGCTCGAAGAAACCTTGACCTAGAAGAGGAAATTCTTGCACGTTGGGATATATTTCATCGCCCCAATGCTTCTTTTGCTCCTCCAGATGATGTGTAGATCCAGAAGACAACAAGAAAGAAACCTTGGGTCACAGGTCTTTGCTGATAAAGGAGCATTGCGACACCTCAACTGATTTCCTTGTCGAGCCATTCAGCTTTACCATCACCTATGTGGATCCCGATATTGCTGGGAAGAGGGTGGGTGATAATAGTCAGGTAGTCTCATGGCACTGGCCTGGAAAAGGTGAATTGATACTTCCAATAGTTACATCAATTGTGGATACGACCAGTTTGTCAATCGTGAATGCTGCAATCGCTGGTCTACCAGACCCCAGCTGGAAACTGTGAGAGCTTTGGGGCTGCCGGGAGTAGCCTAATGGAGATAGTGGTTTGTACACCCGTAATGTTACCCCAATCTTCGATAATGATAGTGCTGCCAGATGGGGAAAGGGGGCAAGAAAATTAAACAACGCAACGCTTTTTTACGTTGTTCATCGTGCGCAACCAGCCAACCGCACAGCTGGTGCCCAGACGCGTATGCTTGGTGGCCGCAGCTAATTTCCGCTGGATGACATCCTCCTACCTCATGCGAAGATGTAATGGTGACACGTGACCCGAGGCCGGGTAAGCGCCATTGAATATCGGTCACTGCTGCGACACTTAGATCAGTATCGAATATCTTACCACGATAATCTCCACCTATACTCAGTCACTCCCGTGTGCAACCGTATTAACATATCATACGTCCGCGGCTAGACGTAGGCATACGTGCCTTTACACTATATTCGATTTCCGGTTATCGGATACGTTTCGCTCACAAGGATACACGTCATCAGCAAAAATATATTCCATTCAGGTGGAATGGCTCAGTTAGAGTGGATGCGCTCCGCGAGCGCAGTCAGAGACACCCTGGTGGCGGATGACTCCGCGCTCAGCGTCAATACAGCAGGTCGCGTTGTGTATCGCCCTCCGATCACTGTTTCACCGTTTCTTCGCATTCTGTTGGTCTCCCATTTTAAATGATCACTCTGGCATTGTGCCCAACTGTGACCATACGTCGGAATGACTTCATTGGGTACACACTTACATCGGGATTGGAATGCGATGGGTGACGCTGCGAAAATCTCTCTTCGCGTTTCTTCTACCGGCACGCAAAATACAATTCTCTCTTCACTAATTATACACATCATTCCAAGTCACCAGATCAATGTGGCTAATGATGTTAGGGGTCTATCCTAATAGCGATAAAGATATTTGAATTATGATACAAGATGCATACATATCGAAGATATGCAAAAAACACCTATGCATGTGAACGTTCAAATGATCAGCAACATGCTCTAAGGAGAGTACATGTTGGTCGCGCGAAGTGTGGGTACTTCGTTCACACCTGGATACTATGGGTGACATGTGTAGTAATTACACACGGCAGTTGTTATGTCATATGCGAATAAGAGAGCTCATCTCCCCACCCGATAAGTGGTGTGGATACGGAGAGGCACGTTCCGGTCTGGAGATAAGTCTCGACCTAAGCATGACGTAACTGAGGGATTATTGACGTAGGCATTGCGCCTAGAGCAAGCACTACTAAGTTGACTCTGGTAGTCTGGATCGCAATGTAACCTTCGTGTCAGATACGAGCTTACGCGTCTTTAATCTACGTTGGCATAGCATCGGATGGTAGCCGACTAAGTCTATGACGCAATGAAATAACTCACGCGCATGAGGGATTTAAGAGGCGGAAGCATTATCGCATGAGCGATAAGTGTTCCAACTACCGACCCATGATGATAAGGATGTGTGGGCTGATATCGTGCAATGGATGGCCTGATTGTTATCAGGAGCGTAACGCTTTCAAACCACATTGGATGAGCACAATTACCTGAGGGTGTGATGCGAGTTATTGTCGGGCGCTAACGGGGCGTGGCCGAGA
>Ga0307515_10013627_pt1 | contig 15159 bp, 3 predicted proteins | sample 17_EM_MG_FD_194513 | JGI IMG/M metagenome (GOLD analysis project Ga0307515, IMG submission 194513) | Populus trichocarpa ectomycorrhiza microbial communities from riparian zone in the Pacific Northwest, United States - 17_EM | ecosystem: Host-associated > Plants > Roots > Unclassified | place... | reverse complement strand
AAAAAGGGGGTTTTGTAGTTGTGGTGTAGCCATTAAGGTAGTAGTTAAGTAACGCGTCGCGTTTTTCGTGATTTTGATGGGGTGGGCCACTAGCCCGCGTGGGCCACTAGCCCGTAAACTACGTTAAGTAATTAAGATTAATAATAGGATCTACTAAAGAGAGTAGGCTAAGAAGGGTTAGGATAGAGTTCTATAGTTATATAAGGCGTAAGGTATATAATAATAAGGTTAAAATTAAAAACTATAGTATAGCGTAGAGCTAATGGACCTAAGTAATACTAAAGAAAATAGGAAATAGAATAAACAACTATAAAAACCTAGATGATAAGGATTAATTAATTAAAGGTCTAAGGAGTAGAGGCTAAACTAGGGATTTTAGTAGCAGAAGATATTTAGGCGGACTTTATAGTAAGAAAAATGGTTTAAAGAAGGAGCTTATATAAATTGCGGAAAATAGGGTTATTACATTAAAGACTATAGAAGTAGGTAGAGTTACTATATAGTAAAAGGAATAAGACTAGTAGAAGATATATATATAGAGGGATAATAGTATACTATGAGGAACGAAGGAATGTTTAATTAAGAGTTTTACGTTTTGTTATAATAACGTATACTAAATTTATAAGGACACTAAGTATGGTATAAGCTATTAGCTATAGGAGCCAAAATTATTAAAGTTTAGAGGAACTAATAAACTATCTTATAGATCGGACATTAAGGACGATAGATTTAACGTAGGTGAAATATTTAATAATAATAAGGTAATAAAAGCAGCTTACTAGAAGTATATAGACCTTAAAGATATTATAAAAGAGGTAAAAGATAATTCTACTATAGAATAGGGAACATTAGTAGGGATTAATACCCTACTAGATATAATGTCTATTGCTTTATAAGACGCAAGAAAAGTAGGACGGTAAACTACTTCGGGACTTAATAAAAGTAAAAGGCTATAGGCTTAAGATTCTTAAGAAGAGATAAAAGACGCTTAAGATTCCTAAGATAGGATAAGATAAGCTTAAGATTCCTAAGATAGGATAAGATAAGCTTAAGGACTTATAATAGACAATAACCGATAGAGTAAAGTAACGGCTTAGTTTAGTAATATATAAATAAGCTTAGGATGAAGTTTCCTAAAGGCATAAGATTCTTAAGATAAGATAAGTAAGATTTAAGATTTTTAAGATAAGATAAGAACACTATAGAAGCCTAGTTAGACTAAGGCTAAAGCTAAGCTTAAGAAAGAAGCAAGCTTAGGATTAAGAATCCTATAGGACTAAGATTTTTAGATATAAATAAGGACTATTAAGCAAACTAAGATTAAGAAGTAAGAAGACTTTAAGGATTTACTTATAAGGCGAAAACCAAAAGAAAATATAGAGAAATTTAGATAGAGAATCCTTATATAGTAAGAACAGAAGCTAGATTAAAGAATTAGTATACTAGGTTATATAAGGGACAAAGCACCTATATAAATAATAACTAATAGGCCTAAAGTAGGCACGCTAAGAGCTAAGTAGCTTGCTAAACTAAAAGATAAAAAGGATTTAGGGATCCTAATTAGGTTTAAAGAATAATATATAAAGGGCTGTTACAATATAGTAATAAGAAGATACTTCCTTACGGATAAGCTGTATATACTTTAATAGCTATACCAAAAGTGGTATAAACAACGACATAATAATAAGTAAGAAGATTTTTATATATAGTTAGATAAACGAGTTATTTAGGACCACCTAATTATAGAAAAGGTTATAACTTATATTAAGGGAGCCTTAATTATAATATTAAAGGATTTAGAGGAATAATTAGAGGATTAAAGAAGTAAGAAACGTACCTTAGTACCTATAAATAAAGTTATAATGTTTAGATTAATATAGTAAAGGTTTAAACTTAAAGATAAAGATAAGTTAAGAGTTAACCTAAAGCACCTAGTATATTATACGCTATTATGGATTATATATATAGATAATATATATAATATATATAAGAATCCAAAAGAAAAGAATTGGAAGTACCCTATAAGGATATATTAGGCGCTAGATAAGTAATAGTATAGAAATACTAAGTATATATATAGCTAGTATCTAGTAGAAGTTTAAAAGTTAGGGGACTTAATACTTTAATTAGGAAGATTCCTTATGGAAGAATGCTTAGATAAATAATAGTAGTGGGAATGCCTAAAGAATACTTATCTATAGTATATAGAAGATAAAAAGCAAACTAGGTATTAGCTAAAGAATAAACTAAGTATATAAGGATTAAGTAGCTAATAGTTAAAAAAAAAGTAGAGGCCTATAAAACTAAAGGGAGCTAATAATAGAGCCTTAAACCCTTAAAGGAATTTAAGAATAATATCTAAATTTAAGAGTTAATTAGTAAGATTAATAGTTTAAAGTACTAATAGATAGTAAAGTAATGTGGAACTATATTTTACTAGTAGCAGTTAAAAGAATGGGATTACCTTATAGGTAAAAGGAATAATCTTACCTATTAGTTATAATTTTAGGAGATCTAATAGCCTACGGAGGAGGTATTATTAACCTTAAAATAGGACCTATTTAGCTAACTATTAAAGGGAAATAAATTAAGATATCTTTTAATATCCTACTATTAGGATGGGATGAGGCAGTATTAGGAATGCCTTAGTTATTGTCGGTATTACCCAAGTGCACTTGATTGGCCTATTAACTGGTGGATTGATTTTTATCTAATAGGTGTCGAAAGCAAAGGATCGTAAGGATCGCAGTGCCTAAGTAGGGGGTTGATGAGTCACTATAAGGATGACTAATCAGATATACTGTAACCACGTAACCTCTGTCCATATATTCCGACAGTTATAGAAATATAATCTAAAGATTAATTGGATTATAGCTTAAGTTAATATTAGAAATACTTAATAACGTAAAATGTAATAATAGACTAAGTTAGTATAGTACTAAGTTAGAGTAATATATAAAGAGACTAAGCGAGGCTTAAGTTATATACTAAAAAGATACTATAAGTATAGTAAAAAACTATAAAGCCTAGAAAGTAAAAAGCTGGTAAACTATATAGTATAGGATTATATAATAGAGTTAGAACTAGAAATAAATCTAAGGTTCTTTCTAACCTATAAGCTTACTTAAGAGGAGTTAAGAGTACTTAAGAAGTTTATTTAGGAAAACTTATAAAAAGAATATATTAGACTATTATAATTATTAGCAGGTTATCTAGTATTATTCGTACTAAAGAAAAACGGAAAACTTAGACTATATATCAACTATAGGTAGTTAAATAGTATTACCTAAAAGGATAGGTATCTTTTACCCTTTATTAGCGAAATCTAGGATTAGATAGGTAACGTATAAATCTTTATAAAGATAGATCTAAGATAGGCGTACTATTAGATTAGAATTAAGGAAGGTAATAAATAGAAGGCAGCCTTTAGGTTAAAGGAGGGGCTATATAAACTATTAGTTATGCAATTCGGATTAATAAATACACTAGTAATATTTTAGAAGCGAATTAATAGTATATTAGGAGAATACCTTAATAAGTTTGTTATAGTATACCTTAACAATATTATTATCTACTTAATAACTAAGGAAGAATGTAGGGAATACGTTAAATAGGTTTTAAGGAGACTATAAGAAGAATAGATGCTAGTAGTAATTAAAAAATGCGAGTTCTTTACTAGGAAGACTAATTTTATTAGATTTATTATTAAACTAGGGTATATTAGTATAGACCTAAAAAAGATTAAGGCTATAGTAAGTTAGCAAGAATTAGGGAATATAATATAGTTAAGGTTATTTTTAGGGTTTTATAACTACTATAGAAGGTTTATAGTATAGTAGTTAAAGAATATTAAACTATTTACCAGGCTTATAAAGAAAGAGGAACTATAGGTATAAAAAGATAAGTAAAGGAAATTATTTAAAGAATTTAAGGAGCTGTTTAACTAGGAGCTAATCCTTAAGATCTATTAACTAGGACTAGATACGGTTATTGTTAGGAATAAGGCAAGCGGTCGTTACGTAACGCCGCGGCACTAGCGTGACGAGGAGTCTTAGGCTCCTCGCCCTTTCTCATTCTAATTAAGAAGCTTTATTAACCAATATTACTATAACCCTACTCAAGTAGTCGTTATTGGTAAGTCACCCTATGTAACCAATACTAATTAGTAGTTAAATATATAGTTAACTATAGAGCAGCTAGGTTTTTAAATAGAAGAGACAGTCTCGTATAGGGGTACTATATGCGCTTATATGGAATGGATCCCGGCGATACTATACTACCTTAAACTTACGGAAAACTAGTAATAGAAGTGTTACTAAGTACTAGGAGATACTAAGTTACATCTATTACATAAAACAATCGCGTTTACAAAGATTTGGTTATACTTTAGGTTAGAAGTGTTACTAAACCTAGGGTCCTAAGTTAACGTCCAAAACGCGTTAAACAACGTCCAAAACGCGTTAAACAACATCTCAAATTGCCTACCTCTTAACAGTAAACCTACGAGATCCTACAAAACCGAAAATCCTACCTACCTTTAACGTACGACACCCCGCCGATTCTATACCTACTATAGCGTTAACCTATTTAAAGAAGTATGAGAAGGATATTAACCTAAAAATATAGAATACTAATATAATCGACTTTATAAATATTAAGCAATAGGACCTAAACGGATTCTTATTATACCGTATGGCATACTATAAAGACAGCAAATACAATAATACTATGCTATAGTACTGTATAAGGGAGGACTTTATTAAATGGATAAAGGAAATATAAACTCCTATAAAGAAGGATATTATATAAGACTTCCGTAACTTCTTGCGAGAGTATAAAGTATTTATACCTATAAATAGGGGTACTATTAAAGACAATATTTAGGAGTAGGTTATTAACGTAAAAGAAGAGCACGAATAGACTTTATAAGAGATTAAGCACTAACTACGCACTATAAGGAAGCTTAACTTATAATAGAATCTAAGCAATACACCTCTAAAGACAAATCTACCTTTGCCTTTAACTCCTCTATATCCAATTTAACCTATAGCTTTAATATTAGACACTATACCCTAACGAGAGCAGGTATAGAATCCTATTGCTCTATAATTTAACAACCTTTAGACTCTATTAATTAGACCTACGTCCCTACTATAGCCTGCAATATAATTTCTACCTCCTCTATTTTAATCTTAAATCAGAGGCGGTTTAAAATTACTTATAGAGCTTACGAAGCTCTATTTGGATTAGAAGAAGAAGTTTAGTAGGGAACTATATAATGTCCTTAATTCGAAACTATGTATTTTTTATAATTATTGCTAAAAAGTAGAAATAGAGTCTAATTAATACTATAACGCCTATTCCGTTATACTTAAGGGCTAAGCTAATACCTTTTATTATAACCGTTTAGTAAAAAAAGGATATAATTTTGACCGTATAATATATAAGTTAAGATACTACTTTAAAACAGAAGAGAATAAGTAGCAGTATATATTAGAATGGAGAGAGACTACCTTTTTAAGGATTATTGCTACAAACCTAGGTGTCCCTTAGCTTAATTATCTTTAAAAGCTCTTTAATTAACTTTAAATAATTTAGCGTGGTTTATCTAAATTATATTAAGAGGATTTCAGCCTACGTAATTAAGTTATTAGCGTATACTAAGGCGTTAAAGAATATAACCTTATACTCTTTAATCCTGTAAATACTTATAAAGGAGTATATACTTAATTAAGATCTTCTATTAGTACCGCTCTACGCTCTTAAGAAGTATAGTAATTTAACGCCTAACTCTAACCTACTTTAATTAACCCGCCTAACTAATATAATTATAACTAGACTAATTAAATATATAGTGGCTGGGGTAGATAATACGGTAGAGGGTATAATTAATAACTATAAGGTAAAGGTAGAGGCCCTTATAGAGGTTCATTTCGAAGTAATCGCTAGAAGAAGTGCTACGTTTGTAAGAAACCAAATTATTAGTTAACTAGGCATTCTCTTAATAAGCAAAAGGAGGCATATAATAAGTTTTGCTAAAGTATAAGAAACGTTAAAAATTATAAGGTTATTATAGCCTACTTTTAAAGCTTCCTAGTTTAATATAAAGGCGTAAAAGATCTTAAGGGTAAGGTTAATAAGGCTAAACAGCTCCTTATAAATATAGAAATTAAGGACTACTTACCTAACCAATACTTTACTAAGTATAGTGAGGTAAATAGTATATAAACTATTACTATTTTTAATAACCAATCTACGCTCTACTCTATTACGAAGTTAGATATCTTTAATAAGCCATAGGAGAGTTTTACGTTCTCCTTTAATAACAAATACTCGGCAAATGTCTTCTATAGTATTATACCAGATATTAGAGCCGCAGGAGTATCTATAGTAAAAGAACCTTAAGTTTAAGCCCTTTAGCAGCTTAATAGCTCTATTTAGATTAACTATTTAACGGCAGGCTAATATACGATTTGTTTTAGTAAGGGTACTATAATCTCTCTTAGCATAATTAGGGTCCAAACTGTAACGGAACCTTATAGTAGGAACTACGGTAGGCTTATTATTAGGCTAGGTGTATAGGTAATATAAGTTAAAGTCAACAACGTAATAATAACTAGTAGAGTGGTTACCCAACAGATTAACTCTAATTGTATTCTAAAAATCACTACAAGGAAGGAACTATCTAGGTAGGGACTAAGGGTCCTTAAATACACAACCGTACTCCTATAAAATCCTTCTTATACGTAATATACGTCTTATATATAAGGTACATAAGTTCCTCTTATTCCTCCTGTTTAATATATAGCATATTATATAACCTTAGTTACTATTCCTTATTATATAGTTCTATCGGCTCCATCCTAGACCGTACTTATATTAACTAACTAGCTTCTTCCGTCTTTTCTCTAAGTAGTTATAATATTGTACTTAAAGCGTCTATAACACTATCTCCCTCCTTTTTATCTTTGTCCTTAAAGATTCCTAATATCTCTAAGTTGTTTACTAAAGGTATAATATCCATTTAATTAATTTGGTTAATATTATTACTCATTATACCTAAAGCAATTTCTTCTTTACACGCCCAACGTCGTGCTCGCACTATTACTGTAATATTATCTCTTAATAAGATTATACCATCTCTATATTCTCGCTATTTAAAAAAGGGGTTAGTTTATATTACGTTAGCAAACCCATCTTCGCAATAACCGTCCTCTTACTTAAAGTGCACTAAAGCAAATATTTGTTCGTCCTATGACATTCACTCTACCTCTAATACTAAATATACGCGACCTATTACTCTTAATAGTCGTCTAGTTCCCTAATTAATTTATCTTAGGGTCTTATATTTAATCTGCTGCTATATAGCTAGATAATAAACTATCTTAAGCCCTTACTAAGTTAGAATATTCTTATAATACGGAACAGAAAGCCCTAGATATTCGTATTACGGCGTCTACTTAGTTACTTCGTCTTAAGAAGGTTCGTAAGAAGGTCTATTTTAAGGAGTAGAAACTTATAGAATAAGGTTTATAGGAACTTAGTAATAAAAAAACGGATTCTCTTCTAATAGAGAAGGAAATAGATCCGAGTAGCTCGGCAACTGCTCTTCTTAGGTCCCCCTTAGGTAACTCGTTCTTTAGCAATCCTTTTTTATTAATACTACCTAACCTAATTTCTTCTAATACTCCTATACCTTTCTTATAGCATTCTTTAAATTCTCTAGTAGCTCCTAGGTAGTCTTAGTATAGCCTATATACTTAACCTCGTACCATATTTTATCGTTAATATCCTTATAATTAACGATCTTTAAAACTTACCATTTGTCTTCTTCCTATCCTCTATATATATCTGCTTTATAGACCAGTGGCTTAATATTCCTATATACTAGCTTTAGTATTGCGATATACTATATAGGGTAGATCTTCATTTTAGCTAATAGGTTTAACTTAAACGTAACTAGTGAAATTTTCTATATAATTTTAAAAGGTCCTAGTCTAACGTAGTCTAACTTCTTACTTAGTCGTTAACTCTTAAAATTTTTGTATAGTAGCTATACTTTATCTCCCTCCTTAAGATCTAGTCCCTTACAGCGATGTGCACGACCAGCTTCCACCCCCCTCTAAAAAAAAAATTTTTGCTTCGGCACGCGAGCTCGCTAAATCGCCACCAACTGTACATAGTAATTGTAGCGAACGCATGTGCCTGCACGCAACAGTGGTTGCCCTGGAGAATCGCCTTGGTTGGCCAGGAGAAACGCACGCGCCCTCCCCTCCCCCTTAACTGGGCCCCCCCGCTGTGGCCGCCAAAACGCGAATAGAAAGCTGTTCCTGCAATTGCCGATGAAATTTGGTGATATCGTACGGGTGAAAATCTCGCGTACGATATTTGACAAAGATCACGACACTGCGGAGGAAGGCCGATCGCGAAGTCTGCCAGAAGTAAAGTTCTTGCAGCCAAGCATGGGCGTTCGCTACGATTGCTAGCGAGCCCGCGTACCGAAGCGAAATAATATTTTTCCAGAGGGGGGTGGAAGCTAGTCGTGCACATCGCTGTAGATCTCTTAGCATTATAGTACCTTTTTATTCTCTCTTATACTTTTTTTACTAATTCTATAAGGTCTATATAAAGATTTATTAACGTCTTTATTCTTTCTTTAGCTATACTACTTATTTTCTTTACTTGCCATAGTGATAACAATATTCTTAGCTCGTATCTATAATTCGCCTTAAATAGTAATATGCCTATTCCTTCTTAAGGTATTACATTGTATATAAACTATATAACTAGTAATAGCGATACCCAATTATTTTATACGTGATTAATATAGTATCTTAAATACTACTCTAGCGTCTAATTTAATCTTTCTATTTAACTATCTGTCTGCGGATAATATATAATAGAAGTTACTACTCTAACTCCTTATTCCGCTAAGAATACCTCCTAAAATGCTGCTATAAATCTTAGATCTTTATCCGATATAATCTTACTTAGTACTCTATATCTTACGAACACTTCCTTAATATAGATTCTGGCGACATCTTCTACTAAGATTTCTTCTATATATACTATAAAGTATCCCCACTTTATAAGCTTATCTACTATTACTAAGATTATATTATAATCTTATCCAGTAATAGGATCTCTTAATTTTAGCAATTTAATAATAAAGTCCTATAATATAACCTCCTATAGTCTCTTTAGTATTTTAATAGGTTATAGCCCTCTATATAGCTTATACCTCGTTAGTTTATTTCTTTAGCAATCTAGACACTCCTTTATTACTTTTCTTACGATATTTTAGATTCTATTAATAATATACTCTTCCTAAAGTCTTAACACTAAGCCTATAGCTCTATTATGTCCTTAAGTTAATCCCTTATAGAATTCTTCTATAAATTGCTTAGCTATACTTCTTAGGATATACGTCGCTTCTTGATTTTCGTATATATCCATCTATAGATCTTCTAGCTGTACTTCTAGAATCCTTTATACCTAAAAGCTTTCCAATATCTTGTAGACTTATTTTAGTTTATCGTTTTCCTAAGTTAATGCAATTTTTAGGTAATTATATCTAATCAATCTATCTATGTCTTTTTATAATAAAGCCCCTAATAGCTTCTCCTCGTTTTATAATTCAGCTTTATAGCTTAAAGTATCTACCCGCGTGTTATCTATACCCTTAGTATACTAAATCTCGAAATAGTATTCTATAAGCATCTCTGCCCATCTAACCTATCTTTAGTTAAGTTCCTTTATTATTAGGAATCCTATTAGGTTCTTATAATTCGTTTTAATTATAAATAGTTCTTCTATACCTTATAAGAATGCTCTTTATTCCTTTAGTGCTGTAACTATACCTAATAACTCCTTATTATAGATGTTATAGTTTAGCTTTAGTAGTATTATTTTTTAACTATAGTATGCTACTGGGTGCTATCTATCCTAGTATTTCTATATAAAATACGCCCCTAGTATATAGTCTAATACATCCATTTCTATAACCGTTTCTAGTCCTAGTTAATAGATCTTAAGAACTGGCTCCTAGGTAAATAACTCTTTAATTTTTATAAACAATTCTTATTACTCCTTTCCCTACGCCTATAGTTCTTCTTTCTTTATTAATTATATAAGTGGCTTAATGTCCTTTAACCACTACGCTATAAACCTTCTATAGTAATTGCAAAACCCTAAGAATAATCTTAACTATATAACATTCTCTAGTTCTTGCCAATTTACTATAGCCTTAATCTTCTTTAGATCTATGCTAAGTTAGCCTAGTTTAATAATAAATCTAATAAAATCGGTCTTCCTAGTAAAGAACTCGCACTTCTTAATTACTACTAATATCTGTTCTTCTTATAGTCTCTTTAAAACCCACTTAATATATTCCCCGTGTTCTTCCTTAGTTATTAAGTAGATAATAATATTATTAAAGTATACCATAATAAATTCATCTAAGTGTTCTCCTAATATATTGTTAATACGCTTCTAGAACATTGCTAGTGCGTTTATAAGCCTAAATTATATAACTAATAGTTTATATAGTCCTTCCTTTAATCTAAAGGCTACCTTTTATTTGTCGCCTTTCTTAATCTTGATCTAATAGTATGCCTATCTTAGATCTATTTTTATAAAGATTTGTACGTTACCTATCCTATCTTAGATTTCGCTAATTAAGGGTAAAGGATACCTATTCTTCCTAGTAATACTATTTAACTATCGGTAGTTAATACACAGCCTTAGTTTGCCATTTTTCTTTAGTACGAACAGTACTAGATATCCTGCTAATAACTGCGATGGTCTAATATATCCCTTTTATAAGTTCTCTTAAATAAACTCTTTTAATACTCTACCTTCTTCTTTAGTAAGCTTATAGATTAGAAAGAACCTTAAACTCGTTCCTAGTTCTAATTCTATTTTATAGTCCTATACTATATATTCTAACAGCTTTTTACTTTCTAGTGACTATAGTTTTTTGCCGTACTTATAGTATCTCCTTAGTACATAACTTAGTCCTTTTTCTATTTCTTTATAGGTCGCCCCTACTTAGTACCATACTAACTTGGCTTATTATTATAACTTACGGCGTTAAGTATCTCTAATATCGACCTAACCTATAACCTAATTAATCTTTAGATTATATTCCTATAACTAAGGTATTCCTAGTACTACCTTATTATTTCCTAATAGTAATATATCGAAAGACATCTTAATTTATCTCCCTTTAATAGTTAGCTAAATAGGTCCTATTTTAAGATTAATAATGCCTCCTCTATAGGCTATCGGATCTCCTAAAATTATCACTAATAGGTAAGGGTGCTCCTTTTCCCTATATGGTAATCCCATTCTTTTAACTACTACTAGCGAGATATAGTTCCTTATTGCTCTACTATCTATTAATACCTTAAACTGTTAATCTTACCACTTTACTTATAAATTTAGGTATTATTCTTAAATTCCTTTAAGGGTTTAAAGCTTTACTATTAGCTCCCTCTAGTCCCGTAGGCCTCTACTTTTCCTAACTATTAGCTGCTTAATCCTATTATACTTAGCTTACTCTTTAGCTAATACCTAGTTCGCTTTTTATCTTTAATATACTATAGACACGTATTCTCTAGGTACTCCTACTACTATTATCCGTCTAAGCATTCTTCCGTAAGAAATCTTTCTAGTTAAAGTATTAAGTTGCTTAACTCCTAAACTTCCACTAAATGCTAGCTATGCATATACTTAGCATTCCTATATTATTGCTTATCTATTATCTAATACATCCTTATAGGGTATTTCCGATTCTTTTCCTTTGGATTCTTATATATATTATATATATCGTCCACGTATACAATCCATAATAGCGTATAGTATACTAGGTACTTTAGGTTAACTCTTAGCTCGTCTTTATCCTTAAATTTAAACCTCTATTATACTAATCTAAACGTTATAACTTCGTTTATAGGTACTAAGATGCGCTTCTCACTCCTCTAGTCCTCTAATTATTCCTCTAAATCCTTTAATATTATAATTAAGGCTCCCTTAATATAAGTTATAGCCTTTTCTATAATTGAGTAGTTCTAGATAACCTTTTTATCTAACTATATATAGAAATCTTCCTACTTATTATTATGTCGCTATCTATACCACTTTTAGTATAGCTACTAGAGTATATACGGTTTATTTATAAGGAAGTATCTTCTTATTACTGTATCGTAACAGCCCTTTATATATTATTCTTTAAACCTAATAGGGATCCCTAAATCCTCTTTATTTTCCAGTTTAATAAGCCACTTAGCTCTTAATATGCCTATTCTAGGCTTATTAATAATTTTTTATACTAGCGCTCTGTCCCTTATACATCCTAATATACTAGACCTCTTATCCAGTTTCTACTCTTACTATACGATAATTCTCTATCTAAATTCTTTTATAGTTTCTTTTGGTTTTCGTCTCGCTAATAGATCCTTAAAGTCTTCTTGCTTCTTAATCTTGGTATTAACTTTTTAATCCTTAGGCTAAACACTGCGTTCCCCTAGTAAGTCTTCTAGGTCTATATATCTATCTTCTAGTCTAGTTACTATTTATATCGCGAATTCTCTAATCCCTTATCTCTTACTTATAGGTGTCTTTATTTATACTCCGAATTCTTAATCCCTTAAATTCTTTAATCCTAAGCTTGCTTCTAACCTAAGCTTAGCTCCCGAGTCCAACTAGGCTTACTTAGTGTTCTTATATCGTCTTAAAAGTCTTAAATCTCACTTATCTTATCTTAAGAATCTTATACCTATAGGAAATACTATCCCGAGCTTATTTATATATTCTTAAACTAAGCTACTACTCTACTCCATTAGTTTTCATCTATTATAGGTCCTTAAGCTTACCTTATCTCGTCTTAAGAGTTTTAGTTATCTCTTATCTCGTCTTAAGAATCTTAAGCCTGTGGCCTTGTGCCTTTATTAAGTACTAAAGTGGTTTACTATCCTACTTCTCTTACGTCTTATAAAGCAATAAATATCGTATCTAGTAGGGTCTTAATCCCTACTAATATTCCCTATTTTATAGTAGAATTATCCTCTACTTCTAGTATAACATCTCTAATAGCTACGTATTCCTAGTAAACCGCTCTTATTACCTTATTATTACGAAATGTTTTACCTACGTTAAATTTATTATCCTTAATGTCTGTTCTGCGAACTAGTTTATTAGTTCCTTTATATCCTATAGGTGCTAGCTCCTATAGCCAATAGCTTACGCCGTACTTAGCGTCCTTATAAATTTAGTATACGTTATTATAACAAAACGCAAAACTTCTAATTAAACATTCCTTTGTTTTTCGCAGTATACTATTATTCCTCTATATATATATATCGTCTACCATTAGTCTAGTTCCCTTTATTATATAGTAACTCTAACCATCTTTATAATCCCTTATAAAGTAACCCTATTTTCCGTAATTTATATAAGCTCTATCCTTAAACCATTAACTTTGCTATAGAGTCCGCCTAAACGTCTTCTACTACTAAGATCCCTAGTTTAGCCTCTACTTCTTAGTCCTATAATCACTTAATTCTTAACCTCTAGGTTTCCATAGTTTCTTACTCCATCTCTTATAGGCTTTTTTAGTACCACTTAGGTCCATTAACTCTGCGCTATACTATAGTTTCTAACTTAGCTTTGATCGTTGCGTACTCTACACCTTATATAACTATAAAACTCTATCCTAGCCTCTCTTAGCTTATTCCCTTTAGTAGATCTAATTGTTAATCTTAATTACTTAGTTTATTAGTTCCCTTAGGGTGTCCGCATCTTCTATTAGGATAATTACGTCCTAGACTTTAGCCTTAAGTCCTTATTTATACTATGCTATAAGCGCCCTATTATTCTACTCTACTTATATTACTAGCGTCTAGAACTACGTTATATACTTAATTGCTAAGGTTCGTTACGTAATATCTTAGAGTTTTCTTTCCGCTATGGTTACTACCTCTAGGTCTCTAAATATTTATATAAGTTACTCTACAAATTTATTTTAGCTTAAGAACATAAACTATACCTCTTAGTTCGTAGTTATTATTCCATTTACCTGGATTTCCATAAAGTAAGGCTTAAACTATTTAAGTGCTCTTCCTATTAGGAACAATCCTACGTACGCTATTTAATCTATAGGTATTACCAGCTTAGCTCCTTCCTACGTAACCTTAAAGTACATTTATATAAGGAATCCTTTAAGCTTTAATCTTTCTCCTAAGTACCTTTTAATTAATAGTAACTTAACCTTTACTGCGCCTATCCCGTTAATCCTATTTTCTAATATTATATTATTTTCTATTAACTAGTCAACTATCTCTTATAGTTGTCTAACCGTTATAGGTTGCTATAAGTTAGTATCTACTATACTAGTATTATTACCTAACCTTAAAGTAGTTGCCGCCGTCGATAGCGTTATAGCTAGTGCTTTTAGTAGCATATTATTTAACTTTCTATACTTAATACTATAACTAGGTAGTAATTATATAACGGAACCTTATAGTAGGAACTACGGTGGGCTTATTATTGGGCTAGGTATATAGGTGATATAAGTTAAAGTTAATAACGTAATAATAACTAGTAGAGTGGTTGCCTAATAGATTAACTCTAATTATATTCTAAGAATTACTATAAGGAAGGAACTATCTAGGTAAGGACTAAGGGTCCTTAAATATACAACCGTACTCTTATAAAATCCTTCTTATACATAATATACGTCTTATACGTAAGGTATGTAAGTTCCTCTCGTTCCTCCTGTTTAATACGTAACATATTATATAACCTTAGTTACCGTTCCTTATTACATAGTTCTATCGGCTCTATCCTAGACCGTGCTTATATTAACCAACTAGCTTCTTCCGTCTCTTTTCCAAGTAGTCATAATATTGTACTTAAAGCGTCCGTAACACAAACCCCCTTAGGGTGCATTACTTTCCACGTTATTCCTATAAATACCCCATTTCTATTTTACATTAAAGATATAGATAAATTAGGCGTTAAGCTTAATAACCTTAAGAATATACTTATTTAGGGAGATAATTAGGTACCTATTATACGCAAGTAGGGTTACCCCTAGTTGCTCCTTTATTAACTAGAAAAGAGTATTACTTAGAGCTATTTAACTAAGTTAGATGTTAC
>Ga0307515_10013625_pt1 | contig 15161 bp, 6 predicted proteins | sample 17_EM_MG_FD_194513 | JGI IMG/M metagenome (GOLD analysis project Ga0307515, IMG submission 194513) | Populus trichocarpa ectomycorrhiza microbial communities from riparian zone in the Pacific Northwest, United States - 17_EM | ecosystem: Host-associated > Plants > Roots > Unclassified | place... | reverse complement strand
AGAACATTCAATCAAATCAAACATAGACTGCAGACAGTTATGTTTTCTTGATTAATCAACTTATCTAGTTCTTAAGGCTGCCATTGAATTAAATTACTAGTGCGGACACTGTGGTTGTTTGATGGTTAGGGCTAGTTATACGGCGGATCCGTTAACTAACCAATGTTAAGAAGAGATAAATATTCAGAATATAAATTGATGTTTCGTTTCCATGATCAGTTCTGATTTCTGTAGGTGGATGTGTGCTTGTGACCAAGGTTTGTTCTCTTGATAATTTTCTGATTTTATTAAATTTCGTTTGATAGTTTTCTGTTTTCTTTTGCTTTAGCTTAGATAACATCCAAACCCCCCCAAAATTGCATATCATCTAGCATAAAAATCTGACTTGAATCTTCCTCGTGGGATCGACCCCTTGCTTGCTCTATACTATTTTGTGTGTTGTGTTTGAAGCTAGGGTAATTAATTTGTGTGACCGCGACATTGCAACATTCCCCAAGGATTCCACTCTTTCTATGTTGCAATGAACCCCTATAAATTCACCCAACTTCTAAACCCAATATGCAACCTATAGCTATAAAAATAAGACCATAATTTTGGTAATTAACATCATCTTATATCAAAGTCTTTTCGGTCAATCCCAAAGGCAAAAAATCCTTAACCTACCAAAACACATTAGCAAATAAAATTCCATCATCAAATCCACGTAACATGATTCTCCATAAGTTATTATCATACCTAAGACACTTCATCACACCCATAAGATTTCATTGGCAACAACCTTGTTATTTGAACCCTTGTCGCATGTTTCAGCCTTCGAAAATCAACAACATGATAACCTAACAAAGGCACTCTATTTGTTTCCATCACCTCGAACATTCCATTGTCAAGATACACATGATAGACACATATTCTCTTATGCCTCATTATAAAAGAAACCCACAAAGCCAACTCTTCATCAATAAGTTTAGCTTCTCAATCAAACCTCAAACTCACCTGTCAAATTCTTTACACTAAATAATGCATTATTAAGAAGTAAAAAACTTATAATTTTGTCCCACCTAAAGGAGCATGGCTTAGCCACATCTCTTATCAATTATATTGACCCCTTGACGACTGAATTTTTGACTCAACCATCAAGTATACACATAATATTTATATATGTCATTTCCTTAACACTTTTCTCCATCGAATCAATATTGAGTTGTCCTTTTTTGGTCAATCCCTCACAAAGTGATTCTTTTCATGCAAAAACTCGACTTTGAACCCTTAGCTTTCATTTTTTGTTTTGTCTTTTCGTTACCAGCATTATGCTTAGGTTTATCCCTACTAAATTTCTTCCTTTTTCTTTGTCACTTCCATGTCTTTAGACTTTAATGAAACTTTAGAAGCACTAGCATTATCCTCATTAGCCCCTATATTAAAATCTATAAATCCGTTAGTGATAATGATAACAAAAGACAAATTTGAAATCTGCCTCCTCAACTCCATTTACACCTATGGCTAAAATCTTGATAAAAAAATTGAATAATCTATCCTCCTTGTACATATTGTCTATATCTAAAATCAAAGAGCTTAATTTCTTCACAAACTCTTGCACCAACCCATCATGCCTCAACTTTTCAAGTCTTCTCTCGTAATCTAGGATATGTTTTTTGGGTGGAGATTGTTCTTTCAATTTCCGTTTCAAACGTTTCTATATCTCAACTTTGAGACATATATGATTCAAATCCTCTTTGGACCTTGTTCGCTCCCATAACTTTATGTCACTTATCAAATACATCATTACAATGTCCACTTATGCGTCCAAATTGATTTTAACCACATTGAAATAATGTTCCAAGTTCCACATAAAGTTTTTCAACTCTTTAAAACTCATAGCCCCACTGAATGGTTTCAATTCTTGAACTTTAGGCTTGGAAAAGCCAACAATGCCCATAATGTTTGTTACTGCCCTCTTTAAGAAAGCCACCTCTTCCTCGATAGCCTATAAATTTTAGCTTATATCTGTCATAAGTTTGACATATTGTCCAATAGAATTTTTAGTGATATCCATAGCCAACTCTAATAAGTCATTTAATGAAAAATCCTTATGTTGAGGAATTGGCTTTATTAAACCCTCTAGGTGCACCAATATTTCTTGAATTGCCTTTATACTTGATGTATGTGAAGTCAAGCCACTAGATTCATAAACTATCCCATAATGGCTTCCACAGGCTTGTCCAAATTATAACCATGCTCTAATACCACTTGTCACAGGAACATAGTTTTTTCTCAAAATTCTAGCCCCTATGTAGCAACCTTATCCTGCTAAACTCAACATTTCCTTACATTTTCACTCATGTGATGCTTATAACTAAGTGCTTCCTAGGGGTGAGCAAAAAAATCAAAAAACCGAGAAAACCGAGAAAATCGAAAAAAAAATAACTGAAAAAACCGAACCGTGAAAAAAAAACCGATTAAACCGATTAAAATTTTGAAAAAACTAGCCGGTTCGGTTCGGTTTCGGTTTTATAAGTCTAAAATCAAAAAAATCAAACCGAAAAAAACCAAGCAAAACCGACAAAAAACCGAGCCAAAACGAAAAAACCGAGCCAAACCAGTTTGAACTGGGTTTTGTCCTAAAAAACCAAACAAAAACCGGTCGGTTTGAACAGGTTCTAGTTTTTTTTTGCAAAAACAATTTCAGTTTGGTTACTTTTTTTTATAAAAACCGAACCGAATCGAAAAATGATCACCCCTAGTGCTTCCCATATCTAAGAGGTTTTTCCCACTCTCATAAGTCATAAGCAAGCAGAAACACATAAGTAAAAAAGAAGAAAAGCACACAACATGATTTATAAGAACTCTTTCCAAACCTTTTATTAATTCTTAACAAACGAATATAAAAGAATCTGTATGTGTGTGATATGCACAAAACTTGCATCAAGCTTGCATACTACACAAAAGAACATTAATTATAACATATTTATAAAGCTATTACATAGAAGTTACAAAGGAAACCTTTCCCCTTTCCAACATTACTTAGGCAGTTTGCCCCGATATTCTCTGTTAACATAGTGATATTCTCTTCCAGCAAGTTAGTGGTAGTTTGCTCCCATGTTCCTATGAACTTAGTGACATAAAAAATATTCCAAACTATGACCCATGTTAGTCTACCCTTGTTACCATGATTTGGCCATGTTTTCCCATAACTAGTCATGCTCAAAACTATCATAATCACCAATTATTCTATTATAACTATCACCAACAATACTATTGTGTAACTATCAAACCCATGATGTCAAAATTGCTATGTTTTATGCCTAACTTGGACAACCCATCATCCATGCACATTCATGCTAACATGAACCCGTTGTTGCATGAACTGATGCACAAACTACCATCTTAAATATTTTTTATTAATCCAACGTTCGTTAAACAAAAAAGAAAAGAAAACAAGTTTGGTTTCTGTATTGAGTGCTTAAAATTTTATTGCTTAAATTGCAAAAAACAAACAAATATGTTTAGCTTAACTATTTCCTTATTAAGAAAGTTATCGCAGAACAAAATTCATCGCATACTTATTGATTTTTTTGGGTTTTTAAATATACAATTATTTACTATATATAATTTTTATTTGATTGGTCTATGTATTCCTATTTTTTTTCTTTTAATAATAAATCCATGTATGATACTCGTTATATTCCATGATAATAGAATTAGCATATCAAGAATTTCATTTATGTCATAAATATATATAATTATTAAAAATTTCTTTGCCTAATTAATTTTTCCTTAAGAGAATTTTATGAAAATTCTAATCGGTATAGTCAATGAAATTAAAGATTGTGCAATCAATTATATTATTTGACATATGTACAAAGTCCACACACACGTGCATATATAATTGTTAAGAAAAAAGTTTCTTCACCTAACTATTTTGTTTTTAAAAGAAAACATATAGTGAAAATTCTATGCTGAAAACTCTAACAATATCAAAAGTTTTACAATCAATTATATTATATTATTAATACTTAATTCATTCCATTTTTATAGTCCATTATTGTTAGTGTATATGCCTTGTTGCCAATCGGTTGGTTACACGTGGCATTGACTTTGTTTATGTAAATACATTTAATTTATTAATAAAGGCTTATTTATCTTTAATATTCATTAAGTATTTTATTATTAAATTTAATATTTGATTAATGAATATAGAGTAAAGATAAAATCCATGGAACAAAAATGCTTTGCAAAGAAAATTATAAAGTTGTTATAATTATGAGATTTATATTGCATCAAAACATTGTTTTTAAATGTTTATGGTTAATACTCTATTAAAACTGAACATTAATTAGAGTTATTAAGATTGATACATATTATGTTATTTTCTTTATGAAAAGAAGCAGTTGTTCTCATAAGCTGAGGTATGAGGGATATCTGAAACTAATATGTAGGTTCTTGTCAGATGACATGTACACTAATCTGACCCGTATCAAAATTTCATATAGAGAGATCGTTGTGTCTATGGAAAGACTCACGTGATGGTTGTGTAAGTGATCCTTAAACTTAAGATCACTAAGTTATCTTATATAGGGAGTGTAATGTTTTGATCTTGCTATATGTTGTCCTAATCAAAGGTAACAAATGGACAAATATTGGATATAACATGAATTATATGAAGGTATTTAAGTAATCAAAAGAGGAGATTCATCACCCTAGATGAATTAGGAAAAAATGTTACATGTGTTCTCAAATAGTATTGATTATGAAATCCTTGGTCAAGGTAGAATGAGTTTTGAAAAGAGTTTCAAAATCTTATTTAAAGAATCAATAACTATAATGTTGAGAACTAACATGATTTAACAAAGCAGATATACTCCATGCTATATTGTTTAAATCAGCACATTCTTGATGAATGGATATTAATTACATTGACAAACTAGTCACTAAAAAGTTTAGTCAAATCACTTATGACTTTCATAATATTTTGGGGATCATGACAGATTGTTAGACATTGTATTTGATCTTCAAATATAAATCAATCAATTATTGAATTGATAATAAATTAATTATTTAATTATTTTTATTTAGGATAGTGATTTATATTTAGGTCAACTTATTAAGAAATCTAATAAGTCACATGCATAAGAACCATTGGTTAGAAATTAAAATGGGATGATTAATCAAGTGTGACTTGATTGTAAATAAATTTTAGAAATTGAGGACTATAATGTAAGTAATATAAGATATTACAATTCTAGACCTATAAATAATCAAGTAAGGACTTGATTGAATAAATTTCTAAAAGTAACTTAAAATAATATATGTCATATTATTTAAGGGGAAAATTGATACTTTACCATTTATAGGTTTTTAAATTTCTCTATAAATAGAATGTTATGCCTTTTATTTCTTATGATGTGAAAGGTATTACAATTTTAGACCTATAAATAATCAAGTAAGGACTTGATTGAATAAATTTCTAAAAGTAGCTTAAAATAATATATGTGATATTATTTAAGGGGAAAATTGATACTTTGCCATTTATAGGGTTTTTAGGTTTCTCTATAAATAGAATGTTATGCCTCTTATTTCCTATGATGTGAATGGTGAGTAAAGTACAATACGTAAACACCTAAAACATAAAAGAAAAAAAGTTAGCACTCTAAAGTATAACAATCTCTCTTTCCTAAAAGAGTTTAAGAGATTTCTCATTGGTGATTTGTGTGGATTATCGTTAGAGGCCGGATATTTGGATGATTTGTGGTTTGCGACAACTCAGCCTTGAAACAAGTTTTCAAAGCTGAAAAGAACATCTAATCTTTAAGTAATTTTCGCATATACCATAAACAACTTTAAATCTATTTAACAGGATCCTTGGGACTCCAAATTTTTTTTTTAATTTACAGTTTTCGCTACTTCTATATGTTTCGAAAAACCCAAAAATAAATGGATTTCCTCCTGTTCATCTAATCATTATGTATTGTTTTATCCTCTCCTCAACTCATGCTCAAAACTGTGTTGAGAGGCATAAAAGTTCGTATATTTGATATAATTAATTAAATAATTAAGGATAATATCATTAGAATATCAAATCTTTTCATGTGTATTAGTTGAAAAGTGAACAAACATTTGGGACATCCCAACATTATAATAAATAAAATAAGAAAAAAGAAATAATATTAATGTTTTGATAAAGTGTTGTGTTGATGGTACTAGTTGCAATAATGGTTATGTAGTGATAATATAATGATGACTTTGCAATAAAAAAAGAAATTTAAGACTGATGAATCAATTTTATTAAGTTTTTATTTACCTTTTGTAAACGAGTGGGTTCGACACGTGTACCAGACTCAATACACTTGGATGTGGCAGTTAGCCAAGTCCAAAGCGCTTGGACTTGACAGTACGCCAAGTTCAAGATGGCGTGGGTTTGACATACATGTCAAACCCAATACGTTTGGACTTGACAGTGAACCAAGTCCAAGATGGCGTGGGTTTGGCACACATGTCAAACCCAATGCGTTTGGTTTTGATAGTGCGCCAAGTCCAAGGCACTTGGACTTGCTAGTGCGCCAAGTCTAAAGTGGCGTGGGTTTGACACTCATGCCAGACTCAATAAGCTTGGACTTGAGAGTTAGCCAAGTTCAATGTAGCGTGGGTTTGGCACGCATGCCAGACCCAATACACTTGGACTTGGCAGTCCAAGGTATAGTGGGTCTGACATACATGCCACACCTAATACGCTTGGACTTAGCTGTTATGCAAGTCCAAGGTGGCGTGGGTCTGGCACGCATGCTAGGCCCAATACGCTTAGACTTGGAAGTTAGCTAATCCAAGACGCATGGACTTGGCAGGGCACCTAGTCTGGGTTTGACACACATGTCAGACCCAATACGCTTGGACTTGGCGGTCAACCAACTCTAAGATAATTACAATCCTCTCATGGCATGTCCAAGGGATTGACTGACCTCTCTTGAGTCTAAACATTAGGGAAGAACTCAACCTTTATAGGCTTAACTACATTTGACGTCTTAAACTCTATTTTTCTCTACACCTTTTTAGGTGTATAAAAGTTCTTCATTGACCTACCATTTTCTTATCAAGTAAGAGATATTTATCTCTCATTCAATGCTATAAGGGTAATTACCCTGCAAGCCCTTCTTTTATGGGCTATAAATATGCCGTGAGAGCTTTATAACAGGAAGTCAAGTTCACAATCTTCAACTCTATACTACTTTGTTATTTTCAGAGCATCTCTCTCTATAATATTTTTGTATATACTCTCTCTAAAAAGATACTTATTTAAGCATTAGAGAGTCCCCACCTCCACCAAAAGGGACCTTTTGCAAGTACTAGCCATGCACAGCTTTGGCCAATCGAGGACCAAGTATAAGCTATCAACTACTTTGACCAAAAAAGAATGGAGGAGATTGTTAGGACCAATTGATTGACTGATTATCCAACATGGGAACCCTATTCCCAGGCTAGTCATATTTTTGGGACATCATCAATGACATCGTCTATGGGAAACTTATCAAAAAGCCATTGATTTCTACCTAAAACGTGTTTTTAGCATTTATAGGGCATTTATGGCTCACAACCAATGCCCCCCAAGGCTAGGAAGCCGGATAAATTATATTGTTGCCATAAACACTCCTACCCAACATGAGCTTCAACAACTCACTAGTCAGATGTAACTCCTCATCCAGGCCGTGTTGACAACTCGATGGCAAAATTAGACATTGTCACCACAACAAGTCTTAATACCAAGGTCACTAACTACACCAGGATCTCGTAGACAATTATAGTACTTAAAGAAGACTAGATGAAATGATGTTAATGACGGTTCCTTAAGGAATCAGTCATGCCATTGTCATACTTATGCACAAAGCAAACACTCTAAATACACTTCCTTTAGTTACTTTATGATGGACACCGATCATTGTAATTGTTGTTCTATGCCAAGCCCTTTAGGCTCCCAAGAGCCCAATAGACAAAGAGCAAGGAGACAGTCTGCCCGGGGGAATCAGCATACCCAAGGGAATGTTTATAATTCCCATCAGTGGAGGTTTTCTCCCTTGTCCAAGCACATATTAAAAACTCGACTCTCAAAGGACCACTTTTCCATGAATATGAGTTTGGGCAACTATGATGGCTTGGCCAACCCAAGAGAGCATGTGTAAAATATGCGCTATAACTTGGAGTTGATCATCCAAGACCATGACTCAGTGTGCAAGATATTCCCTTCAACCTTCAGAGGATTTGTCCGTGCTTGGTATAACAATCTGGTCTGGAACCAAATTTTATTGAAAGTTTTAGTGATGCACACTTTAGCACCAGTATACTCACCAAGAAAACCTCCACAGAGCTTTTAAGTGTAGCCCAACAAGAGGGCGAGTTTACGAGAGCATATTTGAGGAGATTCAGTGCTGAAATTCTTAAGTTTGAAGACTTGATGGAACCAGTAGCTTCCGAAGCCTTAATAAAAAGAGTAAGAAAACATGTCATCTAGAGAAAACTTTATGTTTTACCAAATAGAAGTTTTTCCAAAGTAAAACAATTCATGAAAAATCATATACGAGTTGAAGATGCCAGTTTACTTTGATACGGACCTCCTTGTTTTTACAAGAACAACTGACGCTAGTGATTTTCCAAGTGAAGTAATTAGGATACTTACCTGAAGCTCCTCTCCCATACCTGTTACTCAGCTCCCCTTGGGATGTATAATCCTAAATAAGAATGTAAGTTTCTTAAATATGAATGACTTATTCAAAATGACTTTTTTATTTTCTCCAGATGGTTCATTAGGACGATAAACCCACCAATTTCCAAGGGATGGACATAGTCTCCCTTATGCTTTATGCACCACTCTCCAAGGGATGAATGTGATCTCTCCAGTGCTATATGCACCAATCTCTATGGGATAAAGATAGTCTCCCTAATGCTATATGCACCTTCTCTAAGGGATTGATGTAATCTCTCTAGAGCTATACGCACCACTTGCTAAAAGAGAAATAATGTCCTTAAGGGCAATAGTCCTAACATGGTGTTGTACAAGGAAATAATCAAGAATTGTCCATAGAGGAAAGAGAACATTAAGGAGGGCCAACAACTATGGGGTACAAAAATATATGGTATTATTATCTAATGTTCGCCAGGTACAAAAACACCTCCCACCTTTTATCTCAAAAAGGATGAAGATACACTTTTAGCCAAGTTGTCACCTCCAACTCTCTTAAGCCTTTAAATGTGAAATAACATATTAAATGCTTGGGGGGGGGCACTAATGAGTTAATTTTATTAAGTTTTTATTTACTTTTTGTAAATGAGTAGGTCTGACATATGTGCCAAACCTAATACACTTGGATTTGACAGTTAGCCAAGTCCAAAATAGCGTGGGTCTGACACGTATGCTAGACCCAATACGCTTGGACTTGGCAGTATGCCAAATCCAAGCTGGAGTGGGCCTGGCACGCATGCCACACCCAATATGCTTGGACTTGGCAATTAGCCAAGTCCAAGATCGCGTGGGTCTGGCACGCATGCCAGACCTAATGCACTTGGACTTGGCAGTGTGCCAAGTCCAAAGTGGCGTGGGTCTGACATGTATGCCATACTCAATACGCTTGGACTTGGCAGTGTGTCAAATCCAAAGTGGCGTGGGTCTGACACACATGTCACACCCAATACGCTTGGACTTGGCAGTACGCCAAGTCCAATGTAGCGTGGGTCTGACACGCATGTAGTCCCAATGCACTTGAACTTGGTAGTGCGCCAAGTCCAAGGTGACATGGGTGTGGCATGCATGCCAGACCCAATGCGCTTGGACTTGACAGTTAGCCAAGTCCAACGTAGCGTGGGTCTGGCACGCATGCCAGGCTCCATGCGCTTGGACTTGACAGGGTGCCAAGTCCAAGGTGGTGTGGGTCTGACATGCATGCCAAACCCAATACGCTTGCACTTGACGGTCAACCAAGTCCAAGATAAGTACCATCCTCTCATGTCTTGTCCAGAGGAGTGACCGACCTCCATTGAGTCTAAATATTAGGGAAGAACTCAGCCTTTATAGGCTTAACTACACTTGATGTCTTAAACTTTATTTTTTCTTACACCTTTTTAGGTGTATAAAAGTCCTTCATAGACCTACCATTTTCTTATCAGGTGTCATAACCCAATTCTGAGTTATTCCGAAAAAATCAAATTTTTTTTCAAAATAAAAATAAAAAATAAAATAAAGGTTGGCAATGTGGAGAAAGCAGATCAAAAAAGACTGCAAAAATAGGCAAAAATCAAGCTGCAATTTTTGAAGGAAATTCAAGGCCTAATTGTACCCCATTATGCCAAAAAAATGGAGAAAAAAATGCAAATTCAAGTCAAATTAAATTATTATTGGATGAATTTGCATAAAAATTAAGTCGAATGACATAATTAAACTTTTAATAGGCCAATTTGATTTAATCATGGGCCAAATTAAATTTTAATTATGTTTAAGAATTAATTTGGGTCCAATTTAAGGATTTAATTAAGTGCAAGGACTTAATTATACTTTAAATGGGTCAAATTAATTTTATTTGGGGCTTAATTGGTGAAAAATTAAGTTTGGGAGCCTAATTTGGGCTTAATTGAGAAGATTGAAATTTTACGAGACTAAATTTAATTTTTACTAAGTTAATTGATTGAAATTAGGGGCCAAATTGCAAGAAAATTGAAGTTTTGGAGTCAATTAGGGGTTAAATTGAAGAAATTGACAGCCAAGGACGTTTCTGTAAAAGGCGCCAAAATTAAGGGGCTTAATTGACAAAATCCGGGGGTTAAATTGAAGAAATTGAAAGTTTAATGGTCAATTAGGGGTGAAATTGCATAAATCCGAGACCAAGGACTATAATGCAAAAGGCGCATAAATTCGGGGCTGGAGTTGAAGCTATGTCGGGACGAAATTACATTAAATCAAAGGTTTAGGGTCAATTAGGGATTCTATTGAAAGAAATTGAAAGTTGGAGGACTAAATTGAAGATCGGCAAAAATCCCTAATTTTAACCCAAAACAGCATGCGTTAAAAAGAAAAAAAAGAAAAGAGAAAGAGACCAGGCGACGTGTCGCCTGTTCACTATTCATCATCTTCCCCGTGAACACTGCCCGGGTAGCAGTTTTGCAGGTGCATTTAATGCCTCATATAGCTCCCAAATTTGACAACACATGCACCAAAATGGCCACTTGAAATCCCTCTATCCCAGAGTATTATCCGTTTAGGCCTATTAACATGAAAACTGCTCCGGTGACTGGCCTGAAGTAGGCAACTCGAGCAGCCTTGGACTGTCAAATTTGGCAGTTCGATGTGCACACTTTGAACCAACGGTTAGGATGCATACCAACCAAACCAAAGGCCACGATTTAGCACCATTAAAGACAAAATGTTCCTCTTCCACCTCCTATAAATAGGGCTGCATTTCATGGCCCGAGGGAGGAGAAAATCGGGTCCAAAGTCGGCCAAAAACCAGCCCCTCTGCCCACGTTTCTGCATTTTTTCTTTCCCTCTCTCCCCGCCATTTCAGCCACCAACTAGAGCCACCACCGGCTTCTCCTCCACCAACAGAAGGCGTCTCAGCCTCCCCACGAACCCAAATACTCACCGGTGATAGGGGCAGCCACCGTGAGGTCTTCCCTCTCCCCTCTGCAGATTTTCGTCTTCTGCTTCTTCTTCTTTCTTCCTTCGCCATAGACAGCCAACACCGCCACCATTTCTTCCACCAGCACCTTCGCCAACTTCACGTCAGGCTAGTGACAGCAGCTCCTTCTCCCCATTTCACTCCGCCGTCTGCAACTGCAAAGTTGCCTGCAGAACGTGAACTTACTGCTCACGTTCTGTAAATAATTCATTTGCAATTGGGCCGGGCCAATTCTGGCCCAGCCCAATTGGCTGGGTCTGGCCTGGCCCAAAAAAAAAAGAAAAAGAAAATATTCTGGGCCGAGATTGGCCCAACCGTTTTGGGCCGATATCGGCCCACTGTTTTCTCGGTTTATGCCCGGCCCACATGCTTTAATAATATTCAATTAATATATTATATTATATTATATATTTCTAGAAAAAAAACGGAAAATTCCAAAAAAAATTCAAAAATCCTTTGAAAAAAATATATTTTGTTTTCATGCATACGGCCGAATCCTAAAAATTTTCCAAGCATATTTTCATTAAAAGATTGCATCTTTCTCATGTTTTGAAAATCCAAAAAATGGATATCATAACTAGTTTATGATCATCCATTAGGATTTGGCCAAAATATCAAAAATCTTTTTCCAATCTTTTTTAGGATCCAGATGTAGACTTTAATATTTGTAGGGTGTAAAATTACACGATAAAATACACCCTCAAGTATTAAAGATACAAGGTGTAAAAATGCGATGCTAAAATTCAGATTTTAGAACGGTTAGAATTTAACCCGATAGGGTAGAGACTTTCTCATGAAGATAGATCTATCTTGAGTCTTAGAAAAGACCAACGAATAGAACCCGACTTAGAAAAAACAATCAAACAACAATGCAGCTTACCTTAGGTAGGGTGCACTGGGGGTGATGCGTCTTCCCCTTGCACAACCAGTCCCTTACTCAGACTCTCGCAGACCATAGGTTCCTAGTGATCATAATACTAGGTGACGACTCCTAAAACATTAATCATAATTTTATGATTAAATCCAAGACCATTTCCAACACACAACACCTCACACAGGAGGCACGAAAAGTAGCCTGTGCCGTCACTAGACGACGTAGCGTCGCTCGCGCCCCTATTTTCTTATTAGGTAAGGGATATCCATCCCTCATTCAATGCTATCAGGGTAATTACCCTGCAGACCCTCCTTTTATGGGCTATAAATACGTCGTGAGAGCTTTATAACAGGGAGTCACGTTCACAATCTTCAACTCTCTACTACTTTGTTATTTTCAGAGCATCTCTCTCTACAATATTCTTGTATATTCTCTATCTAAAAATATATTTATTTAAACATCAGAGAGTCCCTATCTCCACCAAAAGGGATCTTTTGCAGGTACTAGCCACGCGCAACTTTGACCTATTTAAGACCAATTATAAGCTATCAACTACTTTGGCTAAGAAAAATAGAGGAGATTGTTAGGACCAATTGATTAATCGATTGTCCAGCCCGGGAATCCTACTCTTAAGCTAGTCTGATTTTTGGAACATCATCATAGACTAGTTTATAATTTTCAAGATTTTGCTCAAGTTTTTAATAGTGTTTATATAAAAGAAAACACAACAAATTTACCTTATACCTTTTTAATTTTTAAGGGAAAATAGAAAAACAATAAAAACTCAGTCGACACATTTTACATTAACATAATTTTAGATATATATCTTTCAAATGGTTAAAATGTCTATTATATTATTTTCAATTTCTTTGAAAAAGATTACGAATATTCATTTCATGCATGTTGCTAAACAATATATTATCATTTATACTTTAATCATTAATAGATTATTTTGTTTGTCTCCCTTGTATTTTAACATGATATTCAATCAATTTTTAATGATGACTTCTTGAAAAATGTCATAAGGATGAAAGACTATGCATTCTTGGGTATTATGATAATTTTGTACAGATATGGTTTGAAAAAGTAGGTTTAAACAAAATGTCGAATGGGTCAGGAGTTCGTTACAAGGATGCAATATTTTTAAAATAGCAAACGACAAAAAACAAGCAGTTAGATAAATATAGGAGTAAAAATTGTGATTTAATTTTCAGAATTAATTATATCTATTGTTTATACTTTATAATCTTACAATCTTTAAATTTAACTTATACTTGTTTACGAAAATGGTGTTATATAAAAGAATATAATTTAATTTGGTAATTGCAAAAAAAGATAGTTGTTAGAAATATATGCTTTTGATCTAATTTAAAAATATTATTTTAATAAAAAAATTTTAATTTTTCAAATTTAAAAATAATAAAATAGAAATAGCTTAAAATTTAGAAATAGCTATTTTTTCTGTCGTTCAAACTCTCGTTTCTTGTCATGATGTTCAATAATTGCAAGATAAAAAAAAAAAACTATGCATATTATCAATATCTTAAATATGCACGGAAAACATCAATTAATATCTAAATGGTGTGGGAGAATTACTGTTTCCTCACACCCAAAAGTATTGTGGATTACAACAGTAATTTAGAGTGCTTTTCTCTTTTTTTTTTTGCTAACTTTTTCCTTTTTTGTTTTTTTTTTTGTTTTTTTCCTTTTTTTTTCAATTTTTTTTTTCAAAATTTTTTTTTCAACTTTCCTTTTTTTTCATTTATTTTTTCTTTTTTTTCAAAACTATTTTTGTTGATTTTACTTTTTAAATATTAACCTGGTTAAAAGTTTTGCTTTGTAATTTTTTTCTTTAAAATACTGTGGATTGCTGCGATATTTTTCCACATAGTTTTTCTATTTTATTTCTTTATTTTTCAAAATTATATTTGTCTATTTTTTTTTAATATTGAGCTGATTGAGAATTTAGTCTTGTAATTTTTTTTTAAAACATTGTTGATTTCTACAGTGTTTCTCCGCATTGTTTTTTTTTTTTATGATTTTCTCCGAAATTATCTTTTTTTATTTTATTTTTTAATATTGAGCTGGTTAAAAATTACAGTTACAATATGTGAGGAAAACACTGTAACTTTCCTCGAAAATTACTGTTGATTGCTACAGTGTTTTTTCCCACATGGTTTTTTTTCTGTTTTTGTTATGTTTTTCCCTAAAATTATCTTTGTCAATTTTATTTTTTAAATATTAAGCTGGTTAAGAATTGCAATTACAAGTAAATACAAGTTTTTCCTCACAGAACACTATTGATTGATACAGTTTTTCCTCACATGGTTTTTTTCCAGTTTCTTTTGTGTTTTCTTTTTTTGTAATATTTTTTTCCAAAATCATCTTCGTCGATTTTATTTTTTTAATATTGAGTTGGTTAGAATTTAACTTTGTAATAAATCTTAATCATGTGGGGAAAGCATTGTAGCTTTGCTTATAAAACATTGTGGATTGCTATAGTGTCTCTTCGCATGGTTTTTTTTTGTTATAATTTTTTTCAAATTATCTTTTTTAATTTTATGTTTTTAATATTGAGTTGTTTGTGAATTACAATTACAAGTCATTACAAATAAGGCTAAATCATGTGGTGAAGC
>Ga0307515_10013624_pt1 | contig 15162 bp, 12 predicted proteins | sample 17_EM_MG_FD_194513 | JGI IMG/M metagenome (GOLD analysis project Ga0307515, IMG submission 194513) | Populus trichocarpa ectomycorrhiza microbial communities from riparian zone in the Pacific Northwest, United States - 17_EM | ecosystem: Host-associated > Plants > Roots > Unclassified | place... | reverse complement strand
TATTTTGAACTTAAAAAAAATAGAGAAAAGATTGATCCGACCTGACTCGATCAAAAACTTCGGTTAACATATGACATAGTCGACCTAAGATAAAACACGGGTCAAATACTCATTGATTTTTTTTTTGTTGAAACGAGGTTACTTTGTTTTTTTTCTTAATTTGGATCAACTCAGGTTGATCCTTCCAAGTCGTAACTCAAGCCTTGTTTCAAATCAACCCTCGAGTATGGTTTTAAAACTATGATAATAAGTATTTTTATTTTTATGTTGTTTTGGGTCAACCTGGGTTGACCATCCCAACTCATGGTTTGGGCTTTTGCCCCAGTTAAACTTCTTAGTTGAGTTTTAAAATTATAACAATAATTATTTTTATCCTTATGTTGACTCGGGTCAATGATTAACCTGACTCATGACCCAAGTCTAGCCTTAAATTGACCTCCAAGTAGGGTTTTAAAACTATGATAATAATCATTTTTATCTTTATATTGACTTGTGTCAATTATCAACTCAGTTCATGACCCGAGCCTATTCCAAATTAACTATAATAATAATTATTTTATATTTACATTAATCGAAGTTAATCGAACTAAGAACCGGACCTAGCCATTTTCTAGAATAAAAGAGCACTGCCTAACTCTTATTTGAATATTATTTTTTGCACCACTTGTCAATTGGTCAAAACGTGATCCATCCCGGCACTAAAGAAAGTCAGACACGCCTGTCATTTATCTGGACTCTAATTTTCTAGAAGACAACCCAAATTACTTGTCCAATAAAGAAAAATGACTTAATAATGATCCTTTAATGATCTCCCGCACAATATTGTCAGCAAATTAAGGATGCAAAATAAATTTAGAGATTGCATAAGTTACAAATTGAAATTGATTAGCACCTGAGCTAGTCATGACTCATGATGGTATCACTATATATATATATATATATATATAATGAAAGCTGACGTTTCTTTTTTGTTCTTGTTAGGTTTTGGCTATGTTCAAAAGGGAAAATGATACCAAGGTAGACTGTGTCAGTGTGACACAATAAGTTTTGCTCTCTTTCTCTTCACCTAACACAGTCACGCAAGAGAGCACGCAGGTTTTGCTTTGGCTTAGGATATAGAATATAGAATGCGATCAATCCATCTCTGCCTTGAAGCTAAAAAGAATATTGGATTAAGAAAAGGACAACAAGGTTAATTTGATGCAACCTGACTTCATCTACGATGGAGACAGTATTGGAGTAGGTATTATGATGAAGCAGGCAGATATATATATATATATATATATTTGTCTTCCTTCCGATCGAAAATATGCATGTAATTAAAGTTTATTATATCTGTGTAGAAATCCAACATTAATCTTTAATACGCGTTTGTAGCTGATCTTATCCGATATATGCTTCTCTTAACACGTAAATTCTCTTTCACCTCATCTTCTGGTTTGCGTACTAAGCTCTAATATAGTTGACTTTAAGATCATGAATACATTTTATTCAATTTGTTGTTAAATAAATACATTAGACCTTTGCTTTTAATTTACTCTTGATTTTCCTTCTAGAGTTTATGCCAAACTTGCGTTTTAAGAGCTACGATTTGGGAATGGCTCTCATTAATTATATTTGAGAAATATTAGAGCCTGCTGGTGTTTTTCTTTTTTTGGGAGTGCTGCTGTATGTCATGAGGAAGTATATATGTTAAAGTATGGCTTCGTGTTTTGAGGTTCTTCTATAGAACCCGAATCGAGTCATTAACAGTAATGAGAAGTGACAGACTCCATAGATGTTGCCAAGCTCAAATAGACACTAGATTTTGACTGGTGGAAGGGTTTTACCTAGTGGCAATACATACCAGTATTGTAACAAAAAAAGGAAATAAAATATAACTTTGTCGCTATTAAAGATGAGTTAAGAGGCATAAGAACACGATATTAATTGAGAGAGGGATGATAATTACAAGTTAGTTAGGTTGGAAATATATATCACTATTCACTACCATCATCTAGCAACAGATTAGACGTTTCTTAGATCCTGAAATTTCTTAAAACAAATTAATTAATTACAAAAGATATCGAGAATCATCAGATCGCAATGTTCGTGCCTTTTGCTTTTAGCACGTCCAATGGAAAAGGCCCTTAATTGAGAGAGATCCGGAGTTGCTGTTTCCTGGTGTTTTCCATGACATTATACCCAAGAGCGAAACAAATATATATATATATATATATATATATATATATATATATGAACAAAGCTAAACAAGCTGGTGGATAGCAAGATGAAATGAACGGTCCAGTTCTCTCTTGGAAAAGAAAATGCTAAATAATCACTAGTCGACCAACCATGTTAAAATAATTAATCTAATAGATCCCATACCAAACTATCAAAAGAAATGCATAAAAAAAAACAAGGGACACATGAAATAATATTCTAGTGAGATTTTGGTAAGCTGTGATGAATATTTAGATAGCTGTAAGTTTAGATAGAGCTTTCAACGTTTTCATCAAGGTCTTCGTGTGGGTTTCTATTGCAAGTCTCCCTCAGGATTTGCGTTTGGCTTAGCGTGAAGAGCTGGACTCCAATCCATCATTACACCACGTCAACCAACACCCTCTATCTCTTTTAAACCATTCCCCCTACCCTTCCCTCCATCAAACCAAAATAAACCTGACTAAAGCCTAAAAGTCTCCCTTTCTTTCAAAAAAATGGAGGGTCTTATTCCTTTCGTGTACAGGGCTATAATACAATACAAGAACGGAAAAGAAGCTGGACCTCTGGGGTCGTGGTTCAACGAGTCACCTTCAGCTTCGTATATGCGACTTCCTGGCGATTCAGGTAGGTTTCAGACGTCCGATATAAGAATCTTTGGATCCGACTATGGCTTCTCTACCTCTTCAACATCTTCATCTAATATGAATTCTTCTACCACTCAAATTATTGTTTCTACTGGAGCTCAATCTCCTCTTAATTGTCGCTTGACTTCACGCCGTGTCGCTACAAAATCATGATCAAATCATGATCAACACCATTAGAAGTATATGTTACAGTACGTGCGACATGCCGGAAGAAAGCCCAAGGCATGGAGCTAGCTTGTCAGAAATGTTGGTTGTGCAGGTAATTGTATGTAGAGACTTTGTGTATCGTAATTCTATTTGATGCATGGTTTGGATGATGATAATAATAAGCGTGTGGAAAACCGAAGGGGCCGCACACAGCTTTGTGTTATTAGTGATAAAAGATCTGGGCATGTGAAAAACCAAAGGGGCACACATGCTTTGTATTAATCAATTACCGATTATGTAATTATTGAATTGTAATGTTTGGAAAGGGTTTATGTTTCTGAATCGTATTGTTTCAGAGACGTCAATCACTTTATGTTCGACATAAGTTCTTCAATCTACCTTCGTGTTGAAAAATAAAAAACAAATTCTACTCTCTCGAGTCTCGAATTTAATGGCATGCAGCCAAGAAAAAAACGATATCGTGACAGTCAATATGTTTTTTATATGGCAGGAGCCTAGCCGGCCCAGCTGGCTGGTTCTTCATCATCCATCACGATTGAAAACCACGGCTGCCACCAAGTCCGAATATTTTCCTCTTAATTAATACCTAATAGACCACTACAGACAACCGATGAACAAAAAGGAAGGATCCTGGAGAGTAATAACCCTCCCCATTACGTTATAATTATAATTGAGAAAATTGGAGGCACCCCTTTTGCAGTTTTAACCTGTTTCACTGAGTACTAGCTATTAACTCACAGATGCTGAACCAAATGTGCTGTGGGCATGGGCAGATTAAGTAGTACTTTACTATTTAAGGATATGAAAGACATAATCGATCTTATGATTCTTAAGATTATCTAAAAACGTTTGATTAATATATAATCCAAGAACATCCCTTTAAATCGAATGAAAATAAAAGGTGGGAATCATATTTTAATTATATATAATCAAGGACATATTTTTATATTTCTTGTCCAGCTCATTAGAAGGTCTAATAATTTTTTAAGAATGGTATTTACTGTTTCAACATTATAAATTATTTTTTAAAAAGTAGCTTTCCAATATTAAATTATGTTTCTGGAAGCTTTCTAAGATTTTATCCGGAATGGTTAAAATGTGTAAAAGTTGCTGCAAAATGGGTTTTGCCGGCAGTGGAACTGTGCAAAATCGGGTGGAGCAACTGGGAGAGGTGGTGCAGAAACTGCGGGTCTTCTATAAGGATATTACAAAAAAAATATATGTTAAAAAACCTCGGTATTTTATTTTCACTGCGAACGCTCATAATTTATTATGAATTCACATAATAATAATTTTTTTTAACCATTCAAAGTTACCCTTAAAAGTTATTTTCATTTAATTACTCTAAGATATTTTTGTTTTTAACTTTATTTAAAAAATTAGATTGACTAAATTGCTCCTAAAACCAAATTTCCTCAGTAATTTAAGTTAAAAATAATTTTAATCAAACAAACTTAATTTAAATTAATTTACAAAAACCAAACATAATTTAAATGAATTTGATAGGATGACTGGTTGGATCTGACAACAGTCTATGCGTACTCTCTCCCTTTTTTCGATCCACTGGTTAGATATAAACTATTGTTCACTGATGAAACCCAGGACTAACTCATGAGGAAGAGTTGTTATGTACTCCATCTAACTAATGATAAATATTAAATGGACACGTGCCAGTTATTTATTTATAGATTTGAACAAAATAAATTTTTAACAGGAAATATCATACAAGTACACAGGACTTGGTCAGCAAATTTGAAAGAGTTCAGTGACCGAGAAACCATGGATCATCCATTATTTTCACCAAATGCTTGAAGTCTGTGAAATGTCAATAGAAATTATATTAGACTTTGAACCAAAAAAAATAAATTATATTACATACTAGCTTGGGATTTATCTTGCCTGGAGCATTACTTTGTTTTTCATTTGAAGTCTGACGAACAATAGTGATGTTGTTACTTCGGAGTTGTTTTTTATTTTTTAGAACTTTCAACTAGAGGACTCTAAGTGGATTACTAGATAAGTGGCTGCGCTTTATTATGGAATAAGTCGATTTCTTTCGTAACTTAAAAACAAGATGTTAAAGCGCTACTAACTAGAGGTGTTTACGGTTCGGTTCGGTTCGGTTTAGATCCAAAAAACCAACCGATCCGAATTACAATAATTTTGTAAAATATTAACCGAACCGGTTAAATCCGGTTTTTTTGGCAAAAAACCGGGAAACCTAATCCCATTTTTTTTAGATTTTTTTAAAGCTTACATTAAATTGAGCTTTTACAGCTTTGAATTCACATATTGTTGCCATAACTTGATGTAATGAAGAAGCCCATATATGATGAAAAAATGTCTTGCCAACTTGAGAATTACAAAACTATTACAGATTAGCAACACAGTTGTAGGTTTCAAGAATATCATTAGAAGCACTTAAGAGGGAGTCTTGCTCGTAGATGGACATTTTTTTCAAACCTGGGTATAGGATTCATCCCAACTGCCTTCCCACTAAAGAATACCCCACCAAAAAAGATAAAACCGAAGAGAAATTGTAAATAAATAATTCTCACAACATCCTTTACAGTAATCGCAACATGAGCATACTATGGCAAATCAACAACCTTGTAAATAAATATAGGAAATGAATACATAATAGATCTACAGAAATCAGAAAAAAAGTAAAAATTGACAAAAAAATTAAGAGATAAAGATTGAAGAGAAGGGGGCTCCAGAGCTGCTGTTTGGTTGTTAATCCATGAGCTTAGTCGGCTATATGCTTAAAGAAAAGAACAAAAAGATGGAGAGATGAGAGATAAGGATGGTTCGTTCACCAGATTTACTTTGGGGGAGGAGGGGGGGTTGTGCTTAAAGCCTTAAAGAAAGGTTGAGAGAGACGAGAGATGAAGATGTTGGGTGGGGAGGGGGGGCTGTGAGAAAGGTTGAGAGATGAAAATGAAGATGAGAGGCTGTGATGGGGGGTTGTGAGAACGGTTGAGAGATGTGAGAAAGGTTGAGACATGAGAGATGAAGATGGAGGGCTGTGCTGAGATGAAGATTGTGAAACATGGGTGGCGGCTAGGGTTTAGAAAGTATCTGGAGGAGAGTAAACTGGAGAGAAGAGAGGGATGCAGCACAACTTTTTCTATTTATACTAGCCTAGCCTAGGGACCCTTTTTTTGAACCGGTCCGGTCCGGTTAACCCGGTTTCTGCACTACAAAACCAAAAACCAAACCAAACCGGGGTTTTTTCTACATAATCTAATCGGTTTAATCGGTTTTATTTTTCGGTTCGGTTTTTTCGGTTAATTTTTTATCGGTTTTATCGGTTTACTCGGTTTATCGGTTTTTTTGAACACCCCTACTACTAACATGATTTCAAGCCAAAAAAAAAATTATAACTCGAGTTATAAAATTTAATGTCAATGGATAAAGAGAAATTGAAGAATGAAAAAAAAGCTTCAACCCAATCTAAGTTGGTATCGCAAACTTATGACTTATATTGTAAGGTCAAGATATCTTCATAGAAAGTATATAAAAAAAATAATGTTTAATAAAATAAAAGTATAAAGCAAAAATCGAGAAAGAAAATAGGTGTACAAAAGATTAAAAAAGAAGACTGATGTCAACTCGAGCTTACATCTCATACTCATGATCCGGGTCATGAGACGAGGTTGACCGCATTAAAAAAAATAACAAATCTCAATCCTCGACAATAAAATGCTATAGGTTGAAAGTCAAAAAAGAAAATTAATTTTTAAAAAGAAAATTAATTTAAAAAAAAACAATTAAAAAAATGAGGAACAAGTTTGACATAAAATTTAAGTAATAATAATAAAATGATGTAAAAGCTCTGAGTCAGTCCGAGCTAGCATGACAAATATATGACCCGAACTACAAGGTCAGGATATCATCATAGAAAGAAAAATGAAAAAAAAATAAAAAAGTTTAATCTTTAATAAACTCAATGTTTAATGATAAAATTAGAAAATAAAATCGATAGAAAAAAAACCATAAAAAAGACCAAAAAGCCTCTTAATATTAGCTATATATTTTATTTTTCGCTTAAAGAGTACTTTAGTACTTACATTGTGCTAAGAAGGATAAAAATTAAAAAATGCCCATGTCCAAACAGCTAAAGAAATTCAACTTTTAAGGGTATTTCAAACATTACACTATGAAAAAAATGTTAAAAGATTTTTCTACCCCCAGTCTCATAAAAAAACTCATATTACCCTTTGAATCATGCTATAAGATTTACTTGTGGAGGGAAAAATGATAATTTCATTGTGTAAGTTCACAAATGAACTATGAGAGAGTCTATAGTAAAACATTAATCAAGTTTAATTTTTTTTTTATGTTAAGAAAATGTTTGGAAGAACTTATCGATAATGATGATTATGATGTTGACAACAATAAAAAAAGTACATCAAGCACAAAACAACACATAATTTTGTTGAATAGGATTATCATACCAAAACTCTAATTCAATATTTTATTGTTGAATATTTTCTCTTCAAGTAGTCTTTAAAATACAAATTAAACAACTCTATTTATACTATTTCTAAGCCTAAACTGAATAAAAAGAATTTCTTAAACTGAAAAAAAAGGAAAATATTAGGAAAATTAAAATTCCTAAACTAAATAGTAAGAATATAAACACAATAAACCAAAATATTTTTCTAAACTAAATAGAAATAAAAACAACTAAGAAAACAAATATTTTCATTTAAAATACTTCTACAATAGTCTTTTTGGGTTAGAAAGAACTTATTCTTGAGTTCAAACCTCTTTTCCTTCTTCGCTTCAGGTATATAATAATTTGAGATATCAACTTCAATCCCTTCATGTTAATATTTGTATAAAAAATATTAATTGATGAATTTTTCTCTTCCATTGACTTCTAGAGCTATGAATTAGAAACCTTAAACTTGCTTCATCGACATATATTGTATCCATATAGTCCTAGAACAAACCTATATTTGTGATAATATTATGCTTGTACTCAAAAGGATCTGTATATCCTAAATCAATAAAAAAAAATTTATTGAGCACCTTTTATATATTCTTCTTGCATTCAACCTTTAACTTATCAAGTAAGGGCACTATTAATGACATCATCACAACTATTATTTTTATTGTTTATGTTATTATTATCATCATATATAATCATAATCATCGAAATAAACATAATAAATTGGTGGAGAATATCAATTAAAATCTATCTCATCATAAACATCTATCATGTCATAAATGAGATCATCAAAATTAATCCACTATGGATGACATCATCACTACTATTATTGCCATTATTTATGTTATCATTATCAACATATATCATCATCATCATCAAAATAAATGTAATAAATTGGTGAAGAAATCAATTCACATTTATCTCATCATAAATATAATCACCAAAATCTTTATGATCGATATTCATCTTGATCAAGAAGTTGTCTCCTTTGTTCTTTCCTCTATAGTGGTTCTCAAAACTGTTCATGGATGATCACTTTTCTCTCAATCCTTCAATTTTATCTTTTTAATCTTTGCCGATTAACAAGATAATTCTTCAACATACCTCTGTAATTTTATCATCGATAACTAATAGATCAATTTCACAATTTATCTTTGAATGTTTTCTATCACTAGTTCTTGAATGTCTCTTTCCTGAGAGGGAATCGTCTTATCCTTTTCTACACGAGCACATTCTATTTTGCGACCATCTCTTCCAGTCATGGTTATTCAATAACACACAATAACTAACCATCAGGAATAGTTAGGCTCTTATACCAATTAATGTAGATAGAAACAACACGAGAAAGATATCAAACACAAAACAGTACAGAATTCTACCGAATAGCGTCACCACACAAAACTTTAATTCAAAATTGTATTAGTGAATATTTTCTTTTCAAGTATTTTTTTAAAATGCAAATTAAACAATCCTATTTATACTAGTATCGTGTCTAAACTGAATAAGAAAAAAAAAGAATAAAAATATAAGATTTCTAAACTAAATAGTAAAAGTAAAAGTAAAAGTAAAAACATAAAATTAATTTTCTAAGCTAAATAAGAATTAAAACAATTAGGAAAACAAATAACTCATCTAAAAACTCTCCTGCATAAATCAGTCGTGCGCTTAAATTAAGAGGTTATATAGCTAGTAACTATTTAATTAGGAATGAAAGATTAGAATTAGAGTTCGGATTTTTAGTTTAGTCACAAGACTCACAACAGAGGATTCAGGCTCAAGTCGTTATATAGGATCCAGTAATAGACCAGTATAGGCCAATTTTGTTGGGAAAAAAAAAATTAAAGTATAGTAGAAAACATCTCACTTATATATTATATTATATCACTATCTTGAAAGAGAAAGTTTATGGACTCAGATTACAGTAATTTTAATACATATATTTATATTAATATAAGGTTAGTACTTATAGGGATCGATTTACGGTTGTTTGTAATTTTAATAATAGTTGTTTTTAAAAATATTTTCTATTTAAAAATACTTTTAAATAATATTTTTTATTTTAAAAAAAATATTTTTAACATCAATAAATAATCTGAAAATATAAAAAAATTAATTTTAAATAAAAAAATTTAAATTTTCATAAAATACTATTTGAAGTACAATTCCAAATGATATGTTAAAAATACCAACATCATTAATGTTTTACACGCTTTCACTTAGATTGAGGAACTAAAATGATTATTTAAATTTAGACTTTAAAATTAATTTCAATAATTTTTCTTGACCCTCTTAGGCATCAAAAGACAAACTCAAAATCATAAGAGCATTTCTATAAGTTGTAGCAAAAGTGTGGATGCGCGATGAATCATCTAGGTAGATTAATTTTTAAGTTCCAAAAAAGATTTGCACACAAGATCGTGGGGATTTGGTTGATATGCGAAAGATATCCTCCTATCGAGTTCATAATCTTTTTCGATGGAATATCAATATGTGGTGAAACCTGAAAAAAGACAAAATAAAAACTTGGTTACTCAGATTTTAGTAAGACCCCATCTGCGGGAATTAAAAATAGATAGGAAAGTAATGTATTGAACATTTAATTTAAGATTTTGAAGACTTTTTGCGTACTTTTAGATAGTGGATCCTTCCTTTTTGGGGAGCCAAAAGCCTGGCTGAATTCTGAACTCTCCTCTTAGTTCAGAAACTATCACTCTCAACGTACAAGCATTTTCTGCAATTTGAATTCCTTGGTTTCTATGTGAACGGCATTCATCTTCTAGATTTGAAAATTGTTTTACTAATAGGAAGATATATAAGAAGATTATCAGATTCAGATTGAAATCGCACGAGAGGAGCCTACGGTTAGTATTTCCCTTGGCAAGAAATGTGGAAAGCTGATATTATTAGCGCAGGATGCAGTAGTTATTATTACTTGGCCACTACTGTTCAATCGACCTTGAAGTCCTTCCAGGCGCAATGATCAGGATACATATGGCTGCTGTCTTCCTCAGGACCTAATTTATGTTAGATCACTGTCCTTTCCAACAGGATAGGAAGCTTTTTCGTACTGTTGACGCATCAACTGCCATTGAGAAAGGAACCAGTATGAAGTGAAACCAATGAAATTTGCTCACTTTGGAATTGTTGGTTAGGGAACAGCGCCCTGGGATGATAAACAAGATTAGTTTAATTACTTTGGATCTCGAAACCATGAGCCGACATGGAAAACAACTCATGCAAAGTACGTAATAACACTTGAATATCAAACACAATTTATTCCACCGATGTTGAAACAAGATTACTGATTGAGAACCGTTCGAGATTAATTCCACTCATGATTTCGACACAAGCTAATGCATGCTCACTGTAAATTTCCATGAGTTATATATATATATATATATATATATATATATATATATATATGAGCTGTGAGGTGGGAATATGAATGTGACTCATTCTTTAACAAGGGAGTGATCCTCAAGCACGACAATCACCATTTTCGTTTCTAAAACATTGAACTCATTACATATATATCTTCCTAAGAAAATGCTACCCATTTTGAGAAAACCTAAACTAGCATTGTACAACGCAAGAACTTGGACAGATGTCCCCTGTTTTGCGCATTACGAATAACGTCACTCTTGGGTCTTAATTAATTGAAAGACAAAATTGTCCATCCCTCGTATCCAATCAGGAAAGAGGACTAGCTTGACCAGTTGTGTCTTTACACTATCACAAGTCCTATTCAGTATATTAGAATATCGAAACATGTAGTAGGAGTGTGTACCATAGTTTATTATCAGGCTTTGCCTCCCTATTGTGCTTTCTGCATCTATAGACCAAGGCTTGTCGATGGAGAAGAGCATCCTATCAATGTTGATTCTTATGGTTACACTGTTATTATGTTCCTGGAGTGCCACAGCCCTGCAGCATTGTGGGAATTGTGGCCTTACTCCGGTGCCATTTCCACTAAGCACTGGGCCAGATTGTGGCAACCAACAGTACAAGCTCAGGTGTTCTTTTGGAAAATTATGGTTTGATGCTCTAAATGGATCATCCTACTTGATCGCGTCCATTAACCCAGTACTCCGACGGATAGTTATTAGACCTGCAAGCTTAGCAAATAAGATTTGCATCTCAAGTGATTTTCATAGCCAAGGAATCCAGCTCAATCAAAATCTTCCCTTTAGCATCACTAATAGTAACACAATCTTGTTGCTTAATTGTAAAAATGAAATTTTGCACTTGAAACCACCCATAGATTGTGCACCTGGTAGCATTTGTCATAACTATATTCAAGGGAACGCTGCAGCCTGTGCTAGTGCACCATTGTGTTGTACATTCAAGTCTAGTACAGGCTTACAGAGTGCATATATGATTAAGGTCTATGATGGAGGGTGTGCAGCATATCAGAGCTTTGTCAACTTGGATGTTAAGAAGGTGGGAATGATCAAGAAATGGCCTGAGCCTGGTGTGGAGATCGAATGGGCGTTGCCGGAGGAGCCAATTTGCAAGATCCCAGTAGACTGCAAGGACTTATTGTACTCAAAATGTCTGCCTGATCCAATCAGCTTAGGGCAGAAAAGGTGCTTCTGTGATGCTGGGTTTAAATGGGACCCCATCAACGGATTGTGTCAAAGTGAGTTTAATCTTTAAATTTTCTGGCCGTTCTTGTTTTGCTTTTCTTCAAAAACTAAAGGGTGTTTTCCGGTCAATCTCACTCTTACCATTTATAATCTTCTCCTTTCGTAGATTTGAAGTGTCTTCCTGGAAAAGTTTGCAAAAAAAGAAAGAAAAAGACAGTGGTCTTTGCAGGTACGTTATAGCTCCCATTAAGTGAGTACTGATCTTAGTTTTTTTATAAAAAAAAAAAATCAGAATTAAGCTGCACGCACAACCTCCAAATCAAGTTTTTGCTTTAGCAGTTTTGCTCCATAGTGTTTCCATGTCAAATACGTGCATTATCCATAGAGTAGTTGAATATTTCATATAATGGTGTAAATATATTAAGTAACAACAATGATTTCTTTTCATTTATATGAATAAGTAACCGCAATGATATTTTCCTCGTTGGTTGATTGGTTCGTCTTTTAAATCATTTCAGGTGCAGCCGTTGGAGCGGTTGCAGTCCTAGTCATGGTCCTAGGTGGTGGTCTATTCCTCAAGAAGCAAAATCGGTCAAAAAGAGCACAAAAGAATTTGATAAAAGAGCGAAAAGAGATGTTAAATGCCAAACATAGTGGAAAATCAGCCAGAATCTTTACGGGAAAGGAGATAACAAAAGCAACCAACAATTTCTCCAAAGACAACCTCATCGGTGCAGGTGGCTTTGGTGAGGTCTTCAAGGGCATTCTTGATGATGGAACTGTAACCGCTATCAAGCGAGCCAAGCTTGGAAACACCAAAGGCATCGATCAAGTTATTAACGAGGTTCGAATTCTTTGCCAGGTCAATCACAGAAGCCTTGTAAGACTCCTGGGTTGTTGTGTCGAGCTTGAGCAACCTATCATGATTTATGAGTATATCCCTAATGGAACCCTCTTTGATCACCTTCACTGTCACCATTCTGGCAAGTGGACTTCACTCAGCTGGCAACTAAGGCTCCGCATTGCATATCAAACTGCAGAAGGTCTAACCTATCTTCACTCTGCAGCCGTGCCTCCCATTTACCATCGTGATGTGAAGTCCAGCAACATTTTACTTGATGAAAGACTCAATGCCAAAGTTTCTGACTTCGGGCTTTCTAGGCTGGTGGAGGCAAGTGAAAACAATGATAGCCATATCTTCACTTGTGCTCAGGGGACCCTTGGTTATCTTGACCCAGAATATTACCGTAACTTTCAGCTTACTGATAAAAGTGATGTTTATAGCTTTGGAGTTGTTCTACTGGAGGTATTGACATCAAAGAAGGCTATTGATTTTAACCGAGAAGAAGAAAATGTGAATTTGGTGGTGTATATAAAGAACGTGATTGAGGAAGATAGACTGATGGAAGTCATTGATCCAGTGCTTAAGGAAGGTGCTAGCAAGCTGGAACTGGAAACAATGAAAGCATTGGGATCCCTGGCAGCAGCTTGTTTGCATGACAAGAGGCAGAATCGACCTTCAATGAAAGAAGTTGCAGATGAGATCGAATACATCATTAGTATTGAAGCAGGAAAGGTTTCTAAAACCTAGCTAGTTGTATGAGTTATATAGTATAGCCAATCAATAAGCGCTTCAAAGAATTTTGGTATTGGTGGCTTCTTGTTTAACTGCAGAAAAATCCTCCTTATTTCAGTACGTAATAGCAAAGCAGAATTTGTGCCTTAGGGTTCTATTCTCTTCATCTCTTGGAAAATCCCTCTTCTTTTTTTTTGTAATTGTCTGTCTTACATCCAAGAAATAAGCATAAATCACCCTGTTATTCTCCAGATTTGACCCAGCTACTCCCAAGATCACCATGTCTGTACGTGCACCTAAGATTTTACTGATAAAATCGTAGCTCTTTCATCTCTTTTCTCAATTATTTTATAAACGAATCTTAACTAATCAATAAAATTAGGATCAAGTTATAGAAAAAAAATTAACTAACAAATCAAAGTAAAACTAGAATACAACTATGAAATTTAATTAATTATAAGTTTTGATGTACAAAGCTATAATTTAATAATATAAAGACAAGATTTTGTTTTAATTTCCTTAAAACAAGATTATAAGAAATTGTTTTAATTTGATTAATATTCCTGATATTCACATAACTTAGATTATTATTTATATAAGAAAATAAATTTGAATACTAATTATAAGATTTTAAAAAATTAAAAAAAAAAAAACCACAATTCAGGCCATAGACTCGACTTGGTCGAATAAGTTGGTTTTATTTCAATTAGATAAAAAAATATAGAAAATGATATTAGATAAATCAAATTTGTAACAACCCAGTTTGAAAACCTTATAAAGCTTGAACCCATCAAAAACATGGTGTGTGTGTGTGTGTCTCGTTGAGATTGATATCCATTTCTTATTTGTCTTTGGTTGATATTTTGGATCATAGGACTTGTCCTTCCAAAAGACCTTGTTTTTATAGGTTTTAGTTGTCTTTCCATGTGCCTTTAATGTCGATTACCTTTCATTTGATATCTTTGGGGTTGAGACATTGTACATTGTTGAGGCACACTCCTCCTCACATTGTTGTTGATGAATGAGGGTCCAACATTTCTTCTATCATCATTTTTTCAATGTGGTTTCTTCTAACTTGGTGTTTTTGAAAGTAAAGTCTTTCTTGCCTTTGCTATTGGTTCCTCCTTTTTAAGTTGCCTCTTAATTGTTGATTATGGAATTGAGGTTTTGCTTGTCCATGACTTGTGTTCCTTCTTTGTTGGAACCTTTTCATTACTCCTTCATTCCTAGAATTCCCGAAAGAAGTATTTTTAAGTACCCTTTTAACATTTAGTCCTTATTTGTTAGGCATTGTACCTTTCGGTAAACACATCATATTTTTAGAAATATTATTTTTATTTAATCTATATTTATGCGATAAATAGCCTTTCTTGTTGAAAAATGACATAGAAAAACAACTATACATGATAGATTGGTTAACATGCACATTGGATTTTTGTTTTTCTACACAATTGAAACCTAAACCACTTTTATGTAGGCTCTTGTTTTGTCCTCCTAACAAAACATCCAAGTTATCTCTACCTTGAG
>Ga0307515_10013622_pt1 | contig 15162 bp, 12 predicted proteins | sample 17_EM_MG_FD_194513 | JGI IMG/M metagenome (GOLD analysis project Ga0307515, IMG submission 194513) | Populus trichocarpa ectomycorrhiza microbial communities from riparian zone in the Pacific Northwest, United States - 17_EM | ecosystem: Host-associated > Plants > Roots > Unclassified | place... | reverse complement strand
AGGGTGCCATGTCCTTGCAATTGAATCGACTCGAGATCAACACATGCCCTGAGGGGTTGATGTTCGTTGAGTGGAACCTTGGCGTGTTGGACCATTTGCTTGTTTGGGAGAGCCAATAGCAATAGAACACAGCGTGAGAGGCGACAGTGTACCTCGGTTGCGAGAATACTCGGATTACTTCACGTGAAGGAAGGACTTGATTAATTCTCGTAACGCGATGGCAGTATCATATGGTAAAGCTCGAAAAAAGGATTCGGCAGTACAGTTTGTTAGATTCTTGTTCATTATGACGGTTCTCTTTCCTTTATTACGTATAATCTCCTATTGTTATCTGTATTTCAAGCTTCCTCACGATTTCACATGCCTCAGACGCTTGTCTTCTCACAACGTCTGAGTATACATTTAATACGCAAGAAACTGGATCAGGACCGCTGAGCTCACAATTCGATAAAAGACTGGTTTTATGGTTTCCAGCTATTGGGTGGGGTGCTGGCGGAGTGGGAATATCTGGAGGCGTGCATCGGTCGAAGCACAACAGGAGCAGCAAAAATGTTCAATATCGGTGCTCATCCGATGATCCACATAGCGTTTTCGGAGCATTCAATATAATAGCTGCGTCAACCCAACTGCAATTAACTTGTTCTGGCACCGAGGTGACTAGGGTCACACCAAAGGCTTGAGACACTCTTCAAAGAGATAATGTTCTGGACCGAGAAATATTGTAAAGCCGTCAAGAGGGCGCCTCCAAATGTTGGGAAGTTAGTCTGGATCATGAACCATCATACAACATGCAAGTTTTCTCACTCTTCAACTATATCTCACCTCTACATAGAGGGGACTGCCTATCTACGACACTAGGGAAGGCGAAACGACAAGTGCAATTACAAAGAGACACCAGTAAACCAAAATATGACCACAGAGATTGGAGAGAAAGCCCGGGTTATGTACTGTTGAAAACCTGGGTCCAAGAGGTTCCAAACACAAAGTCATCAAAATCAAGAGTAACTGATCGAGTGTGAGATGTCGGTGGGATTGTCAAGACAGCAGGTGAATGCAGGCCTGTGCAACAATCTGGAGGTACCCAATATAGTAAACCATTCTTTGAATCTCTGACCCAACCATTCGCATCTGGTTGTGCGCAAAAATCGGCATGGGCCTGGTCGCAAGAGAAGGATGGTTGGATAGGAGGAAGGTCCCACACATGGATTGTGGTGTCCCAAGATCCGGAGGCAATGTGCTTCCCATCAGGAGAGCAAGCAATGGACATCACTTCGCCGGCGTGCGCCATTAAAGGTTTTCCAATTACAGCACTGGTCTTGGCATCCCAGACTCGAATGGTTCTGTCACTAGATGCAGATATAATGTGCTTCCCACTGGGAGAGTAAACCACAGACCGGATCCAACTAGTGTGCCCCTCCAGAGGCTTGCCAACGCTGGCACCTGTATCAGTATCCCAGATCCGAATGGTCCTGTCATCAGATCCAGAGATGATGTACTGCCCATCAGGAGAATAAGCTACACAACGTACGCCGTCAGTGTGCCCCTTTAGAGGATACCCAATGGCAGCACCAGTGTCGGCATCCCAGGTCCGAATGGTCATATCATTGGATCCAGAGATGATGTGCCGCCCATTAGGAGAGTATGCAATGGATTCCACGGTGGACGTGTGGCCCTTTAGAGGCTCGCCAATCGCGGTACTGGTCTCAGCGTCCCATATTTGAATATTTCCGTCTACAGAGACAGAGATGATGCGCTGTCCATTGGGAGAGTAGGCAACGGATGATATAGCTGCTGTATGCCCCTCTAGAGGTCTCATTACTGCAACACCAGCCTCGGTGTCCCAGAATTGAATGGTCTCATCATGAGATCCAGAGACGATGCGTTGTCCATTGGGAGAGCAAGCAACGGACCACACATTGTCAGTGTGCCCCTGTAGAGGCTTGCCAACTATAGCACCAGTCTCGGCATCCCATATCCGAATGGTCATGTCAAAGGATCCAGAGATGATGTACCGTCCATCGGGGGAGTAAACCACAGAGGTCACCACATCGGTGTGCCCCGCCACAGGGTTACCCAATGCAGCACCAGTCTTGGCATCCCAGGTTCGAATGGTGAGGTCCCCGGATGCCGAGATAATGTGCTCCCCATTGGTAGAATAGGCGACAGAGGTCACATACCAGGTATGTCCCTGTAGAGGTGTGCCAATTGCTGTGCCAGTTTCGGCATCCCAGATTCTAATGGTCTTGTCACGAGATCCGGAGATGATGTGCTGCCCATTCGGAGAGTAAGCAACAGTTTGCACGATCTGTGTGTGCCCCTCCAGAGGCCCGCCAACTGCAGCACCGGCCTCGGCATCCCATATTCGAAGGGTTCCATCAGCGGATCCGGAGACGATATGCCGTCCATCGGGAGAGTATGCAATGGAGTACACAACACCATTGTGCCCCTCTAGAGGGTGGCCAACTGCAGCACCAGTGTTGGCATCCCAGATTCGAATGGTGTTGTCACCGGATCCCGATATGATATGTTGCCCATTGGGAGAGTAAGCAATGGACACAAATGCAGTGTGCCCCTCCAGAGGCGTGCCAATTGCTGTGCCAGTTTCGGCATCCCAGATTCGAATGGTCTTGTCACCAGATCCGGAAATAATGTGCTGCCCATCAGGAGAGTAAGCAACACTCCACACACTACCTGTGTGACCTTCTAAAGGCCAGCCAACTGGGGCACCATTCTCAGCATCCCAGATCCGAATAGTCATATCATCGGATCCAGAGATGATGTGCCGTCCATCGGGAGAGTAAGCAACAGAGAGCACATCGCTGGTGTGACCATTCAGTGGATTGCCGACTGTAGCACCAGTCTCGGCATCCCAAATTCGTATCGTCTTGTCATGAGATCCGGTGACAATGTGATACCCGTTTGGGGAACAGCTGATGGAAGTGATAGTTCTAGTGTGACCAATCCATTGCAATGGTGGCGCTGGCCAGGTCAACAATTTCCCTCTTTGCACCCTGATGGTTTTAGTAAACCATTCTCCGTAGATACGCGATAAAGGTGACTGTGAAGGTAGGAAGGGTCCCGCTGAAATATAGATGTGCGGAGTGCTGATAGAGATGGGGATGTGGAAGGTGATGATGAAACGGCAAAAATCCTGGATTCTTTGAATAACAGTTGAATCGGCATTCTACATCCAGTTAAAATCATTTTCGCAGATGGCAATAGGGAGCTGAACTCACGTTGGCCCATGTGATCACTCGTCGCAGGCTTGGAGCACCAATTGGGACCATTCCCATAATACTCAATACTTCAACCCAGTATAACCCATACAATCCTTCAAAGAATTCCTTCAACCTTTCCCACACACAAAGATCTCCATTGTCGGAAGTGAAGCAAAGGTGATTTGACCAATAGAGGGAACTATATTGCAAAGCGTCGGAAACGTGCTCTTTGATTCGGGATGGGAGATCTTTGATATCTACATTAGCAAGTCGGGAATCGTCGAGATTGCAGATATTGAAACGGAGCTGTTCCATCATTGTCTTGAGGCAAGCACTACCCAGGTGCGTGTTCGCGTCTTCAATATTCACTTTATAAGCGCAGTGCTTGCTGACAAAGAACTCCGAAATTGACAAATGCCGGACACGAATTCCTCCATTGGCCGCCTCGTCTCGATATAGCAGGGAGCCGAGATCATTCACCCACTTTTTAACCAGATTAGGCATCACTCCTGCCAGCTCAGCAATCGGATCTTCACTCAGTGGGCGATACGGAGTCGCCGTAAGAAGCACTCCAATCACCTGCCGGAACTCGGCATTGTTTGGCACCCTTCGTGCTTTCAGGATACTGGAGTAAAGGTTGTATAGAGGTTTCAGGCCTGAGTCTTGCAAGGCCGCCTTCAAAGTCTCTTCGAGGTTTTCACATTGTTCAAGGGCAAGAACGAGAGTCTTGATGAAGATGAAAAGACCATTTGCCCGAGAGATAATTCTGTCAAAGAGCGGTTGTTCTGGCCAAGGGGTGGGTAGACACCACACTTTGGCAACTGAATCGAACTGGCTTCGGGCGAAGGTTTGCAAATCAGCTCCGGCTTCCTGATCCATAGACAAATCATAAGGTGAATATGACGATCGGGGGAGCCGATGAAAGAAATGCTGGATTTCGTCTTCGGGTCTACTGGTGACAATGATTTTAAGCCACGGAGCATGTCCAGCCGCATCTTTCAGAACGTTCAAGAGGATTGGACGATCTTTATAGTCACCGCATTCGTCGAGTGCGTCAATGACAAAGACGAGAGCGTGTTTTGGGTGGCGAGGAAGGTTGCAGATGAAGTCAAGGAAGAGAGAGTCCTTCATCGACTTTGATGTCAGATTTGGGTCGCCACGAAGACGGTCCGCCACAATGCTTCGAAAGGGGGGAAAGATCTCGGCGAGTGTGGAGATGAGAGTAGGAAGGATATTTCTAAGCTCGCTCATATTCGCATCATCCCTCTGGCAGAAAAATGCTCCAGCGAGGCGCTGTTGATTGTGAAGCCTTTCACAAATTGAATGAGCGAATGACGTTTTTCCAATTCCGGGTAAGCCGTGGATCCAGTATAGATTGCTGGTATCTGACTCATTTACCGCCCAGGCCATGACTTGATTCAAGAGAGCCCCGCGGGTGCCTTCCATACAGCAGAGTTTCAAGTCATAACCGGTCTCAACGCGTTTAAGCCGCGTAAGTAAAAACTCTTGCTCTACACGAGCCATTGAGAACGGATCATCACCAGGTAGGGACAATATGTGCTTACCATTCTTTTTGACGAGGCGGAGCGCCTCAACATCCACTGCATGGTTGAAGTCTTCAATGACCTTGGTCAACTCTCTGTCCATTTCTTCGATCTTCTCTGGATTGGCCGGCCCACCAACCGCTCTCGCTGTGATCGTCAGTACTTGCTAAATCCAGGACATGACCACCTAATACCTTTGACATAGTCGCATGAGAATTCCGCGACCATTCGCATCACTTTGAACATTCGCTGGATGACCTGCTCCAAGATTTCTGTCTCTTCGCAGACGACATTGTCTGCAACCTTCTTCCCCAATGGCAAAATGCGCTGCAACCGACCCAACAGGGCCAACGGCATCTGGTCGTATTTGTTTTGCTCCTTCAAGAGCTACATCGTCATGCATTAGGTCTGTTCCTGATACGCAAGCAGCGGGTGCGAACCTCAAACGTGACACTGGCAAGACCGAAGACAGCTTTTGAGACAGGGTTCAACTAGAAAGTGTCAATGCCTCACTGGTTTGCATTTGGGAGAACTGACCTCTGCGAAGACAGTCCCGTACTTGATAGCCTTGTCCACAATCCTCTCTGTTGATGCACCCATCATTGGTGAGTGTTCCGTTAACAATTCCTTGAGTTCTTTGAGCAAGGAGTGGAGAGTTTCAGCCTATGCGGACATCATTAGCTGGATGCAATGAGCGATTGCAAAGAGACGAACCGTAGGGCTCGCAGAGAAATGTAATTCAAACGAGTAACGATACTTTCCAACAACAACGACCTCTGGACCTCTGTATCAGGTATGCAAAGACTGGTTGGGGAGTATGACCGACCCGGTATCGTAAGCTCGTGCTCTTTGGAGGTCCAGTACTCCTCAAAAAGCTTGTGAATGCCAATTTCTTTGACATTCTGGTCCTTCTTCGCCCAAGGCAGATGACTACTCTTCATTTGAATCCCCACGCGCACCTGGGATATCGGAGAAATATCTCTATATACGCACATGCTCCGGTGAGTGTACGTTATAAATAGACCGAGGACATACGGGTACTGGACTGGTGCCCACGTCCGGTTGTCTTTCCTCTCTAATTCTATCGCTTCACCTCCTACAATCAACACCGGCTTATACTTCAAATCTGGAACATCTTGCACAACAATTTCTTTTTGGTAACCGAGATGAGCAATATGGACCTAAATTGAAGTGAAGCGCCGCACCATTCAGGTAAAGGCTTTTGAGACCGGCCTCATCAGTGACAATTGAACGCTCTATGACCGTCGAGGTGCTCACAGGTTCATTGCTTGGGGTGCCTTGGTCGCCATGGTTGTTCCCTTAGGGTCCAGGAAAGGATCGATCGGCGATTTGGCATTGGCGCCCGGCTGCACCCCATTGACAGCCGGAATTCGTCTTGGCGTCTACGCCTTCGCTGTCTGGGGACATGAGGAGGTACTGTGCCGCATCAATCATGGGGGCTGTACGGTACGGGCAACCTTTCTCGACGAGTCCGCTGCCATTCCTAAGAAAGAGAAGCCTGGTGAGTGGTAGGCCGTGCACTACCCTTCTTGGTTGGTATAGGAACCAATGGGACGCACTGCTCGGCGTCCTTAGGGTCAAAGCCAACTGCGAGCTCTTCGACAACACGGTTTTCGGGACATGCCAGAGTTGTCTATCACGACTACAGCCTCTACCGCTAGTACACCAACCCTCTCTCTGCCATCTATTTGTTGTGTCCATCTCCCCGTCTTTTTATTCGTTACTGCGGGATTTGTGTTAGCCGAGTGGAGGACTACAGATCAGAACGGCCTCGTCGTTTCTTTTATTCAATCGTGCATCTACAAAAGAATCTAGAAAGAGTTTTTGGAGACTAAGGACTTATACTTGCGTATCAGTTCCGTCTCCCGACAACGTGGTCAACGTCCGTCTTGCACTTGGCCTGATCAGAGGCGTTCCGATCAGCCCTCACGGACGGGCCATTTCTACCAGGTCTGCGCAAATCGGCTCTGGATCACGCAAAATATTCAGCCTGACCAAGCGAAACCTTCGAAATTAGCTGGTGAGAATTGGGAGACAAGGAGAGGGTGGGTGGACATTCCAAATCGGAAGCGCTTGGACATTTATTAGCAGTAGATACCGTAGACGATGCGATGAGTAAAGTACCAAGAGGTCCACAAACGCAACTAGCCCATAGAACCAGTCGAAGTACAAATCGCGAGGCTCCTCAGTCAATCTCATCGCAATTGCGCCTTTACGTCACGCCAGTCTCACCTGCCCATACTGTCGGAAATAATACACTCCCCCCTTGCTTAAACACCTACCTTCGATAGCGCACAAACCCAAAGCACGTATAAAAGAGAAGAATTATCCCATCTCCGTCAGCGCTCCAGACACCTATTCTCAACAGGACTATTTCTACCCTCAGACCCACTATTATATATCCAGCACACAGTTTGCTAGAAGTATCAAGATGCAAAGTGAAAATTTGTTGTCATTTCCAACGGCCCCCATTGGAGGGGATTGGACACAATTGCGTGAGTCATTCATCGTCATTGAACCCGATGATGAGACAATTCGAACCCGGAATGTCGAGACTGGCGCAAGCGTCCACAGGGGCACGCCCACCATGTGCAGTCAGTTGCCTACTCTCCCAATAGGCGGAATATCTGTTAGATTGTTATGACGTATCGGTTCACCCACACCGATGTCCAGCCTCATATCTGTCCAGCCACTTCCCGATTAGGCCTTGTTGCGGCTCGACGCAGGTCAAGTCGATTGTTGCAAGCCACCATATTGTAGGAGAGCGGTTCGGACATGGGGAATAAATTTAGAACATACCAATGGTGAATATGACTGTATGTACAGTGTTAAAATGATGTATGATGACAAGACCGAGGAGAGATAGGGTCCTTTTTTTCTCTGACGGCTGAACTAAAGACGGGGCCAGTGGCTTACTTGACCCGGGAATACGGCCTTTATTACCTTGTATTTCAGTTCCTTTGGTGCCACCGTTCGGCCAGACATATCTGTGGCATTATTGTAACACCTCGCCTCTCGATTTCCTGGGTATTTTACACACAGTTTCATTAATGAGAACCAACAAACTTCTGGACTAAATTGTTTCCCAAGGATAATATCACAACCAATGCCACTCGATCATCAAGTGTTGTGCGTCACAGACCATGCTCGGATTGAAATGGACATTACTAATACATGTTCATCTCTCCTATTGTTGTTTTATAGGATTGGCTAAATTATCTAGGTCTGCCAAGCTCCCAATGTACCATCTCACAAGGAGCGGCTCTACGTTTTGCCCAGGAAAAGGTCTTACAAAGAGGTCTGTGCTGCCACACGGACTCGGAAGGTGTAAATAGGGCAGCTTACTTATGGCCTGCCACGCAATGGTGACCCATCTGCCAGGCATCTATTTTGGATTCTGCGGTAGCCCTGTTAAGAGTGTTTCGAGTTTGTGTGACCCTCCATAAGTTTTTTCGGCGGCCCCTCCCCTGCAATGATGGTTCAGCCAAGTTTTACTCGCTGTGTAAGTATGTTGGATTTGGTGTTATCGCTGTCTGGGAAGCAGAAGTATTGCACCAGGAGGTCACTTGAAGTGATCGCACTCCGTCGCGTAACATTATGAGCTGCAATTCTGTCCTGAGTGCTCAAAGGTGGTTGTCCCCTTCCTCTTCCCCATTCCGCGTGGCTTCACAATGAACCATTCGCAGGTCAAGTCCCGTACAATCGCACAATATAAGTACCTTATGGTGTACCAGACACGATGGTGGGTACCCTGACCGTCCTTCAGTCCTTCCGTCATGTGAAAAAAGGTTGCGTTCCCGCGTGTTGGCTCGTTACATTTATATCTTTGGGTACTATGTGTCTCTGCCGCGTTACCTTTACCCACGACTTACTCGTGCCCGTTGAGGTGCCCAAGGTCATATGGCTGATTTCGTTCTTTTTAGGAATGATAACGACCAGTACTCGCATATAAATAATTCCGTCTATAACCTATTATACGATACGATAATCAACAAGTATCTTGTTGAGCATTGCGGCCTGCAGCCGCGCCCCGCATCGCCAACGGCCCCTTCTTCCCGAACAAAACACACTCACTTGCCGGAATCTGGACCTCCTGTCGATCACAACGATTGGGCTGCTCCACTATTTGTCCCGCACTCTGATGTCCGACACACGTCCGACACACACCCCTCCTCCAGCCCCCCTCTTGACGCAGATACGCCAACCCATGCAGAATTAGAGCCGGCACATATTCCGGTAGATGTGATAGGGTTGGTAGTGTCATCATGGAGCACTTTTCATCGGCCACTCTCTTTCCCATCTCGCCTCCTTCTGGGTATGCGAGTTACCAAACTCGGGCGGAGCAGCGTTTCTTATGAGGTTGGAGTATTCGGCCCTCTCCTAGAAGAACCACAGAGGCCAGGACTTAGTGGCCCGCAGTTGGAAATCGAGACGGTAGCTGCGGTTGGGGGATTCACGCACGTTTTCGTGGACAAAGAGAAGAGGCGACCCGTGAAACACTTTCCACGCCCACTTTTAGAGGGTCTTGGAGCAGTTCTGGGGTCAGACGTCCCCGTGGCGAAGCTGTAAATGAAGGATGTTCGATATTGATATTATCACTTCTCATCATGAGTGTGTGCCCTCCAAATGAACGATAATTCAAATTGTAGAGATGGCTACTGTTTGTGAAAGCACGCGTGAAAGCGCCGCGCCTTATTGTGGAGGTTGCTGTTAAACTAGCACGGCTTGTGAGCAGGCGAAAGACGTCAAGCTCAGGGCACTCCTGCAAGTTCTCGGAAAGTCGTTTGAGTTCGTTTATGCGCCCCTCGTATTTAAGGGATTTTATCGATTGCGACTAGATCTAACGTGAGGCAAAAGGTCGTCTTCTCTTTGATTTTGTACTTCATTTCGCCCACCATCATTGTCCCATCGATAGTGACAGGGAAGGTATGCGGGTCTCCAACGAGGAAGCACGAAATAGTAAACGACATCTCAAGTGGAAGAGAGGGGTGGAAGCGGTAGAGGCCAAGTTTCGGTTTTTTTGGTTCCACCACAAAGGACAATATGAGTCTCATTCAGGGTTTAGGGGTTTAGGGGTCAATCTCATCGTAATTATTTCTGCTCCACGTGATTGTGAGTGCCAGTTTCAGGTGGCAGAGAAGGGCCGCCAGTCGGTCTGTAAGGCGATTCAATAGGGTTTTTCAGAAACACGAAAAAAATCACGAAACTACCTAATACAGTTACAATGCAAAAAGGAAAACAAGAACAGGGTGTATGAGTGGTGAATCCTAGTTACCATGATCTACCAAACACCGGGCCAAGATATCCAGACCTATCACAAACAAGAATAGACCAAGTCGCAAAGTGTAAATGCAGATGGGAGCAAATAGAATACAAGTAGCAAGCAAGAAGATGCAGGATAGAAAACGCGATATCTCGAATAGGATTCGTCCAAGGCATGGTCACCAGAACCGAGCAGACCAGAAGCATATGGCGGCATAGGATGAGGTGCTAGCAGCCATGTCGGAATAGGGTATGTCCGTGAGTAGGGTATCGAATAACAACGACGCGAGCGGTACAAGAAGATCACCATGATTGGCATAGGCAGCATAGTCGGTGAAGCAGTTGAAGCCGGCGTTGACGTACGAGAATGCATGATCTCGAGGTCATCGAAGCCCCTCCATGTTGCTGGCTCTAGGATATGGGTAAGCGTAGGCCCATGGCAGCGCCCTTGTATATCCGGTAATTGGTTGGAATACCAGACGGCATGTCTATGTTCCAAAGCCCATCTGCCCGCCTTAAATTCCCTCGGCCAGCGACTGAACGTGTCCCAATCCATTCAGTCTGATAACTCCACCTGGGTAATCGGTAGGGCTGATATTCCACGTCTCAACCCCAGGGGCAGCCCTGGTATAACGCCATTCTAGAGCTCTGTCCCTGAGATAGAGGAAAAAGAAGTAGAGTGAATCGTCTCCGTGGCAGAAAGGGCCGTTCCAGGGATAAGGTTGCTTGAGGTGGCACCAGGATTGATCGAGCTTGGTATCGGCACAGCAACTAGGAGGTACCCAGCTGGTGGCGGTTGACTCGGGTCCCATGCTATTGCACCTTGACCCGCAAACCCAGCGAGGTCTTCTGAAGAGACGGTGGGGATACCAGGTGGAGGCATGCTCTGGATATGCGTCAGCCGCTGTTGCAGTTTTGTTGACGGCGACATAGAAGAGGGTATAGTTGCAGCGGCTGGCGGTTCTATGAGGTCGGGTTGACCGGGCTTGACGTGCGCAGGCCGAGTAGGAGAAGAACCAGGCAGCATCCCGCCCAACCTTGGTGCATCCATTCCTCCGATGACTTCAACATTTCTGAGCACCTGAGAAGGTACTGGTTGAGGCGACATACATGGTACCGTACCCACCCCTGTGTTGGTGGCTGTCATCGATCCCACCCCAATGATTGCACTCGGCGGTGGCAAAGTAGGGGGCGGTGGATCAACTTGCATTTCGCTGAGGTCTAACCCTATTCCTGACCCTCCACTTGAGACCCGACTTATAGTGGGGCCCGCCGGGATCCCTGCGAAAGAATTTCTTCTCATTTCCCTCGTTCTCCTGCCGACACTCTCATGCGAATCCGCACGGCTGATCCGACTAGTAGCTCTGGAGCTGCCTCCTGCAGTACTCCTGGTTAAACTGCATCCCCGAGTTGATCCTACACTTCGACCGCGACTGGGAGTGGTCCCTGGAGGAAGGCTACTTGTACTCAAACTCCTCCCTCTTCCAGTACCGCTAGCGCTTGCACTGGCCGCTCGTGACAAGGGTCTACTCGGGCCAAGGCTTGCGCCGCGCGAAGGACCGGCGACACTTGGGGTTCGGCACATAGTATAATCGACATAATCGGAGAGAGAGACGGGCGACTCCTCGATAGGTACCTCCCACAGAGATTGTGCTTCCGACTGCGATTGGAGCACCTGCAGCTGTTGGGCGTAGTTGGCGTAGTTGGAGATTGAGAATATTGATGGATCAGAGAAGGACAGCTCGTCAGAGCCAGAGCCATTTCCACTGGGATCAAGAGGTCCTGAACTTCCCGAGCTGGAGCTGGCGATAGTCTGTCGAATGGCAGCAAGCCTCGCAGGGGTCGGCAGTAGTGCAGGTACCCTTACACGAGCAGCAACATTAACAGCAGTGTCGAATCCGAAGCTAGGCCCCGCAGCCAAGTCGATGCCTGCATCGTCAAGCCCATAATCAAACCCATGTCCATCGTCCTCATCTAACCCCTCGCCTAGCTCGAATTCGCCATTCTCTAAATCGAGCCCCGTCGCACAAGTATCATCAACCCCTTCCCAGTCTCCGCCCCACATTCGAAGTTCGCCATCACTAAGTACATTCTCCCAATCGAACATCTCGCCGAGGTCGAATTGGCCAGCACCAGGGGTAAAGTTGAGGTCACCGAACCCTGCTAGGTCGAACGCCTCCTGACTAGCGGGGAAAGGGAGATCGAGGGTGTCGCCAAAATAAGAGGCGAGGATCCCTTGGGGGGTGAAGAGCGATTCGAAGACGGGGTCAGCGCCGAGCCGAGGGTGGGTGGGAGAGGAAGAGGGCTGAGACCGAAGGAGTTCTGGTTGAAGAGAAGTGGGTTCGAATGTGGGTGCACCGCTCGATGGTGCTAGGGAGAGCGCCTTTGGGTCAACAAACGGGTTTGGTGGGTCGGAAGCGGGACGGAGCGGGGATGATTGGACAGAGGAAGAGGAGGGTTGTGTTGATGGTCCTGCGAGGGGTATTCCGAGTAGATTGAGATCGAATGAGAGAGGAGACGTTGGTGCAAATGCAGGAGTTTGAGATTTGGGTTTGGATCGGATAGAAGGGGTCTGCGGAAGTTGCGAGAGGGGTGTCGCCTCCTACAGATAAGCGTAAATGTGAGCTTAAGGTTCAAGCAGCCATGACAATGAATACTCACCGCCATAGAATGGCGGCTACTTGAGCTTGATCTTCGCACCGGTGTCGACTTTGACACACCGACTGCTTTCTGTATCTTAGGTGGAGTCACAACGCGTGGCGAAGAGTCTCTATTGGCTCTAGAGGCTGCAGGTGTTGGGGCTCCAGCGGATGACGCGGTATGGGAAGAGCCGGTTGAATTGGACCCTAGGGAACGTCTCTTCTTTTCCTTGGCCATCACCTTTGTGGCTTTGTGCTCGCCTGGAGTCTGGTGGGTCGGCCCTGGTCCAGCCTCGGGTGTCGTTGCTTCATCTGTGGTGGTTGAAGCCTTGGGCTCTTTGACTGCTGGAGGTATTGTAGGTGTTGGGAGGTAAGCAGGATAAGCGAACGGGAACCAGGGTATCGGTGCTGCTGCTGAAGAACCAGCACTGGGCTGCTGGCCTGGTAATGGAGGCGGAGCCATAGCAAATGATGGATAAAATAGGGGTATTCCTGCCGGCAATGGCAGGGGCATCTTATCCGATCCCACACCTCTTGTTGACCTTGTTGCTGACTTGGCATCGCGCTCGTTTCTCGAGTCATCGCCCTTTCTCTTCTTCCCGAACTCCTTAGCTTCCTTCTCCTGAAGCTTTTGTGCCTTTGTTCTGGGCTTGAACTTGTAGTCGGGGTGTTCCTCTGCGTGCCTTGCCTTTTCTTTCTCAGCCAGCTCGTTGTAGTATTTCTTAACTTCCTGTGACTCGTTCTTCCACGCCTCGGATATGATTTTGGACGCATCTGCAGCTATAGGACGGGGCTTATTCTCCGCCTCTGCTTCCTTCCGCAGCAGCTCAAACTTGTCTTTTCTATAAAGGATCCAGGAATTCTGAGGTCGCCGAATCTTGCAAGCGTCCTCGTCCCTTTTATCCTTCCCCTTGCTGTTTGGAGGTCTATCATATGGCTTCTTTGAGGGTTTCTTGTCTGCCACTGTCGACATAGCTGGCTGAGAACAAGAGCGTCAACCGGATTATCATGTTGCTGGGGGCACATCGCTCGGTGGACTTACTCTTGCGACCAACTAATGTAGGATTATCTTATCCAGAGCTGAGGAGGATGCGGGAATAGACGTGCGCGACTTGTAACGGACAGCGAGCACCCTCCGTGAACACCAAAACAGATGGAACGAAAGCAGGAAAGGGGAATGACAACTATCGTGGACGTCGTCAGACCCAGTGTCGCCAGTCGACCATTCGATCGCTCGAGGCGTAAGTGCAAAATGAAGGCTTTGTCCACCTGCCGCACTCTTCACATCTGCACCTGCTCCCGCAACCTACGGCGCGCTTAATCTGGCCTGGGACCCAAGTAAGCCTAATGCTCCACAATTCCACTTTACGCCACCGTGTCCTCGATGGCGCTTCTACAGCGAGTAGCGAGCGAAACGCGGACATCTGACCATAGCACAATTTATGCTTTGAGGTCATAGTATAGTCGTTTCTCCACGAGATACTACATATGAAAAGGAATCCATCTGAAATGCTTAACTACTGCCGCCCTGGTTCCCTGCACCTGTGTACTACAAATGCAAACCATGCACACGAAAAATACACTCTGTGCATCTGTTAGACTTTTCCCCTGCTCTTACACTACTGGTGATGAGCCATTCTTGGGGAGGTGGCACAATATTGTGTTCTAGCTATTGCAAACTGCTCCAAATAAGCGATAGGTTACTGTACCCCGTCCATCACCCATGCCATGCATACAACTCCTATCTAAAGCCTTGGGTAGTGTGGCACAATGACCATAACGGCTAGAAACAGTACTAGGAAGGCCATTCCCGAAATATCTCAACTTCTGTCCAGCTGGTCAGGCAAATAGAATAGGCCTTCTGGCTCCTCAGAATATTTCATATATAAAGGGGCACCTTACCACAATCCCAATTGGCTGGCCGCAAAATTTAAATGTGATGGGGGAGTAGCAAGGGGGAGGGGGGGTGATAATGTATAAAACAGAGGCGTATGGATAAATTCTATTCATTGATGCAGTTACGGTAACGGAACTATTTTTAGGGAGAAGATGAGACTTGCAGGATACCTAGTGCAGTGGGGATGGTCAGGAAAGCAGCTTTCACCCATGAAATGTAATAGAATGGCATGTGGTATAATATTAATAGGACAAAAATCTGATTAGTACAGTGGATTTGTGCTACAAACACAACCCCTATTACAGCGTATTAATTTGTGAGAGTTAAATGCTTAGTAACAACAGATTGAAGGATTACTGCTCTTAGGTGTATCTATGCCAAATTTGTCACTGATCAGCCAGAGATGGGGAAAAGGACGTGAGCATTTCGCGGGTGCTAATATAATTAACCAGAATGACACTCAAAATACCTGAGGTGGAATGGCCGAGTCGTTAAGGCGTATGATTTAGGTCAAACTCTCATTGAGGGTTTTGGAAATCTCATATGGGAAACCGCGTGGGTTCAAATCCCACTTCCATCAT
>Ga0307515_10013621_pt1 | contig 15163 bp, 2 predicted proteins | sample 17_EM_MG_FD_194513 | JGI IMG/M metagenome (GOLD analysis project Ga0307515, IMG submission 194513) | Populus trichocarpa ectomycorrhiza microbial communities from riparian zone in the Pacific Northwest, United States - 17_EM | ecosystem: Host-associated > Plants > Roots > Unclassified | place... | reverse complement strand
ACCTTAGGAAGCTAACGATGGCACCTAAAGTAAGCTTATTTAAGAGAGCTGCCTTTACCTAAGAGGAACTTAAGATCTAATTAGGATCAGAAATCGAAGATAATGATAACGTCGTAGATATACGCGAGCAGATTCGTGCCCTCGCAGCCAGTTAGGAAGCCGATTGTCTTAAAGCAAGAAATATATAAGAGACCCTATAAGAGATCCTAGAAAGCCTTATAGCCCTATAAAATAGCCCGGCTTCCCCTTTTTAAAGCCCTAGCCGACCTATTTACTCTACTAAATATGATATACTAGGGAGTACGGATATAATAACGAAGTAATTAAAGTCCGTTAAGCTTTTTAACCCCCTACCACTGTCTAATGGGATAGACCCTACCTTTAAGAATTAGAGGATTTAAGTATAAGGAAAGCTCCGTGTTAACTATAACTATTTTCTTTCTAAAGAAGCCAAAATACTCTACCTCTTTAGTTAAACTACTGGGGACGCCTAACGGCACCTTTAAGCTAAGTTTAAGAACAACTCCCCTATCCGATTTATATCCATTAATAAGATAATACGGCACCTAGCGGCTATTTATATTAACCCGAATAAAGTATAGGATGCCCGTTATAACTATAATCGCCTAATAATAAAACTAAACTAACCCTTTGCCAAATTCTAGACTTAATTCCTATACCTTACAGGAGAAGGCTAGGTCCCCCTTAAGAACTACTAATTAGACCTATATAATAAGCTAATAATCCGGCTATAAGAAAAGATCGCTATAACCTTAGATAACCTACTAACCTATAAAAGACTCGTAGCTTATTACCTATTATTAAACTTAGAACTAAAGCGGATTAACGCCTACCCTAATCGGTAGAAGCAACTCTATAATAATTAAAACTCGCTAGCTATACCTATAGAAGCTAAAGTAGAAAGACAAGTTATAACTACTCTTTTATTAAAGGCGGTTACAACTACATACTGGTAAGCCTTGCCCGACCAGTTATATACCACACTATTAACTAGTATTTGCTATAATACTCTAATTAACCCTACCTCGGCTACGTGCTTTAACTGTAATAAGTAAGATTACTTTGCCTTATTCTACCTGGAGCTAAAAGATATAGGCAATATTAAGGAGATAAAGGAAGGAGAAACGTTAGATAAGTTAGGAAAAGAGAAACCCTAGGGAAAGACTCCCCCCTAGGGTACCCTATTAATCTTAAAGAGATTAATCTTAATTAGTTAATAGGTAGAAAGTATTTTACGTTTCTATATATAGTATCTTAAAATAGATATAGAGTTAATATAACCGCCCTTATTAACACTAAAGTAAATAGCTTCGCCTTTATAAATACTACCTATGTAAATAATGTTGCTAAGTTTTTAAATATAGAAGCCATCTAACTAGAGAAGCCTATCTAGGTAAAAGGCTATAACAGCCAAGCCGGTTAGCCCGTTACCTATATCTTAAAGTTATATATCGCTCTTAACGGACGACGCTAATATAGTATCCCCTTTTACATCCTAGACCTAGGGTCTTATAATATAATCCTTAGATAAAAATAGATGTCCTATTTTAATATCTAGTTAAATATGCGATAAAGACGGTTTATTTAGCCGGAGGATAGACTAAGGTTGCCCTTCTTTATTAGGGAGATCTAAACTAACCACAAGACACTAGCCGTAAGGGCTAACCCTATCTACTAGTAGGATGTCCGGGCCTATAACCTAGCCTTTACCTAAGAAAACGCCTGCTATAAAGCTAGAAAGAACTCCGTACTAATAAAGATACTCTCCTAAAGCGCTATATTTAAAAAGGACTCTATATATAGAAGCGGGATAGATAGTAACGTAGACGACGTCTAAATCGCACGGATTTAATCAGTATAGAAAAGAACGTATTAATAGGATATAAGGGATGACCTCTAAAAAATGCAATAGGAGCTAAAAGGGGTAATAATAACGCCAGTACCCTAGAAGTCCCTAAAGTCATATACGCCCCTATTATTAGGCAACCCCCCTACCGTAGATATTGCCGTAATTAGCGCTATAGCGTTCCACTTTAATATATACCAGAAGGACAATAAGGTCTTTATAATAAGCCTATATAAGATTAACCGAATTATTAATAATAGAGAGGAAAGGCTAGCTAAGGAAACCGACGAGGAACTAGTTAAACGCCTCCTTCCTACTATTTATATAAACTATAAGGATGCATTCTTAAAGGCGGCCTTAGATAAGTTACCCCCCTACCAAATATACAATTATAAGATTTAATTAGAAGCTAATAACTTGCTAGGCTATAGCCCTCTCTACTATTAACTAATGGATAAGCTAAAAGTAATAAAGTAGTACTTAATTAATAACCTGGATAAAGGGTTTATCAAGCTAAGTTAAGCCCCTTTTACTTCCCCTATCCTATTTGTAAAAAAGCCTAATAGAGGCCTTTGTTTTTATATTAACTATTAGAAGCTAAACGCTATTACTTAAAAGGACTAGTATCCTATTCCTTTAATTAATAAGACCCTTACATATTTAAGCTAGGTAAAGATCTTTACCAAACTTAATATCCGTTAAGCTTTCTACTAAATTAGGATAAACCCTATATCTAAAGATTTAACAACGTTCTATACCTATTATAGTTCCTATAAATATAAAGTTCTTTTTTTTAGACTAATAAACGGACCGGCTATATACTAAAGGTATATAAATAATGTTCTTTTTAATTACCTTAACGAATTCTACACGGTATACCTAGACGACATTCTTATATACTTAGACGACGAACTTAAGCATTAAGTTTATATTAAGAAGGTCCTAGAGAGACTATAAAACGCAGGCTTATAAGTTAATATTAAGAAATGCGAGTTTAGGGTAAAACGTATAAAATACCTTAGGTTTATTATAACTATAAAAGGAATTAAGGTTAACCCTAAGAAGGTAGAGGTAATCTGTAACTAGAAGCCCCCTTATATAGTAAAAGGAATTTAGTCCTTCCTTAGCTTCTGCAACTTCTACCACCAGTTTATCTATAACTACGGAATTGCGGTAAAACCTCTTATACGACTAACTAGGAAGGATACGCCTTTTGTCTTTAACGATAGCTATATAAAAGCCTTTAAAGAGATAAAGGATCGGCTCATCTCTTCCCTAATTCTTTATCACTATAACCTAGACCTTAAATTAATGCTAGAAACGGACGCCTCTAATAGGGTTATAGTGGGAATCCTATTACAGTTATATTTAGATAGCGAATAGTACCCTATAGCTTTTTTCTTAAAGATAATAGACCTAGCTAAGTGTAACTATAAAGTATATAATAAAGAAATACTAGCTATTATTTAATTACTCTCCTAATAGCGTGTAAAGCTTAAAGGTACGAATTCCCAGATTAAGATATATACAGATTATAAAGCCCTAGAGTACTTTATAACTATAAAGCAGCTTACTAAACAATAGGCCTAGTAGGCCAAAATACTCTCCTAATTCTTCTTTATAATTATATATCGTTTTAGCAAGTAAAACTCTAAGGCTAATGCCCTAACCTAAAGAGAATAAGATATAGGACCCTAGAATAAGCTAAAGACCTAATATTAGACGCGCGCCCTCCTTTATCTAGAATAGCTTAATCCGCGAATCCTTAAGGAGCTAGACTCCTAGTAAAATAAGCTAGCACTAATAAAGAAGTCCTTAGATAAGCTAATAGGGCTAATTAACCGCCTCCTAACTATAAACCGCACGGCTAACGCCTTAAGGGCCCTTCGCAAACAAGCCGTAAAAGGAGACCCTAATTTTAAGACGGAGGAAGGATTGCTCCTATACTAGGAGCGGCTTATAGTCTCTAATATCAACAATTTACGGACTAAACTAATCCGTAAAGCTTATTGCTAAGTTTTTATAGTATACCCTAGTAAGAACAAGACCCGTAAAATTATTAACTACCGCTACTATTGGCCGAGAATAGTTGTGGATATTAATTAATATATATGGAATTGCGAAGACTGCTAGAGAGCTATAATCCCACAGGATAAGACCCTAGGACTACTTAAGCCACTCCTAATACTAGAGCGCCCTTAGCAGTATATCTTTATAGACTTTTATAAACTACCTAGGGACCGTGACGGATATAATATGGTTATAGTTATAGTCGACCGCTTTAGTAAACGCCCATTTTTAATTCCCTGTTATAAGAATATTAATGCTAAAGAGGCAGCCCGGCTATATATCTATTATATTTACCAAATCTACGGACTACTAAATACTATTATATCTAATTATAGGCTATAGTTTATATCGGCCTTTTAGAATAAGTTTACCTAGATCCTAGGTATTAAGCTAAAGCTTTCTACGGCTTATTACCCCTAGATAGACGGTTAGACAGAGATTATAAATTAGTACCTAGATCAGAGGCTTAGGCCCTTTATTAACTATTTTTAGAACAACTAGTCTAAACTACTACCCTTAATAGACTACGCGCAAGTAACCTTACCCTATAACTCCACAGGGTTTACCCCAATTTAGCTAGAAATAGAATACTTACCCCGTATAAGCTTTAACTGGAAAAGGCTAGAAAAACCCTAGACTGTATAAAAGAAGCTATCCTATATTAAGGCCTAACAGTACGCCAAACAATTGGAAGAGGCCTAGATAGTAGCCCATAAGAACCTAGAAAAAGCTTAAAGGTTAATAGAATAGTAGGCAAACAAACACCATTAAGAGCCCGATTTTACCCCTGGCGATATAGTTTAGGTTATAATAAGGAATTAGAAGACTGAACGACCTAGCTATAAGCTCGACTACTAGATAGCAGGACCGTATAAGATTCTTAAGAAGATAGGCAACTTATATAAGATAAAGCTCCCAAATTTAATTAGGGTTTACCCTATCTTTTTACCGGATAAGTTACGGAAAGCTATAAACAACTTATTACCTAGACAAAAGAACGAGCCTCCCCTACTAGTTTAAGTAAACGGTAATAGTGAATAGAAGGTTAATAAAATACTAGCCTGTAAAATAGTATAGGGAACGCTAAAATACCGTATCTAATGGAAGGGCTATAATCCTAACCCAACCTGGTACCCTATGTAGAACTTTATAGGCTGCCCCTAGAAGCTTAAAGAATTCTATAACTAATACCCTAATGCGCCTAGACCTCTAAAGTACCTAGATAAATAGATGGAATGCTAGTATAATAAAGACAATAAGTTACCGGAAGAATATAGGGACAAAAACGCCCTAAAGCCCTAATACAGCTGTCTGCTAAATTCTGCCATATTCTGCCGTTTTCTGCTAGTACCGTAAAATATTAGATATTTAGGAACTTTAACTGCCGGTTAAAGTTGTCTAATTAGTCAGATCCGTGCTAAGACTTTTAGCGGCTACTTTTTCTGGCCTAGTGCTTCCACTTAGCCTATAATCGCCCTTTGTACTTAGTCTGGACGTACTTATATCCCCTTTATCTCCTTATCTTATATTTTATAATCCCACGTTTATAAGCCTAGTGCTACCCTATTTCTAACTAAGCCTAAGGGCAGGCTTTCTTTAAAGAGGGGGGTGATGTAACGGCGCTATCGCACGTTACCTGCTAAATTTTGCTATATTCTACCGACCTGCGATTAGCCCGCCTAAAGCTAGCGCCTTGGCGGCTTACCCTATATATTTATTTACATCGGTCCTAGCGACCCCTTTTCCTTCTCTTTAGCTTAGTATCTTCGTAATACAGTATTCGTTTAAGCTTTGGTTTAGAGGTATTTGTTTAAGCCGTGACACAAGCTTAGGATTAAAAATCCTATAGGACTAAGATTTTAAGCAATAAATGAGGACTACTAGCAAGATTAGAGAATTTACAGCGTAAATAGTAACTAGACTAGGAGACAGATATATAGACTTAGAGGACTTACTAGGGGAACGTAGTATTTAGCCTAAAGATTGAAAGACTGATACTAAAATTAAGAAGCAAGATAACTTTAAGGATTTACTTATAAGGCGAAAACTAAAGGAGACCATAACAGAATTCTAAAAGAGAATTATTGCATAGCAATAGCAAAAATTGGATTAGAGGACTAATATATTAGGACATACTAAGGATAGAGCACCTATATAAAGAATTACCAATAGGCTAAGAGCAGGCACACTAAAAGCTAAGTGGCTTACTAAACTAGAAAATAAAGAGGATCTAGGGATTCTAACTAGGTTTAAGGAACGATATACTAAAGGCTGTTATAATATAGTAATAAGAAGATACTTCCTTATAGACGAGCCGTATATACTTCAGCAGCTATACCAAAAGTAGTATAGGTAGAGGCACAATAATAAGTGGGAAGATTTCTATATATAGTTAGACGAGAAAGTTATTTAAGACCACCTAATTATGGAAAAAGCGATAAGTTATATTAAGGGAGCCTTAATTATAATATTAAAAGATCTAGAGGAGCGTTTAGAGGACTGGAGAAGTAAAAGACGCATCTTAGTACCTATAAATAAAGTCGCAATATTTAAATTAATATAATAAAGGTTTAAACTTAAGGATAAAGACAAGCCAAGAGTTAACCTAAAGCACTAAGCGCACTATATGTTATCGTGGATTGCATATATAGATAATATATATAATATATATAGAGCACCTAAGGACAAGCATTATAAGTACCTTATAAGAATGTATTAAATAGGCAAAAAATAAAAGTATCGGAATACTAAGTATATATACAGCTAGCATTTAGTAGAAGTTTAGAAGTTAGGCAACTTAATACTTTAACCAGAAAAATTCCTTACGGAAGAATATCTAAATAGATAATAGTGGTGGGAATGCCTAGAGAACACGTATCTATAGTATATTAAGAATAAAAAATAAACTAAGTATTGGCTAAAAGTAGACTAAGTATAAATAGGATTAAGCAGCTAATAGTTAGGAAAAGTAGAGGCCTACAGGACTAAAGAGAGCTAGTAGTAAAGCCTTAGACCCTTAAAGGAATTTAAGGACAATACCTAAATTTACGAGTTAAATAGTAAGATTAGCAGTTTAAAGTATTAATAGATAGTGAAGCAATAAGGAACTATATCTTACTAGCAGCAGTTAAGAGAATAGGATTACCACATAGAAAAAAGGAGCACCCTTACCTATTAGTGACAATTTTAGGAGATCTAATAGCCTATAAAGGAGGTATTATTAATCTTAAAACAGGACCTATTTAGTTAACCATTAAAGGGAGATAAATTAAGATATCTTTTAATATATTACCATTAGGAAATAATAAGGCAGTATTAAGGATACCTTAGTTATAGGAATATAATCCGAAGATTAATTGGATTATAGGTTAGGTTAATATTAGGGATACTTAATACTATAAGATGCAATAATAAGCTAAGATAGTATAGTACTAAGTTAGAGCAATATATAAAGTGTTGGGAATAAAGGTAAGTAGTTACCATGTAAGGTATATTGCCGTCATGTATAGCAAGTTGCCGTTACGTGCAGCAAGTTGCCGTTATATATTGCCGCGGCACTAGCGTGGCAAGGAGCCTTAAGCTCCTCGCCCTCCCTTATAAATACAATAATAAATCATTATTATACTATCTACGAACCGTAGCTACGTAATATCACCTTGTGTAACTAACACTAATTAGTGGTTAACTTTACTATTATACTATAGAGCAGCTAGGTATTCCACTAAGAAGAGATAAGTTACTATACTAGTGCTACTTATGCTAAAGGGAGCTGTTTTTTAAGGTTAGAACTAGTTCTAAATCTTAAATAGAACTCTTTTATAAATCTAAGGGATTTAAAGGCTAGAACTAGTCCTAAGCCTTTCTAAGATTATAGATTCTTACGTCTATTACGCAGAATAACATACTTTATAAGTCTTCGCGATTTAAGGCTAAAACTAGTCCTAAGCCTTATAACCGCAAATACATATTATAAACGCGTACTAAATAATAAACGCGTACTAAATAATAAATATATATCACGAACGCGTACTAAATAATAATCCCTATACTAATAATACTTCCCTCCCTCTAAAAACATGGCTATGCCTACTTTAAATAACTAGAAAGACTCCTTACTACTAGGGATAGCTAAATACACGAAACTTATTAATAAAGATTAGGACGAATTCGCCTTTAATATAATAACTTATACCATAAAACAAGTTAACGGCTTTCTCCTACACTATATTATATTCTACTAAAATAGATATTACGCCGATTTACAACTATAGGAGTATTTTAGGGAGTATTTTATAGGATGGACTGCTAATACCTAGGTACTTAGCAATATTAATATTATTTAGGATTTTTAAGACTTCCTTTATAGGAATAGGGTATATATTACTAAGAATAGTAACCCAATTACTAGCAATATTTAGACCGTTATTATTAATATAGAAGAATAAATATAGACGAAAGCTAAGATTATATATTAACTATAGAAACCTAAAAACAACCCATATTCTTTAGAAGGCAACTTTAATTTATACTAAAACCCCTAAAACGCTAACCCCCCGCTTAAAGCTGCTCTCCCACCTAAAGGTACTTTCCTACTTAAAGTTGCTTTGCCTCTACCTCCTCTACTCCAGCTAACTAGTAAGCCTTTACTATAAGAAGTTATAAATCTACTAAAGGTATATTTGGATAAAGAGAAGAAGTTTAGAGGAGAACTATATAATATACTTAGAGTAAAACTATAGGTCTTTTATAACTGTTATAATAAGGTTAAAATTTAACGCCACTAGTATTATTACGCTTTCTCTATTATATTAAAGGGATAGGTAGCAATATTCTATTATAACTATATTACGGGTAAAAACTATAACTTTAATATAATACTTCAGCTTATTAGAGCCCACTTTAAAACTAATAAAAATTACTAACTTTATATGTCCGAATGGCGGGAGACTATATTTTAAAGAGTTATTACTTCTAACCTAATAAAGACTTATTTAGAGTGCCTTTAACTACTTTTTAATAAACTTTAGAAAATCTAATATAGCTTTACTAAAACTTACTAAAATAAGAACAGCCTAAGGAACTAGGTTATCTTAGTATGCCGTAGCGTTCCTAAGTATAACTTAGCGCTATATAAACCTGCGGATACGTTTAAAGGAGTATATACTAAGCTACGCTCTACTATAGGTACTGCGATATAAACATAGAAATCTTAATAGTTCTATACTAAAATTTTTACCTAACTAAGTATTCCTAACTAATATAATTATAACTAGACTAATTAAATATATAGCGGCCGTAGTAGGGAATATGGAAGAGGGTATAATTAATGTTAACTATAAGGTAATTATAGAGGTCCTTATAGAGGTTTATTTTAAAGTAATTACTAAAAAAAGTGCTACGTTTATAAGAAGCCAAATTACTAGTTAACTAGATACTCCCTTAATAAGCGAAAAGAGGTATATAATAAGTTCCGTTAAAGTATAAGAAATGTTAAAAATTATAAGGTTACTACGGCCTACTTTTAAAGCTTTCTAATTTAATATAAAGGCGTAAAAGACCTTAAGGGTAAGGTTAATAAGACTAAACAGCTCCTTAAGGATATAGAAATTGAGGACTACTTACCTAACTAATACTTTACTAAGTATAGTAAGGTAAATGGGATATAAACCGTTGCTGTTCTTAATAACTAATCTACGCTCCACTTTATTATAAAGTTAGATATCTTTAATAAGCTAAGGGATAGTTCTACGTTCTCCTTTAATAACAGATACTTAGCGAATATTTTCTATAGTATTATACCAGACACTAAAGCCGCAGGAGTATTTATAGTAGGAAAACCTTAAGTTTAAGCCCTTTAGCAGATTAATAGCTCTATTTAGATTAACTATTTAACGGCAGGCTAATACACAATTTGTTTTAGTAAGAGTACTATAATCTCTCTTAGTATAATTAGGGTTTAAACCCCCTTAGGGTATATTACTTTTTATATTATTCCTATAAATACCCCGTTTTTATTTTGCATTAAAGATATAAATAAATTAGGCGTTAAGCTTAATAACCTTAAGAATATACTCATTTAAAGAGACAATTAAGTGCCTATTATACGCAAGTGAGGTCACCCCTAATTGCTCCTTTATTAACTAGAAAAGAGTATTACTTAAAGCCACTTAACTAAGTTAGAATTACGCCAATTATACCATCGCTTTAGCTACCTATCCGTTTATTAATTACTTAGGGTTCTTTAGCAAGTAGGCCATAAAGTTAAGGTTAAGGCAATTAAGCATTTTATAAAGTACTACTATTACTACTAAATAAACTAAAAGTCCCCTAGCCGATTTAAGTTTACCCTTAAGAATAACTATAACTTTAACTTTTATATTATTATTAACGTTATATATCTTAGCGGTAAGCTAGTGCTCTAAGTTATTAACTTCTTAACTTTCTTCTAAGCCGCGCGTTTCTTAAAAGATATATTAGCTAGAAACGCATAGAATACCCTTTAGTTATACTAAATTAATGTCTATTTAGGACCCCCTAATTAAATTATCTATAATATAGGAAAGAACTTCTTATCTATAGAGTTCCGATAATAAATAAAGGCAATAGCAATTAAGGTTAAGGAAGTCCCCATTAAGGCATATAATAGTATTAAAAAAGTAGAATAATATTATACGCTATTACGCCGCGTATATAAGATTATCTCTTTAAAACTAAAGGACGCTAGTAAAGAACTTACCTTATAAATAGCTATTAAAGCTATTAATAATTCCGCTAGCCCGGATAGACTTATACCTATATTACTAGTCTTTAGCACCTACCCTTAAATAACTAATAATTCTCTACTATCTCCCTCCATTATATAACGAGCTAAGGCTATTTATAAGGTAATAAAGAAGGTACGACATCTCTACGCTATACGCTAGGTTAATAATATACTAAGAATAAAAAATGGCCTAAATACCTTAACTATGCTCGATCTACCACTCTAGTCTAAAGTATGCGTATAGCGTGAAAAGGGAGGATGGTTAGGCCTATATTAACTTATTGCAATTAATAGCCAAACTTATACTATTTAGATGCCTCACGGACCCACTTAATTCCATTTAACTGTTATTAAGCCTTACTATAAAGATAACAATTCTAAGCCTTTATAGGATGCCCTAGAAGATGCCCTAGAGGAGAACTATAATTAACGTGCTCTAGAAGGCGACTACGATCCTAATATAATTATAGTAAATACGCCACAACCATGACGCGGTAGAGGTCGCCTAAAGGGATTACAAAATCGCTAACATCTTATTAATTTTAAAGAATAATTTATTGCCGCCATTAAGAATAGAGTTAAGTTATTAATAGCCTTTATAACAGCTAAAGAGAAGGCTAACTTTAAGCTCGCAAAATAGCTCTAAAAGGAAGGTTATATTATAACCCTAGGAGCTCCTTTCTAAGCATCTAATAAGTAGGAGATCGACGGTCTTATTACAAGAGGAGTCTTTAAATTTAAGAAGTATAACCCTACTAAGTTTAATAAAGTTCGTATCTTTAAGTTAAGGATGGTTAATAAGATTAAGGGTAAGGCTATTAACGCCCTATTTAAGAAATTAAGGCTTATTATCTAAGGTTATAATAACGATAGTAAGGAGATAATTCTTATGTAATCTTTTATAATTTAACAAGCTAGTTAATAAGTTATTATTATATTAGCTCCCTCCTTAATAAAGAATAGAATAGTGGTTTATTTATAAGATATTACCTAGGCCTACACCTAATTAGAGACGCACCTTTAGCGCTTAATATTGGCACACCTTCTAGAGCAAATTTGCTACCAGTATCCTAAAGATACGATTATAGTTGTGCTTAAGCCATTATACGGAATTGCAGAGGTAAGAACTTATTAGTGGGCTACCTATAGCAAGCACTATAAAGAGAAGCTTTTAATAACTATATCTATATTTAATCCCTACTTCCTTATTATAACTATAGGAACTCTATTCGGAATCGTTGGTATATAAACTAACAATATAATTATCTTAGGAGACAACCAATTCTTAGCTCTTAAAGAAGATAAGCTAGTAAAGGCAAATCTTATAGCAAAGCTAAAAGAAAAGCTTAATTTAATAACACTATTACTCTTTAATAGATGTATCCTCTCCCTAAATAAGGATTCCATTGCTTTGCGCCAGAAGGGTTAAGGTAAGAAGATTAACGTTATTAACGTTAATTCTCTAAAGTAAGGATATATAGAGCAACGTACTTACGAAGCTTATATTGCTTCTATCTATTAACCTAAGGCTTTATTTAATCTCTTTATTGCGGCTTAACACTAGGAATTAACTAAGGATAATATCCTTACCCTAAATAAGCGTCTTTCCTAGTAAATAAACTATCTCAATTAGGGATTACTCTATATGCCTATTAATCTTCCTACCACTAAGCTCTTTATATTTATTAATAGATCGTTTATAAATAATAAAGATTTTAGCTCCTAGTTAGGATATAAGATTATTATTATAAACGAATTTACTAGAGAGAATAACTTTATAATTTATAGTAATCTTATCTATTAAAGCTTAACTAAGAGTAAGCGCATTACCTGAAGTGTTTTAGCGTTAGAGATATATAGAATAGTTAGCGGAGTTAATATGGTAATTGCAATTAGAACTACCCTAAAGATAATTATAGATTAACTTAGACTTCCCGTTATCCCTACGATTGTATATACCGACTTATATTCCCTCTACGAGTATTTAATTAAGCTTAGTACTATAAAGAAGAAGCGCCTTATAATTAATATTATAGTACTTTAGCAATCCTATAAGCGTTAAGAACTCTTTAAGATTTAATAAATTAATAGCCAAGATAACCTAATAGATGTAATAACGAAGGCGAACCTAAATAAGGTACTAGAAACGTTTATTAATATAAATACTCTACGTATATAAGTTAAAGGTTAAGTTAAAAGGGAGTCCCTAGAAATTTCTTAGTCACGTAAGGTCTTAAGATGTTTAGGAATTTTAACCGGCGGTCGAAGTTGTCTAATTAGTTAGATTCTCTTACTAAGACTTTTTAAAAGGGGGGAGTATAATATTCTATAGACCCTAACTTAAACCAGCCAATTAGGATTTTCCATCCCCGGGATAAAAAATCGCTATTAGCTCGCTTACCGCTAGCGCCTTAGCGGCCCTACTAATAAGATACCTACTCACAACTTATAAGCAAGAAAGCACTATATGCTAAGAGGCAAATTTTAGGATAGCGAGACTTAGGTTATAATGGTAATAGTAAGTAAGGAGGACTGATATTTGTTCTACTAGTTAAGCGGTATATATATATAGATGGCAACCATAAAAGAAGAGTTGCTAGTGTTGGGAATAAAGGCAAGTGGTCACTATATAAGGCATATTGCCGTCAGTGTGGCAAGTTGCCGTCACGTGTCGCCGCGGCACTAGCGTGGCGAGGAGCCTTAAGCTCCTCGCCTTCCCTCATTAAGATAATAGAATAATAATTATTATACTATCTACAAACTGTAGCTATGTGATATCACCTTATGTAACCAACAATTACTATTATTATTACTATTATTATTACTATTATTATTACTTTTTATATACTATATTAATTCTTTTTTAATTTACTAACTTTACTACTTTAGCTATAGCTATAACTTTTATTTTTATATTTATTCTAATTTTATATAGTACTACTTTTACTATTATAAAGAGGACCTTATATTATAGAATACATTTTATATTTAAAATTAAATTCTCTTTTTAAAAATATTATATAAGATAATTATATATACTAAAGACCTTACTATAAGAACTATTATAAAGGGTATTAATATTTATATATTTATATTTATATAAAATATAAATAAAAAATAAAAAAATTAATGTATTAGAGCATTAAAGCTTTAACTGCCCTCTACTGCCTACTACTGCCGTACTACTACCCTGCTAATGCCCTACTACTACTCTACTACTGCTATACTACTACTATACTATTATAGAATTTATATAGCTACCTTATAGTAATATAAAGCTGCCTTTATATAATAATCGCGTAATATAGATTTATATAATTAATTACGTGACGTATATTAACAATAGCTATTTACGTTATTGTTATCGTTGTTGTCTTCTTCCTTAAGCAACAGTACTACTACCACTACCACTATTACCACTACTGCTGCTGCTGCTACTGCATCTTCTACTCCTACTCCTGCTGCTGCTGCCACTACTGCCGCCACTACTACTACTACTACTACTACTACTACTACTACCGTTACCACTACCGCCGCTGCCGCCGCTATATCCGCGCCCGGCCGCCGTTTCTCGTCCTTGCCGCCGCCGTCTTAGACTAGGGTGCCTACGCGTAGGATTTCGGTCCTAGCAGATAAGTGTATTGATAAGTATTAGTACTATAAAAGAATTTAAGAATTTAAGAATTTAAGAAGATACTAATATGTAAATAGCTACTGTAGCTACTACTGCCGCCAGACCCCTCCCCGCTCCCACTACTGCCGCCGCCGCCGCTGCCCCCGCTGCCCCCGCTGCCCCCGCTGCCGCTACTCCCCCCCTAGCCAGCTTTACGGCCGTGAATTAGCCCACCACCCTCCCGCCCTAGAATCCCTCGCCTACTGCGCTCGCCGCCGCCGCCGAAGCCGCTACCGCCAATACGGCCACAATATAGGCGCTGCGTCCCCTACCGCGCGTTTAGGGCGTGTCTCTATAGTAAACTTCTAGCTTAGGTAGAGCTTCTAGGGTCTACTAGAGGGTCCGCCTTAAGGCTAGGGCCCTAAATATAGAGGCCGCCCTAGCGTAAAGCTGGGGTATAGTAGCCCCATAGGCTTATACGTTGTATATATAAGGCGGCAGCCAGTATATCTAACAGTCAGCTTAGCTGCGATCTTAAGAAAAATGGCTAACTAACTGCGTTAATTGGATCGCTCGCTGTCCGCTAGCTCTTAGATAACGTATACTAACTATAAAGCTGCCAGCTAGCTGTCCCAATTAGGAAAGTAGTATAGACTTTATAGTATTTTATTGCGGATTTTAGCAGTACCTCTCTATATATAAATATAAATATTACTTAATTAAAATTCGACCCTAATTTACCTAATATAGTATTTAAATATAGCTAAATTTATCCTATATACCTATAAAAGCTTTAAAAAAAATAGGTAAAATAGTTGGTAGTAAAGGCTCTAAAGGCTATATTTTTATA
>Ga0307515_10013620_pt1 | contig 15164 bp, 16 predicted proteins | sample 17_EM_MG_FD_194513 | JGI IMG/M metagenome (GOLD analysis project Ga0307515, IMG submission 194513) | Populus trichocarpa ectomycorrhiza microbial communities from riparian zone in the Pacific Northwest, United States - 17_EM | ecosystem: Host-associated > Plants > Roots > Unclassified | place... | reverse complement strand
GTCCACCAATGTCTCGTTCGAGGTCGCTGAACGGTAAGAGTTTAGGAATTAGTGGAAATAGTTGGTAGGGCGGCACATCTAGTTTTCTTTCGGTCATTTCGGAGGTATGAGGATGGCTTAGGCCACGGCGACCCAAGTCAAGAAAAGTCGCGGTAGTGGTAGTGGGTGGACGCGGGGTCCAGGTGGTGGAGATGCCACTTGCCTTCTGCCGGAACAGACAATTCCGAGGACGATCACCAAACCTGAGTGTTCGGCCCTCAGGCGGCAGTTTAGTGCCCCTAGTGCCCCACGCCTTCATGAGCGGTCCGGCGTCTTCCCTTCACTTGTGGGACGGGCGACCAGAAATAATACCGGGGACCCACGAAGTTCAAGGAGATGGAACAAATAGAAGATATTGTAGTTGAACCATTCGAGTAGGCATGGCTAGTCACCTTTGGTGCGTTGTTAATATGAACCAAAGTAAGAACGGATAAGTTGAGCAATTGAAGACTCGTTTGAATAATGTTATATTGGTTTATTGCCCCATGAACAAGGCCATATTGCTAATTTGAGGCGGCTAACGAATATGCCACCCAGCCTCCGTGGTCGATGCAACCCGCTGGAAGATGGAGGTAATTCCATCTGCCTCAGTAAATAATTACGAAATGTGGAATGGTGCTTGTGGGCTCTCTGCCTTGATCCTGCTCCAGCTCGACGATCGGACGGTTTTTGTGGGGCTACTAAATCTATGTTTGGGCCTTTCAAACCTTCTAGTAAGTGTCGTTGTATGTGATAACTTCCCTTCCAGAAATTATTACTCACCTTGGCTCGTGCCCAAACACCAGCCTCACTCTCACTCTCTCTCTCTTAGAATCAAACTTTGGCCAGCTGTTTCTGGGTAACGGAAAAAATGCTGGTATCAACACAACAAACAGCACGATTTATAGGTCTTTCTACCTCTCATGCACGACTTATCGCATTCCGCGCCTGCGCGCACGCGCTGGTTACTCATAGGTACGTCAGACCCAGTCGTCCGAGCCTGGAACTAGCATACACCCGTCCCCTATGTCCATAATAGCCTGGCTATTATGATATTCAAAGCTGACACGTCGGTCTTGATTTTCGCAGACAAACCTTTGAGACGCTGGCGTCCCGTTCTCATTTCCACTCCTCTTCACGATTGCTAGGTAAACATCGGTTTGGTTGTGCCCTCCTACTGCCCTTTGTGTCAACCCATCATTTACTTGCTTGCTCAAAAACCGGGACTGAAATAGACGTCATTCGTAGCGGAAACCATTAAAGTGCCCCAAATGGCCGAGTCCATCACAGAGGGCACCCTTAAGAGCTGGTTGAAGCAGGTCGGTGACACGGTCGCCGCAGATGAGGAGGTCGCCAGCATTGAAACTGACAAGGTCGGTCCTTGTTCGATAATTCACGGGACTCACAGACAATGACCGACTCCAAATTACATAGATCGACGTTGCGGTCAACTCTCCAAAATCCGGCAAAATCGTCGAGCTATTAGCAAAGGAGGAGGAAACCGTAACCGTCGGTCAAGACTTATTCGTCCTCGACACGGACGCAAGCTCCGCAGGTATGCACCTCCGAAACCACGCTTCTATTTCCATAACTATGATCCACAGATACTGCCTCCAGACCTCCAGACAAGAACGCTCCCGAGGACTCGAATAAAGCGGTCGACCAAGCGGCTGAAAAACGCAAAGACACCTCCCCTCCGCCACCAGAAGAGAGGAAAGAAGCACCACCGCCACCAAAACTTGAGTCGAAACCCGCCCCACAACCCGCCTCCAGACCAAAGGAACCGAAACCCGAATCTACGCCGCCTCCCGCTGTTCCCGGCAGCAGGAATGAAACGCGCGTGAAGATGAACCGCATGCGTCTGCGTATCGCCGAGCGCCTAAAGGAGTCACAAAACACTGCCGCATCACTCACGACCTTAAACGAGATCGACATGTCGTCGCTCATAGAGATGCGGGCCAAGTTCAAGGACCAAATCCTGAAGGAGCAAAATGTCAAGCTCGGGTTCATGTCCGCATTTGCCCGCGCGGCCACCCTCGCGCTCAAAGAGGTCCCCGTGGCGAACGCGAGCATCGAGGGCGACCAGATCGTCTATCACGATTATATCGATTTGAGCGTCGCGGTTGCTACACCCAAGGGCCTTGTCACTCCTGTGCTGAGGAATGCGGAGACGATGGGGTTCCTGGATATCGAGAAGGGAATCGCGGACCTCGGCAGGAAGGCGCGCGATGGTAAATTGACAATTGAAGAAATGGCGGGCGGCACTTTCACCATGTTCGTCTTTATTTTTTTGTCCTCGTGGATATATGCGTGTGGGATTGACGCGGTTCATGACAGCTCGAACGGTGGTGTCTTCGGTAGCTTGTTCGGCACGCCAATTCTCAACTGGCCGCAGGCTGCCGTACTCGGTATGCATGCCATCAAGGACAAGCCCGTCGTTGTCAACGGACAGATTGTCATTCGTCCGATGATGATCGTCGCGTTGACATACGACCATCGGTTGATGGATGGTCGGGAGGCCGTCACGTTCCTTGGTTAGTAAACTCATGCGTATCCATGACACGTGGTGCTAACTGCCTGTGTGTAAACAGTTCGTATCAAGGAATACATTGAGGATCCTCGCAAGATGCTCTTGGCCCCATGAAACGCTACTCGTTGGAGCCTAAGCAGGAACATTAGCGATGGCAATGTGTTCGAATGAGTCCTTAATCAATATATATACGTGGACAAGCGATGATGCTTGCGATTTGGCAAGAACTAGTATTTGTCATTTGGAACTGAGGAACTTTCCTTGAGAGACATGATCGGCGAATATGAGACTAATTCCTACGATATCCTTGGTAGGCATGATTGGCAAGGCGCAGGGAATTAGACTATGACAACCCCAAGCTCAGGACTATTCCCTGTTTCTTTCCAAGGACGACCTCGTACACGCTCGGAATGGACCTGGAACGCCATCCGCACCGTGCTCAAATTAGACATCGTTCATTGCTGGATCTTGTTGGCTCGGGGATCCGTCTTATCACATGGTCAGCGTGGAGCATGCTGATTTCGATAACCTTCCAGATGACCCACTCGTTATCAATGGACTTTACTAAGTACAGTACATCCACTCCCAACCAGATTAAACCTCTTCCGACTCATCTTGCCGCCGCTAGGGCACGTACCTGGTGTCGTGCCATGGTCAGGATGCAGTCACTTCCCTTGGTTAATAAACCTGCTTACGTAGCCACCATGTGATTAACTCTTTGTTGTGTGTATAGTTCGTGTTAAGGAACACATCGAGGATCCTCGCAAGAAGCTCTTGGCCCCATGAAGACGCCACACACTGGAAACTGAGCAGGAACACTAGCAACGGCAATATACTCTACTTAGTCCCTCATCAATACCTATTGAATGAATGAACAAATGCTGATATTTTCAATTTGGCAAGGATTTTGACGATGCATCTGAAACTGACCACTGATGAAAGGACTTGTGGTGATTGTGTGGTGAATTTCACCAATGCAAAAACACCACAGGTTTCACCACAACTCGTGGTGTTTTCTATGTGGTGTTTTCTAATATATGACTTGTGGTGGTTTTGTCCGATTTGTGGTGTTTTCTAATATAAAGTCATACCGATTTGTGGTGTTTTCCAATAAGAGATTTGTCCGACTTGTGGTGTTTTCTTGGGCTAGCCGGACCTAGATTTGTGGTGATTTTCAACCAACTTGTAGTGATATTCATAGTGAATTCTACCATACAAAACACTACACATCTACAAAAGACGGCATCGACCAAAACGAACCACATACAACAAGGACATGGAAATGTACATTGCACTGTTGTACCATGGTGAGGCTGCCAGGAACAATCGTATGGTTGCAGATATTGAGGACCAAGTGCCGCCGCTCACTATGCTGTTCAGGTCGCCCAGGCATAGCACTGTAAGTGTAGGTGCCTTGAGCAAGATGGGATTGGGAGTGAGAAGAGCGGAAGGAGTGCGAACAGAGATCAAGGTGGGAGTGGGAGCGGGAGCAGGAACGGGCGGGGTTGAGGAGAGGTGGCGGGTCAGGTGGAATAATAAGGAACCGGAGGGGAATAAAAATGTGTTGTCCTGTCTCGACCTCGACCCAGTCCACGTAGCCTCTGAGTGTGTAATATATGATCAGTAAAGTATACGGGGCCATTTTCTGTCTTATCTATTGCAGCTTCACGCGCTCCCTGATTAGCACACATGTCTGGCATTGCTGGCACTTTAGTGTGGGGACTGGCTGAGTGGGGATGTCACAGTCTGTTAGAAGGGTGTCCGCATCTGATTGGAAAGGTCCTTGGATGTAGGGTTCAGTGATGTGGGCGGGGGGTCTGGTGACCACGATGTCCCTGGCCTGCCATGCAGGGTAGTGGGCAACGTGGTGAGATAGGAGCCATTGGGGATGATTCTCCTACTCTTCGCCCAGATTGGGAAGCAGGCCCCAAACATAGAGGTGAGAAGGACAATGAAGACAGAGACGACACGGAGGTTGAGGGAGGTATCTTCATTTTGGACTCCACCGCACTGATCCTCGTCACTCATTTTGGTGAATAGTAGTGTGGTGGGAGGGGACAGCGCAGAGCGGGGAGTAAGGGGAGGGGAAGGGGTGGGGTGGGGGTGGTTGGGGGTGTACCAAGCACTGGTCTGTTGTCTCAAACTCCCCTCCTCCTCGTCCTCGTCCACCTCTGCAAGGCAGAAAAACACTCCGGTGAGCTGTGTGCAGCGATTCCCATTCCTATGACCACCACGTTGGCGCCAACAATCACGAGGGTCAAGGTAAGGATGCCTATTGAGGGCCTTGAATGCCTGAGAATAGTGATGGCAATGGGTGTGTATTTCTATTTTATTTTATTCCTCCATCTGTTTGAATGGATGGCATGTACCAGTCACTTGACGATTCCAATCAGCTTGTCAGATGTCTATACATAAGAAAGGGTTGGTAAGAGTTCACGTACCTGGTGCCAATGGTCCAAGATATCCAAGAACTAAATGCTGGAGAAATCGGTTAGCAAGAGGAAGTGTAGGAGTCAGAGTCTTCACCTGGTGCGTGGGGTGGCAGTGGTATAGAGGAATTGATTGGGGAGCTGTGTGAGTGTGAAGTTGGAGGGAGGTTGATGTTAAAGTGGGCTCTGGGTCCAGACAGCACTTGCGTGTTGCGTTATTGTTGGAGCGTCCACGAGACACTTGATCTAGATGGCCTGCTGGGCAAGGTAGACCTGGGGCCGATGGTCAGCGGTCAGCGGTCAGTGGTCAGCGGTCATGCCTGGAGCCATCCTGCAACCACAGCAAGCTCCTTAGGAGCTGACTTGTGTAGGGTCATGTGACGATGGAGCAACTTGTGGTGTATGGTGTACAACACATGCCCACCCCCTGGCTGGTACCATGCCCTGCCAATGATCGTGAGCTCACTGAACTTCACCCAAGATATGACAATGATAAATCACTGTTTATAGCTGACCCAGACTCATGAAGTGAGTTATTGTGAAAACCCTAAGCCGTTGTCAGTGCCGGCTATTGCGTCGTCACCATAGAACAAACTATAGTCAGGTCCAGAAAAGAGGGAGTGGGCATGCTGCTCCACATGGGTTGAAGCCGGGAAGGAGTTGATTCGGGGGGCTGCTGGAGGATCCAAAGGTTCGGAAGGTTGCGGATCGAGGGCAAACAATAACTAGGTCCATCTGATGTGCCTGGAGAAATTGGGAGGCGGGTCCATTTAGGACTGGAAAGACATAGACAGATCAGTGCTACAGCCTTGAAGTGGCAACTTGGTCCGAACACACCTAGAAAGGAAGTGGGACCCAAAGGAAGAGAGTCGCAGATAGATGAGACATTGATTCTACATGGGACCCCATGAATAGCAGAGCCGAAACCAAAAGAGAGGGTGTGGGGATTGGAGAGGGCAGTGGCAAGGAGAAACCGACTGGTGTGCAGGAGAAGCAAGGAAAGCAAGCAGAGGGCATATGACCAGACATGAGACAGAAGATACCAGAGAGGGAGACACAATAGCTCAGGAGGACCGGGGGAACTGGGGTGAGTGGCCTGGGGCAAAGGGCGTTTGTCGGTGGTGAAGAGGCTTCGGCTCAAAGAAAGGGGAGTTGACGGGTAGGCCAGGCACAGGAATCAGGGGGTGTCTGCTGTCTTGGGAGCTTGGGGATTCGAGTCGAGGGATGGAATGGGAGGAGAAAGAGTTAGACACTGGCTGGAGCAAGGCTCAGAGGACACACACAGGATTAAACCACATGAGCAGTATCTCAGGGAGACAGAGCACACCTATTTTAATCCATGGAGCATGAAAGCCAGCCCCGGAAACTGCCTCCTGGTAGACGGTCCCAAATTGGGGATGTGACCCAAATTGGGCTCGCGCATGCGCTGACACACAACCACGGGTTGATGGGTGGTCGGGAGGCCGTCACGCTATTTGGTTAGTAAACCTACTTACGTACCCATGGATGTGATGTTAAGGAATACATCGAGATGCTCTTGACCTTGAAAACACCACTTGCCAGACCCTGTTAACGATATAGATATTCTTCATTGAGTACCTCATCAATATATATAGACAACTTGCGATTTGGCGAGAATTTCGACAGGTCGAGAGACGTATGTAATACTGAAGGTGAAACGATTTTCTTGGTAGGCGGGTTCGGCAAGGCGATGATCCTTGAGGCGACCTCGAACATGTTCGGACGGATCTGTGATGCCACCGGCACCGGGCCCGAATCGCTACGTTGGCTTGGGAGACACGCGTGTTTCGCGCTTGACAGGCCTCCAGATGATACTCACCTGCTTGCTCCACATCTTTTATTGACACCTCAAGCAACAGAGAACTGCATATGGACGGGAGAGCGCTATCTACATGTATTCCAACAGCCATGTTGTTGATGAAGCCAATACCACACTAGTTAAATGTCCAATTGAAATGGCTCAGCCCCCTCAGGCAGAACAACCTTTTCCATGGCAAAGCTTCCATTCTTCCCAACCAGCTCAAACCGGTTCCCATCCAGCTCAACCAGGAAGTCAAACCAGGCTACATACGTGGTCAAGATCCCATCAAACGTGAATTCCTTCAAAGGAGAACCAAACTCTGCGCGTAGAATGACAATATCCTTGAGAAGCGGTATCAGCTCTGGCTCCGCCGAGGGATCCTGATTTTCAATTCGTAAACTCTGCAACGAAGGACAGAGTAAGGCCAACGGCCGCCCCTCGCCGCTCGCTTGTTCCAGTACAAGGGTCGCATTTGCGTCCATTGGAAGAAAGGCCCTGAGTGAGACCACACCAAGCCGAGAGCTGATAATCAGGGTTTCAAGCGATGACAACGACCTAAGAATTGGGATCAGATCTCCATCAAACGGCCAATTCCTCATATGCAGAAGAGTCAACCCTGACAGATTTGCATTCACTGCAATACGTTTCTCCCAAATTGTGCTGCAGTCTGGATCTGAAAAATCGAAGGCCAGCTCATGAATTTGTGGAAGTTTGAAGGTGGCAAGCACGTGGAGATCATTTATATCTATCCTAGTGCAGAGAGGCATTTCTGTCTCTGTGAACGGGCTTGGAGAGAGAATTTGATGAGACTTCACCACCCTGCACCTCTCGAGCTTGTGGAAGGTGTGACCAGTCAAAAATGAAAGGTCAAATGTCTCCACCACCAGGACCCTGAGGGCATGAAAAAGGGGCAGATCACAAGGCAATAATCTTGGCGGTGCGATCCGATATCTCGAGTCATAGGCCATCAGTTCCATGTGATCATTAATAAAGCGAAAGTCCAGAGTTATCATACTATGACCCCACAAGTGAAGATATTCTGCCCCCTTTAAAGGTAACGCAACAACGCAGTCCGGTAGCGGTCCCATTGATATGGGAATTATGCCACATGGAACCAAAATACCCAGTGTGAGGCCCGACTCAGCGAAATCCTGTGATTTCCTCACTGGCTCATCAATTGACCAGCGTGACTGAAGCGCTTGATCAACGCTCAGCGTAAGATTGAATGAGCGCAATGATTCCTTCGGATCCCGTGATGCCTTAATGCGACTGAGGGCTACGATGAGTGCCTTCTTGTCTGGACCCCTCAGCCATCTCCTATAATTGAGATGAAGTGAGTCCAACGATGGACAGAGCGGAGTAGTGGCCTGGCCTGGTGGCCCAACCATGTCAGAGGCACCATTAGGTTCTCTGACAATAAATGCCTGGAAGAAAGTCGTGCTCAAAGCATTGGAGCGGGCAAGTCCCAGCGACAATGATTCCAGCCTTGGTACAAGGCTCAACATATGGACCAACAACCGCTCACTACATTCAACATCCAGGCACAGGTTAGTCAGACTCGTTGCTCCGGCAGCAACTATGGGGCATAGAGCTGCCAGCTGAGGATTCCCGTTCCAGACATTCCACTGCCCACTTTTCACATCCAACTTTTGGAATGAAGGGAGACGAAATTGTGCAAGGGGGTGAAGATCATTGGAGTGGTATAGAAATTCAGAGCAAGATGGCATAGTAACAGGCTGGAGGGCCTGAATGATGTCTGCATAGCGTGGAAAATAGACATTGCACCGCTCAAGGGCAGGAAAATCACGACCATCCATCCACTGGACAGAAACAGACTTCAGATGCAAGAAATGGAGGGTACGGGTAAGAGGAAGGCAGGCGTTTGGTGGATAGAATGGGAGACAAAGGTTGCGGACCTCAAAGTGCTGCAGCCTGTGAAGGTGCGGAAGTATATCCACCGGGTTACCCATCTTCTTTGACAGCTGGACCTTAAGAGTCGTGAGGGAGTGGGTGGTATGCAACCATGCGGGTTGCACAAGGTAGAGTACAGCAGCAGGTTCTTCAAGGTGGATTGTAGTGAGTTTGGGAGAGTCGCACCTGCGGATTGCAGTCATCAGTGGCTCTATAAACTCGCCAAAACCGCAGGCCAATCTTAAGGACTCAAGGTGCACCAAAGGCTGCAAGGTCTGGAGGGCCTTGTATTTTCCGTGAGGTGGTGGTGAAATAAGGTCAAGCGAGGACCATCTAGGTGCTGCCTGGGCCGCGGCCATGAGGCACGCATGAAAGTTCTTAGCATTGAAATCGCTGCCATCTCTTCTATCGTTCATATCAACCCTCACGTCCAAGCGTGTCTTTCTACCTTGGACAAATGCCTTGACCACTTCCTTCTGAGTTGCCCTTCTGATCGTCAATCGAGAATGGATGGCTGGAATTGAAAGTATAATGGCATGCCAGCGTCGGCACACAAACATCAACTCCCCTCGATACAATATCCAGTGTTGCAATGCGATCAGAAAGATTTCCTCGAGTATTTCCACTGGAATGAGGTCGGTTTTGCTGAGGGGCGGCAACGGATGAGGGTCAGAGGGCATGGGCAGAAGTATTTCCTCGAGTATTTCCACTGGAATGAGGTCGGCTTTGCGCGGACGACGACGACGACGCCGGGGCATGATTTGACGAGTGCTAGTTCGCGAGTACTGGGGAGATCGCGAGAGTTAAACAGCAGCTGGGACACACTCGTGCACCTCTCGTGCACCCTGTGTGCATGTGCACCGTCCACGCATGGCCCGTCGGATGAATGTCTCCGATTGGGCGATGTTCACTCGATAAGGCTTCCGAGAAGATACCTTGTCGGATAGAGTTTGGCAGAGTGAATTGGATATTTATTCTTTTGCCCGACTCGCACGCCGGCGATCTCCGTGAGTCTGGCTGGCTTTTAATTGTTTCGGCTAGATGAGTGGAATGATGGCAACTTGTGATTGGGCGGCTTACGGGTGGACCGGCTTTTATGAGTGTCACAGCAGTAGAGCGGTGACCTCAAAGCCCGCAACTCGCCGGCCTCGAGTGAGCCAGAAGCACTATACCTTCGGCCTCATCTCCTGACCCTTGACACTTTCACTCCCGGCGGGGGATGCTTCGTCCACGGAATCGGGAGAAGGAGGAGTGCGCGTGTATCTGAAACGAGTCAGGGAAACAACGAAATCACCTTGTAATGCGTACGCGTATTACACGATGGGCCAGTAAATAGCCGTTTAGCCACTCGGTCGCTTTGTCAACTACCTGAGGCTACTAGCACCGTAACATTTCCACAGAGCGGCGGGCCGTGGATTTCCGGGAGTACTTACAAAGGAAATACGCTGGTATTGTAAGCCGTTCTTTCGTGCGTATGATATATAAAGTGAGCTGGTGCAGTGCTACAGCGAACACCACGAGACGAGTCCCGAGCGTACGCCTCGCACATCCTACCCGAAAGTCGTCAACACCATACCTCAATCCGCTTTGTCTTCGTGTACCTCAAGCCGCTGCCTAGCGCGATCTTAGACCTCACCTTTTAACGGATTCATCGAGCGAAGGCTCTGTCCAAATCTCGTTCAAAGACAACCAGTCTCGATTTCACTACGGTACATTACAGTGCAGGCACTACGACCCGACTTCTCCTCGCCCTCTGCATCCTTCACAACAAGCACATGGTGAACAGGTGCGATTCCAGTCGAGGCTGTCATTTCCACAAAGCGACGGGCTACTTCCGCAGGTCGAGATGCGGCCAGTCTAAGGCCAAGTATCCAGAGGTGGGCAGAGAAGTAGAGGGGGAATGGTGAACGCTTGGATGACTGGCAGGACGCGAGCCTACCCGTGCTCGGCTTTGTAGTCCCCACATACGAAATCGCTGGTGTGACTCCATCAGCCACGTCCGTGATGTACCACGCACTCGTTCGGCTTGCTCGTACACACGTCTATTCTGCGTTTCCAACAGCGAGAGACATCCTGCCCATGTAGAGCGCTCAATCAATGAATACCACGTCGATGATAGTAACGAGACACTGATTGTCAACGGCATTGTCGAGAAGGAGCGGCGGGGGGTGTATGATGATCTCTTGATCGGAGTGAAGTCGGCGCGTTCAGAAGTGGAGTAATAGAAACACTCGATTTCACTGCGGCCTGGCAAATCGATTCCTGCAACGAGGGTTCATGAGCCTTCGTTCGCGTGAGCTAGTGTGTAGAGGGGCATAGGCGGGTGGTGGAGGCGGGGACGGTCATGGGACGAGTCCGAGAAAGCGGGCTCACCTCGACGCAAAGGTAGACATGAATGAGGAAGGCGGTGAACGACTGAACTGCAAGCGACGATGAGGTTTGGGTGCGAGGGGCGACGGCCCCAGACTACCGGTCGACAGCACTGTGGCGAATGTCATTCATTAAGGATGCAGTATTCACGGCGCACTGCGAGGCAGGACGTGGAGGAATCCTTGTTGACTTACAGATGTGTACGGTTGTAGGGAGGCCGGTACGGGACAAGGAGGAGCGACATGGAATACAGAATGGAACATAGAGACCGAGTTGAGCTGCAAGTGAGGAAACGAGCAGTGAGCACGAGCAGCACAGTCGATGAGCATGACGGACTGGGGACGAATATGCGCCTGGAGGTATTTGTTGGTTTTCTTCACCGTCCAAAATTTGTGTCATTTCGGAGAGTATGCGCTTGGTGTAGGGCCCACGGTGGTGATGGCTACCCAAAAAGCGACGGACGCGTTGGGAGTGGCATAGATGTGGCGAGTCCATGGGGCGCGTCCGCGATGACCAGGGATTGGGATTCGGAAGTGGGCAAGGTTCGAAGAGCGGGCGCGAAATCGGTACAGGGGCGATTAGTCCGTGGACGTGAGTGCTACTCGTAACGAAGCACGGTAGTCCTCTCAGAGGAAATTGACACTGTTGTGGTGACTGACCGCCCTCGTTCATCCCGCTGGTACACCGCCGTCTCCCACAGAGTGGAATGAAGTTTGGCTGCGCATGGAGAGGGTTCAATGAAGCTCCGCCCCACCTACAACAACGATGAGGTCCTGACCAACATCGACTGGCACCGGTGTACCGCGATCCACGATCTCTTCACCAGAATGACGATCGCACATCCAGAAGCACAGCGACGAAAGCTTGAGTTCATTGCTGATGTGCGAGTCGATTCCCGTGATTGTGTCAAGAACCCTTGATGCGCACCTGGTAGGTATCAGCGGGTCTCCTGCGGAGCGACGACGAGGACTGCGGGGAATTCACCTACGAACATTAACGCGAGGATCGGTGCAAGAGCAATGCGCGAGCGGCTACGGGAAGTGAGAGACACCCCCGGAAGCTCTGATCGACGGTGTTGTGGCAAAAGTCGTCCGCTAAGAATGAAATATTCGGGGCGCAGTGCAAGAAGAGGACTGTATTTCGGAGCGGAGAATACGGTCGTCGGTGGGCACCTAGAAGCTGCATGGGGGGCGGAATAGGAGGGTACAGATTCACTTGAACTGTAAATGAAGCAAGAGACAGTGAGCACGGGATTCAACTCGCGTCGCGCGATGAACTTATGGACAGGGGACAGGATATGTACCTTTGGTCACGAGACGGGCGAAGATGGATCACATCACCGAGAAGAAAATATGCTCTGGTGATTTAGTGAGGGCGAGATGGTACAGCTACGGTGGTCGAAAGCGAAAAAAATAATTCGCATTGCTGTCCGTGCAGGGTCCAAGTGCTAAGGTCCCTCTTAGCTTCTAACCAAACCCGAGCATTCGACCCTTCGACGAGATTCTAGTGTGCTGCGACTTCGTAGACGGTTGGGCTCCCATTCGTGCTCCAAAACTGCTGCGCCCGAACCTGAATTCCATCAAACCTGAATTTCAGCGTTTAGGTGGCGTTTCACTTCATCTGCTGTGACTTACCTGTTCAGCATCTTATATCTTTGCCAGGCTCCCTAGCTGAACTGGTGCGATACGTGGGGCCCAAAATATGACCAGGAACTCACGAGGTTAGGGGAAGGTTAGGGGACGTGGGGCATATGGGAGACAGAATAGTTGGTGTTGGTCAGTGAGCATGGATTGTTATCCTTGGTACGCCCTCTATGTTTAATTTAAATATAATGTAGAAAGGGATACATTCAGTGCAGGGACAATCAACTGGTGCTTAGACCAGCACTCTGCAATTTGCAGGACAGTCTCTGAGGTGGCTACGCTCTGCATCTCAACCACACTGTTCATCGACCCGCGCTATCATCGACCCCATCGAACGCTGCTGATTCCGGGCAACAGAAATCTGCCGGCACTAACACAACAAGCATCACGCTTTGTGGCTCTTTCCACCTCTCATGCGCGACTTCTCGCGCTCCGCGCCTGTGCGCACGCACTGGCTACTTGCAAGTACGTCGGATCCAGTCATCCGAGTTTGGAATTCGCATGCACCCGTCTCCTATGTCCCTACTAGTCTGTAGTCGGATATTAGAAACTGACACGTCACTCTTGATTCTTGCAGGCAAACGTTTGAGACGCGGTGTCCCATTCTTATTTCCACTTCTTTACACGATTGCCAGATAAGCATCGGCTTGGTCGTACCCTCCTACTACCCTTCGTGTCAACTCGTCATTTACTTCCTTGCTCAAAAACCGAGGCTGAAATAGACGTCATTTGTAGCGGAAACGATTAAAGTGCCCCAAATGGCCGAATAGGTCACAGAGCGCATCTCCAGGGGCTGTTCAAAGCAAGTCGATGATACGGTCGCCGCAGGTGAGGAGGTCGCCAGCATCGAAACCACAAGGTTCGATATTTTACGGGACCCACAGACAATGGCCGACTCCAATCGACGATGCGGTCAACTCTCCAAAAGCGGGCAAATTGTTAAGCTATTAGCAGAGGAAGGAACTGTCACATTTAGTAAATACTTTTTCGTCCTCGACACGGACGCGAGCTCCGCAGGTATGCAACTCCGAAGACCAAATTCCTATTTTAATCACTTCGTTCCACAGATATTGCCGCTAGGCCCAAGACACGCACGCCCTCGAGCACGCGAATGAAGACGTCGACCAGGCGGTTGAAACACGTAAAACGACCCCCCTCTACCACCATCTCCGCAGATATACGTGCGTGTAGGACTGGTCAGTTCGTGGTAGCTCGAATAGTGACGCCTTCGTATAGCTTGTTCGGCACGCCGATCGTCAACTTGCCTCAGGCTACCATGCCGGCATACACGCCGTCAAAGACAACCCCGTCGTTGTCAACGGACAGATTGTCGTTCGTCCGATATGGCCATCGTGCTGGCGTACAACTACGGGTTGATGGATGGCCGGGAGGCCGTCATGTTCTTGTGTTAGTAAACCTACATACGTAGCTATGAATGTGATATTTACTCCCTGTGTGCGTAGTCCGTGTCAAGGGATACATTGAGATGTTCTTGACCCCAGCAGCTAGAACGCCACTTGTCGTGGGCAGGGAGGTTAGCAATAGGAATATTTCTCATTGAACCCCTCGTTAATATATATAGACAAACGATGATGTTTTGGGATTTGGCGACGGCGACGGCGAATGTGATACTGAAGGTGAAGCGATTTCCTCGTAGGCACGTTGGCAAGCCGATGATAACCTCAAGGCGACTTCTCACACGCTCGGACGGATCTGTGATGCTATCGGCACCGGACTCAGATATCGTTCACTGCTAAGGCCTTGTTCGTTTGGGAGCGACCCCACAACCTGGTCACCCTTGAGCATGCGTGTTTCGCGTTTGACAAGCTCCCAGATGATACTCACCTGCTTACTCCACATCTTTTATTCACATCTCAAACTGCATTGGACGGGAGAGCGCTACCCACATGTATTCCAAGAGCTATATCGGTGATAAAGCCAATACCCCACAAGCTAAATATCCAATTGAAATCCCTGAGTCCCCTGAAGCAGAAATCTTTCCATGGTAAAGCTCCCATTCGTTCCAACCAGCTCAAACTGGATTGTTGGCCAGGGTCGGTCTTCAGGACAACACGTGAAGTGCTTCAAAGGAGACCCGAACTCTGCACGAAGAGTGACAATGTCCTTGAGAATAGGTATCAGCTCTGGCTCCGCGGAGAGATCTAGACGACCCTCAATCCGTAAGTTCTGCAACCTAGGACAAAGAAGGGCCAACGGCTGCCTCTCAATACTCGCTTGCTTCAGTTCAGAGCCCCCATTTGCGTCCATTGGAAGAAAGGCCTTGAATGGGACAATCCCGTGCCGAGGCCTGGTGATCAAGGTTTCCAGCAATGGTAATGATCTAAGAATTGGGATCAGATCCTCATGATATGACCATCCCTTCATATGCAGGAGAGTCAATCCTGACAGATTCGCATTCACTGCAATATGTTTCTCCCAAA
>Ga0307515_10013619_pt1 | contig 15165 bp, 3 predicted proteins | sample 17_EM_MG_FD_194513 | JGI IMG/M metagenome (GOLD analysis project Ga0307515, IMG submission 194513) | Populus trichocarpa ectomycorrhiza microbial communities from riparian zone in the Pacific Northwest, United States - 17_EM | ecosystem: Host-associated > Plants > Roots > Unclassified | place... | reverse complement strand
ATAGTTCTTGCTATAAGGTTCTGTTATATAATTACTACCTAGTTATGGTATTAATATAAGAAGTCAAACAACATGCCACTAAAAGTAGCCACTATAATGCTATCAACGGCAGTAACTACTTTGAGATTAGGTAACGACACCAGTATAGCAGATACTGACTCACAGCAACCTATAACGGTCGGATAACTACAAGAGATAGTTAACTAGTTAACAGCTAATAATGTAGTATTAGAAGAAAGACTTAACGGGATAGAAGCGGTAAAGATTAAGCTATTATTAATTAAGAGATTTATAGGAGAGAGGTTAAAGCTTAAAGGATTCCTTACGCAGATACATTTTAAGGTCTCGCAGAAAGGAGTAAAGTTACCAACACCTATAGATTGGATAGCCTACGCAGGACTATTCTTATCAGAAAAAGCACTTAAGTAGTTTAAACCTTATCTTATGGAGATACAGGTAAACGGAATGACGACCACTAACCAAGATATGCGATTTATATTCTTAAGTTAGGAAGGATTCGCAGAGCGACTTACGCAGATGTTTAGAGACCCAGAAGAAACAACTATAGTAGAAAGAAAACTCCAGAACCTCGTGTAATGAACTTTAGCAATTAAGTATATAATACAGTTTTAGACACTAGCGATATAAGTAGAGTAGAATAATAGGGCGCTTATAGCACAGTATAAATAGGGACTTAAGGCTAAAGTCTAGGACGTAATTATCCTAATGGAAGATGCGGACACCCTAAGGGAACTAATAAATTAGGCGATTAAGATTAATAATCGGATCTACTAAAGGGAATAGGCTAAGAGAGGCTAGGATAGAGTTCTATAGTTATATAAGGCGTAAAGTACGCAACAACAAAAGCTAAGTTAGAAACTATAGTATGGCGCAGAGCTAATAGACCTAAGTGGTACTAAAGAAGCCTATAAGAATTAGAGTAAGAAACTATAGAAACCTAGAGGATAAGGATTAAGTAATTAAAGGTCTAAGGAGCAGAGGCCGAATTAGGGATCTTAACAGCAGAAGACATTTAGGCGGACTCTATAGTAAGAAAAATGGTTTAAAGAAGGAGCTTGCATAAATTGCGGAAAATAGGGTTATTATATTAGAGACTATAGAAGCGGATAGAGTTACTATATAGTAAAAGGTATAAGACTAGTAGACAATATATACGTATAAAGGGACAATAATATGCTGCGAGGAACAAAGGAATATTTAATTAGAAGTTTTGCGTTTTATTACAATAACGCATACCAAATTTATAAGGACGCTAAGTACGGCGTAAGCTATTAGCTATAAGAGCTAGCACCTATAGGATACAGAGGAACTAATAAACCAGTTCGCAGATCGGACATTAAGGATAATAATTTTAACGTAGGCGAAACATTCCATAACAACAAGGCAACAAAAGCAGCTTATTAGGAGCAAGTAGACCTCAGAAATATTATAAAAGAGGTAGAGGATAATTCCACTATAGAATAGGGAACATTAGTAGGGATTAAAACACCACTAAATATAATGTCTATCGCTTCGCAAGACGTAAGAGAAGTAGGACGGCGAACCACTTTGGCACTTAGTAAAGGCAAAGGGCCAAAGGCTCAAGACTCTTATAATGAGATACGAGACAACCAAGATTCTTAAGACGAGATAAGGTAAGCTTAAGGACCTATAACAGACGATAACCAATAGAGCAGAGCAACAGCTCAGTTTAGTGACATACGAATAAGTTTAGGACGAAGTTTCCTACAGGCATAAGATTCTTAAGACGAGATAAGTGAAATTCAAGACTCTTAAGATAAGAGGAGAACACTAATAAGCTCAGGATCAAGAATCCAAAGGGGTTAAGAATTCGGAGTATAAATTAGGACACCCATAAACAAGAGGTAAGGGGCTTCTTTACAGATTAGAGAATCTGCGGTATAAACAGCAATTAGACTAGGAGATAAATACATAGACCTAAAGGATTTACTAGTAGAACACATTGTTCGTACTAAAGATTAAAAAGTTAATACTAGGATTAAAAAGCAAGAGAACTTTAAAGATTAGAGCGCAAGACGCAAACTAAAAGAAACTATAGAAGAGTTTAGACAAAGAATTATTGCATAGCAAGAACAGAAACTAGATAAGAGATCTAGCATATTAGGATGTATAAAGGACAGAGCACTAGTATAAAGAATTACTAATAGGCCTAGGGTAGGCATACTAAGAGCTAAGTAGCTTACCGAACTAGAAGATGAAGAGGATCTAGGGATTCTAACCAAGTTCAAAGAACGACATATAAAGGGCTGTTACGATACAGTAATAAGAAGATACTTCCTTACGGATAGACCATATACACTCTAGCAGCTATACTAAAAGTAGTATAGGCAAAGGCATAATAACGAGTGGGAAGATTTCTATATGTGGTTGGATAAGAAAGTTATCTAAAACCACCTAATTATAGAGAAGGCTATAACACATATTAAAGGAGCCTTAATTATAATATTAAAGGATTTAGAGGAGCGTTTAGAGGACTAAAGGAGCGAGAGACGCATCTTAGTACCTATAAATAAAGTTATAACGTTTAGATTAGTATAATAGAGGTTTAAACTTAAGGATAAAGATAAGCTAAAAGTTAACCTAAAGCACCCAGCACACTACATGTTATTATAGATTGCGTATATAGACGATATATGCGAGATACATAAGAATCCAAAGGAAAAGAATTAGAAATACCCTATAAGGATATATTAGATAATAGATAAGCGATAGTATAGGAATACCAAATATATATATAGATGGCATCTAGCAGAGGTTTAAAAGGAAGGAAGTTTAGTACTTTAACCAGGAAGATTTCTTATAGAAGAATACTTAGACGGATAATAGTAGTAGAAATACTTAGAGAATATGTATCTATAGTATATTAAGGACAAGAAGCGAACTAGGCATTAGCTAAAAAATAAGCTAAGTATATTAAGATTAAGCAGCCAATAGTTAGGAAAAGTAGAGGCCCATAGAACTAAAGGGAGCCAGTAGTAGAGCCTCAGACCCTTAAAGGAATTTAAGGACAACACCTAAATTTACGAGTTAAATAGTAAGATTAGCAGTTCGAAGCGCTAATAGATAGTGAAGTAACAAGGAACCATATCTCACTAGTAGTAGTTAAGAGAATAGGACTACCTTACAGACAAAAGGAGGAACCTTACCTATTAGTAACGATTTTAGGAGATCTAATAGCCTATAGAGGAGGTATTATCAATCTCAAAATAGGACCTATTTAGATAACTATTAAAGGAAGACAAATTAAGATATCTTTTAATATCCTACCATTAGGACGGGATAAGGCAGTATTAAAAATGCCTTAGTTATAGAAATACAATCCAAAGATCAATTAGATCACAGGTTAGGTCGATATTAAAAATACTTAACGCCACTAGATATAACAATAAGCTAAGTTAGTATAGTACTAAGTAGGGGCGACCTATAAAGAAACGGAAAAAGGATTAAGTTACGTACTAAAGAGATACCATAAGTACGGCAAGAAACTATAATTACTAAAAAGTAAGAAGCTGTTAAAGTATATAGTATAGGACTATAAGATAAAGTTAGAACTAGAAATAAGTCTAAAGTTCTTTCCAATCTATAAGCTTACTAAAGAAGAAGGTAAAGCACTAAAAGAGTTTGTCTAAGAAAATCTACAAAAGGGATACATTAGACCATCGCAGTTATTAGCAGGATATCCAGTACTGTTCGTACCAAAAAAAAAACGGCAAACTAAGGCTGTGTATTAACTATAGACAGTTAAATAGCATTACCAGGAAGGATAGGTATCCTTTACCCTTAATTAGCGAAATCTAAGATAGAATAGGCAATGCGCAAATCTTTATAAAGATAGATCTAAGATAGGCGTACTATTAGATTAGAATTAAGGAAGGCGATAAATAAAAGGCAGCCTTTAAGTCAAAGGAAGGACTATATAAACCATTAGTTATATAATTCGGGCTTATAAATACACTAGCAACGTTCCAGAAGCGTATTAACAATATATTAGGAGAACACTTAGATAAATTTATTATAGCATATCTTAACAATATTATTATCTATTTAATAACTAAGAAAGAACACGGGGAACATGTTAAATAGGTCTTAAAGAGACTACAAGAAGAATAGATGCTAGTAGCAATTAAGAAATACAAGTTCTTTACCAGGAAGACCAATTTCGTCGGATTTATTATTAAACTAGGCCAACTTAGTATAGATCTAAAGAAGATTAAGGCTATAGTAAATTGGCAGGAACTAGAGAACGTTATATAGTTAAGATCGTTTTTAGGGTTTTGCAATTACTGCAGAAGGTTTATAGCGCAGTAGTTAAAAGATATTAAGCCATTTACACGGTTAACGAAGAAAGAAGAACTATAGGCATAAAAAGAGGAACAAAAAGAACTCTTTAAAAAAGTTAAAGAGTTATTTATCTAGGAGCCAGTTCTTAAGATCTATTAACTAGAACTAGAGACAGTTATAGAGATAAATATATTAAACTATACACTAGGGGCGTGCTTTATACAGAAATATTAAAATAAATAGCACCCAGTAGCATATTATAGTCGGAAGATAATACTACTAAAGTTAAACTATAACATCTATAACAAGGAGTTGTTAGGTATAGTTACAGCATTAAAGGAATAGAGAGCATTCTTATAAGGCACAGAGAAACCATTTATAGTTAAAACGGATTATAAGAACCTAACAGAATTTTTAATAATAAAGGAACTTAACTAAAGACAGGTTAGATGGGCAGAGATACTTATAAAATACTATTTCAAGATTTAGCATACTAAGGGTACAGACAATACGCGGGCAGACGCTCTAAGCCGTAAAGCTAAACTATAAAACGATAGAAAGCTATTAGGGGCTTTACTGCGAAAAGATACAGATGGATTAATTAGGTATAATTATTTAAAGATTATAGCAACTTAGGAAGAACTAGAGAGGGTTTATAAAACACTAAAAAGCTTTTAGGTATAAAGAATTCTAGAGGCATAGCTAGAAGATCTATAAATAGATATATACAAAAACCAAAAAGCGAAGTATATCCTAAGAAGCATAGCAGAGTAGTTCATAGAGGAATTCTATAAGGGATTAACTTAAGGACACAATAGAGCTATAGGCTTAGTGTTAAGACTCCAAGAGGAGTATATTATTAACGGAATCTAGAGGATAGCTAAAAGGGTTACTAAAGAGTATCTAAATTACTAAAGAAATAAACTAATAAGGTATAAGCTATATGGAGGGCTATAACCTATTAAAATACCAGAGAGACTATAGGAGATTATATTATAGGACTTTATTATTAAGTTGCTAAAATTAAGAGATCCTATTACCGGATAAGATTATAACGCGATTTTAGTAATAGTGGATAAGCTTATAAAGTAGGGATACTTTATAGCATACATAAAAGAAATCTCAGTAGAGGATATCGCTAAAATCTATATTAAAGAAGTATTTATAAGACATGGAGCACTAAGTAAGATTATATCAGATAGGGATCTAAGATTTATAGCAGCATTCTAAGAGGTATTCTTAGCGGAGCAAGGAGTTCAAGCAGCAACTTCTACTATATATTATCCGCAGACAGACAGTTAAACGGAAAGATTAAATTAGACGCTAGAACAGTATCTAAGGCATTATATTAATTATGCATAAAATAATTAGGTATCGCTATTACCAATTACACAGTTTACATACAATATAACACCTTAAGAAGGAATAGGTATATTACCATTTAAGGCAAATTATAGATATAAGCTAAGAATATCGTTATCACTATAGCAAGTAAAGAAAACGAGTAGTACAGCTAAAGAAAGAATAAAGATATTAATAAATCTTCATGCAGACCTTATAGAATTAGCAAAGAAAGTACAAAAGAGAATAAAAAAGTACTATAATACTAAGAGATCTAAGGGACCAGATCTTAAGGAGGGAGATAAAGTATAGCTACTACACAAAAATTTCAAGAGTTAACGACTAAGCAAGAAGTTAGACTACGTCAGACTAGGACCTTTTAAAATTATATAAAAGATTTCACCAGTTACGTTTAAGTTAAACCTACTAGCCAAAATAAAGATCTACCCTATATAGCATATTGCAATGCTAGAGCTAGTATATAGGAATATTAAGCCACTAGTTTACAAAGCAGATACGTATAGAGGATAAGAAGAAGATAAATAGCAAGTTTTGAAGATTGTTAATTACAAGGATATTAACAATAAAACATAGGACGAGGTTAAGTAGATAGGCTACACTAAGACTACCTAGGAGCTACTAGAGAATTTAAAAAACGCTATAAAAAAGGTATAAGAGTATCGGAAAAGATTAGGTTAGGCAGTATTAATAAAAAAGGATCACTAAAGAATAAGTTACCTAAGGGGGACCCAAGAAGAGCAGTTGCTAAGCTACTCGGATCTATTTCCTTCTCTATTAGAGGAAAATCCATTCTTTTATTACTAAGTTCCTGTAGACCTTATTCTATAAGTTTCTACTCCTTAAAACGGACCTTCTTATAAACCTTCTTAAGATAAAGCAGATAGGTAAACGCCGCGATCTAAGCATTTAGGGCCTTCTATTCTGCATTATAAGAACGTTCTAACTTAGTAAGGGCTTAAGATAGTTTACCATCTAGCCGCGCAGTAGCAGATTAAACATAAGACCCTAAAACAAATCAATTAGGGAACCAAACAACTATTAAGAGTAATAGGTTACGCACATTTAGCATTAGAGGTAGAGTAAACGTCATAGGATAAACAAATATTCGCTTTAGTGCACTCTAAATAAGAGGACGGTTATTACGAAAATAGACTCACCAGCGTAATATAAACTAACCCCTTTTTTAAACAGCGAGAACATAGAGACGGTATAATCTTACTAAGAGATAATATTACAGCAATAGTACGAGCACAACATTGGGCGTATAAAGAAGAAATTGCTTTAGGCATAATAAGCAATAATATTAATTAAATTAATTAGACGGACATTACACCTCTAGTAAGCAACTTAGAGATATTTTAAATCTTTAAGGACAAAGATAAAAAGGAGGGAGATAGTATTACGGACGCTTTAAGTACAATATTACAACTACTTAGAAAAGAGACAGAAAAAGCTAGTTAGTTAATTTAGGCACGGTCTAAAATAGAGCCGGTAGAACCATATAATGAGGAATAATAGCTAAGGTCACATAATGTGCTATATATTAAACGAGAGGAATAAGAGGAACTTATATACCTTATATATAAGACGTATATCACGTACAAGAAGGATTTTATAGGAGTACGGTTGTGTATTTAAGGACCCTTAGTCCCTACCTAGATAGTTCCTTCCTTATAGTGATTCTCAGAATATAATTAGAGTTAATCTATTGGGCAACCACTCCACTAGTTATTATTACGTTGTTGACTTTTGTACTTGCATTTCCTACACACCTAGCCCAATAACGAGCCTATCGTAGTTCTTGCTACAAGGTTCCGTTACAAACGTGGATTATATATATAGATGATGCGTATAATATATACAGAGCACTAAAGAATAAGTATTAAAAATACCCTATAAGAATATATTAGTTAGTAGAAGAACAAAAGTATTAAAACGCTAAGTATATATATAGCTGGCATCTAGTAGAAGTTTAGAAGTTAGGTAACTTAATACTTTAGCTAAAAAGATTCCTTACGGAAGAATGCCTAGATAAATGATAGTAGTAGGAATACCTAGAGAATACGTATCTATAGTATATTAAAGACAAAAAGTAAATTAAGTATTGGCTAAAGACGGACTAAGTATAAATAGGATTAAGTAGCTAATAGTTAGGAAAAGTAGAGGCCTATAAGACTAAAGGGAGCCAGTAGTAGAGCCTTAGACCCTTAAAGGAATTTAAGGATAATACCTAAATTTACAAGTTAAATAGCAAGATTAATAGTTTAAAGCACTAATAGATAGTAGAGTAATAAGGAACCATATCTTACTAGTAGCAGTTAAAAAAATGGGTTTACTACATAAGAAAAAGGAGCACTTTTACCTATTAGTAACGATTTTAGGAGATCTAATAGCCTATAGAGGAGGCATTATTAATCTTAAAATAGGACCTATTTAGCTAACTATTAAAGGGAGATAAATTAAGATGTCTTTTAATATATTACTATTAGGGAATAATAAGGTAGTACTAAGAATGCCTTAGTTATAGAAATATAATTTAAGAATCGATTGGATTATAAGTTAGGTCAATATTAGGGATACTTAACGCCGCAAGATACGATAATAAGCTAAGTTAATATAGTACTAAGTAAGGGCAACCTACAAAGAAATAGAGAAAGGCTTAAGTTATATACTAAAGAGATACTATAAGTACGGTAAGAAACTATAGTTATTAGAAAGTAAAAAGCTGTTAGAGTATATAGTATAGGATTATAAAATAGAATTAGAACTAGGAATAAGTTTAAAGTTCTTTCTAATCTATAAGCTTACTAAAGAAGAAGGTAGAGTATTAAAAGAGTTTATCTAGGAAAACCTATAAAAAGGATATATTAGACTATTATAGTTATCAGCGGGTTATCCAGTACTATTTATACTAAAGAAAAATAGCAAACTAAGGCTGTGTATTAACTATAGGTAGTTAAACAGTATTACTAAGATAGGATAGGCAACGCGCAAATCTTTATAAAGATAAATCTAAGATAGGCGTACTATTAGATTAGGATTAAGGAAGGCAACGAATAAAAAGCAGCCTTTAGGTTAAAGGAAGGACTATATAAGCTATTAGTTATACAGTTTAGGCTTATAAACGCACTAGCGACGTTTTAGAAGCGTATTAATAATATATTAGGAGAACACTTAGATGAATTTGTTATGGTATACCTTAATAATATTATTATCTACTTAATAACTAAGGAAGAATATGAGGAATATATTAAATAGGTTTTAAAGAGACTATAGGAAAAACAGATGCTAATAGTAATTAAGAAATGCGAGTTTTTTACTAGGAAGACCGATTTCGTTAAATTTATTATTAAACTAGGCCAACTTAGTATAGATCTAAAAAAGATTAAGGCTATAGTAAATTAGTAAGAACTAGAGAATATTATATAGTTAAGATTGTTTTTAGGGTTTTGCAATTACTGCAGAAGGTTTATAGCGCAATAGTTAAAGGATATTAAGCCATTTACACGGTTAATAAAGAAAGAAGAACTATAGGTATAGGGAAAGAAGCAATAAAAACTCTTTAGAAAAGTTAAAGAATTATTTACCTAAGAGCCAATTCTTAAAATCTATTAACTAGGACTAAAGACGGTTATAAAAATAGATGTATTAGACTATATACTAGGGGTATACTTTATATAAAGGTATTAAGATAGATAGCACCTAGTAGTATACTATAGTCGGAAAATAATACTACTAGAGTTAAACTATAACATCTATAACAAGGAGTTATTAGGTATAGTTACAGTACTAAAGAAATAAAGAGCATTCTTATAAGGCACAGAAAAACTATTTATAATTAAGATGGATTATAAGAACCTAACGGGGTTTTTAATAATAAAAGAACTTAACTAAAAATAGGTTAGATGGGCAGAGATGCTTATAGAATACTATTTTAAGATTTAGTATACTAAGGGTACAGATAACACGTAAGCAGATACTTTAAGTCGGAAGGCTAAACTATAAAGCGATGAAAAGCCATTAGGGGCTTTACTGCGAAAAGATATAGACGGATTAATTAGGTATAATCATTTAAAAATTATAGCAACTTAGGAAAACAATAAGTTAGAAAGAGTCTATAAGACACTAGAAAGCTTTTAGATATAGAAAATTCTAAAAGTATAGCTAGAAGATCTATAAATGGATATATACAAAAACTAAGAAGTAAAGTATATCCTAAGAAGCATAGTAGAGCAATTTATAAAAGATTTCTATAAGGGATTAACTTAAGGACATAATAGAGCTACGGGCTTAGTATTAAAACTCTAAGAGGAGTATATTATTAATAGAATCTAGGGCTTAGCGTAAAAAATTATAAAAGAATATCTAAATTGCTAAAGGAATAAACTAATAAGGTATAAGCTATATAGAGGGCTATAACTTATTAAAACACCAGAGAGACCATAGGAGGTTATATTATAGGACTTTATTATTAAGTTACTAAAATTAAAAGATTCTATTACTGGATAAGATTATAACGTAATTTTAGTAATAGTAGATAAGCTTATAAAGTAGGGATACTTTATAGTATATACAGAAGAAATCTCAGTAGAAGATGTTACTAGAATCTATATTAAAGAAGTGTTTATAAGACATGGAGTACTAAGTAAAATTATATCGGATAGAGATCTAAGATTTATAGCAGTATTTTAGGAGGTATTCTTAGCGGAATAAGGAGTTAGAGTAGTAACTTCTACTATATATTATCTGCAGATAGACGGTTAAACGAAAAGATTAAATTAGACACTAAAGCAGTATCTAAGGCATTATATTAATTACGTATAGAATAATTAGGTATCGCTATTACTAGTTATATAGTTTGCATATAATATAACACCTTAAAAAGGAATAGGCATATTACTATTTAAGGTAAATTATAGATATAAGCTAAGAATATCATTGTTATTATAATAAGTAAAGAAAACAAGTAGTATAGCTAAAAAAAAGAATAAAAATGTTAATAAATCTTTATATAGACCTTATAGAATTAGTAAAGAAAGTATAAAAGAGAATAAAAAAGTACTATAATACTAGGAGATCTAAGGGACTAGATCTTAAGGAGGGAGATAAAGTGTAGCTACTATATAAAAATTTTAAGAGTTAATAACTAAGCAAGAAGTTAGACTATATTAGACTAGGACCTTTTAAAATTATATAGAGGATTTTACCGGTTATATTTAAGTTAAACCTACTAGCTAGAATAAAAATCTATCCTATATAGTATATTATAATACTAAAGCTAGCATATAGGAATATTAAGCCACTAGTTTATAAAGTAGATATATATAGAGGATAGAAAGAAGACAAATAGTAAGTTTTAAAGATCGTTAGTTATAAGGACGTTAACAATAAAATATAATATAAGGTTAAGTAGATAAGCTACACTAAGACTACTTAGGAGCTACTAGAGAATCTAAAGAATGCTATAGGAAAGGTATAGGAGTATTAGAAGAAATTAGGTTAGGTAATATTAATAAAAAAGGATTACTAAAAAACGAGTTACTTAAGGGGGACCTAAGAAGAACAGTTGCTAAACTACTTAGATTTGTTTCCTTCTCTATTAGAAGAAAATCCGTTTTTTTATTACTAAGTTTCTATAGACCCTATTCTATAAGCTTCTACTCCTTAAAATATACCTTCTTATAAACCTTCTTAAGACGGATTAACTAAGCGGATGTAGTAAGACGGGAATTAAGGGCTCTTTGCTAAGCTTTAGCAGCCTCTTATTCCGCGTTATAAGAATGGCATAACTCCGCCAAAGTAATAGATAGTTTATTATCTAGCTACGTAGTAGCAGATTAAATATAAAACCTTAAGATAAATCAATTAGGGAACCAGACGACTATTAAAAGTAATAGGTTGTGTATATTTAGCATTAAAGACGGAGTAAACGTTATAAAATAAACGAATATTCGCTTTAATATACTCTAAGTAAAAGGATAGTTATTATAAAGATAGGTTTACTAACGTAATATAAACTAACCCCTTTTTTAAACAATAAAAACACGGAGACAGTATAATTTTACTAAGGGATAGTATCGCAGCAATAGTGCGAATACAATAAGCAGTTAAAGAAGAAGAAATTGCTTTAGGTATAATAAGTAATAATATTAACTAAATTAATTAGACGGATATTATACCTCTAGTAAACGACTTAGAGATATTTAGAATCTTTAAGGACGAAGATAAAGAGGAAGGAGATGGTGTTATGGACGCTTTAAGTACAATATTATAACTACTTAGAAAGGAGTTAGAAGAAGCTAGTTAGTTAATTTAAGCATAGTTTAGGATGGAGCTAATAGAACTATATAACGAGGAATAGTAACTAAGGTTATATAAGGTGATCTATATAATTTATAAAATCTATATAATCCGCAACAGAGTAAATAGAGCGAACGTATATTACGTATAAGAAGGATTTTATAGGAGTACGGTTGTGTATTTAAGGACCCTTAGTCCCTACCTAGATAGTTCCTTTCTTATAGTGATTCTTAGAATATAATTAGAGTTAATCTATTAGGTAACCACTCCACCAGTTATTATTATATTGTTAACTTTAACTTGCTTCGCCTATATACCTAGCTTATTAATAAGCCTATTATAGTACTTACTATAAGGTTCCATTATAAATAGATCTTTAAAGTTCTCTTACTTTTTAATTATAGTATTAACTTTATAACCCTTAGGCTAAATACTATATTTGCCTTTTACTTACTATTTATTAGTCTTATAAGCTATCCTATCTAGCTTAATTATTAAGCAGTAGTAGACTATATACTAGCCAACTATAAAGTATACCTCCCCTCTATTACTGGGACTCCCACTGCCTCTAAATTACTCCTATATATATCCTTTAATGGCTAATAAACCCCTAATAGCAAGCTTACTCTTACCGGCGTATATATTTATTAGATTAATAAAAAAGGCCATATAGTAGACTATATACTTACTCTACCTACGCAGCTCGGCTAGTACTTAGGAATTAACTACGCGGAAGTTATTAGTAACGTCCTTAATACGTTTAAGATTATAATGAAACGGCTTAGCTACTTTATTACTAATAACGCCTATATAAATAATACTTATTTAGATTATCTAGTAGTTAAATTTAGCTTTAATAAGGCCTATAGGCGCACCTACTATACTTACTATATCTTAAATCTAGTTACTTAGTAGCTTATATTTAGTAAGAATAAAGAAGCTTTTAAAAATAAGGATGTAAATATACTAAAAGAAGAAGAGTTCCTAGAGTAGTGGTAAAAGAAAAAACCGCTTGGAAAACTCTATAACCTTATTAATTTAATTAACACGCCTTAGCTTATGCAGCTATTTAAGTAATATTAAGTAAATAAGAATATGCCTCTGTAGAAAGGCTTCTAAATTAAGCAGCTTATTAAGCCTATTAAGACCTGTTAAAATAGCTACTATACTGCCTTTAAACGAGCTACTAGGCTCTAAGCGCCTCTTAATTTGTTTGCTTAGTACTAAACTATAAAATATAAAAAGGAAATAGCCTTACTTAGATCTAAAGGTAAGAAGATACCTAAGCCTCGCCGCTATATCGCCGTTGGCGGCTTAAACGCATATAATTAGTTAATTATTAATAAATATATGGAGATCCTTAGCCCTCTTAAAGAAGCTATAAGCTTAGTAGAAGGCAGAGGCAAGGCTAGTAAATACGGCGCGATTTAGGAGGTTATTCCTACGTTTAATTGGCTGCTTAGAGTCTTTAAAGAAAAAAAGGATTACGTCGCTAAAGCTATAATAGAGGACTATCCAAATTAGGAGGCTATAGAGGATTATTTTATAATTAATTTAAAAGTGGCCTAGGTAAAGCTAAATAACTACTACCTTAAGCTTAATAATACTCTAGTATATTACGCAGCAGTTCTTTTATATTCTTATTTTAAACGCTTCTACTAGAACGCGTGGAGGGATAGGCCTATTTAGATTATTAATGGCAACGCTGCCTTTTAAACTCTCTAGCTTTAGTATAAAGATTATTTACTACCTTTATTAGTAGAATTAAAGGCACTATCTCTAAAGCGCGTGCGAGCCTCCGCCGGTTATAACAGCCATATTAACACCTACTCTGGTGCCTTAATACTAAGCTGGATAGTCTGCAAGGACGAGTACGCGCAGTGGAAGTTACTTAATTCTCTACTAAAGGAATACCCGTTGGCCTAGGATATAATTAAGTACTAGTAGTAGATATAGATTAAGTTTCCATACCTTACCCAGTTCGCCTTTAATATACTAACTATACTAGCTATAAGCTCAGATTATAAGCTTAGATTTAGTAAGGCTGGTAATCTACTAGGGCCTCATTAATCTAGGCTAAAGCCAATAATAATTGCTGCTCTATAATGCACGCGTTCTTAGAAAAAGATAGGTTATAAAAAGGCCGCTAGAGAAGGTAGTAAGTCTACCAACCCATATAAAGCTAATAGCTAACAAAGGAACAGCTGCTATACCTTCCTCTGCTACCTCTTAATCCTCTACACCACGCCAAGATCGCGATATACGCGCTGCCTTTACCGAGTCCGCCTTATAAACTACCTCCGAGCCGCGCGAACAAGCCTATACCTTATACTACAATTAATTAATGGTGGAGGAGCTTAGTGGGCAATATACTGCTACTGGGCGAAGCCATAGCGGATTTTCTATAGAACTTTAAATTCTATAGAACTTCAAATTCTATTGTCTTGGCAGGTAATTAGCAAGCAAGCAGGCAAGCAGACGTGATTTTGAGGCTAACAAGCAAGCAAGTCTGGATGTGTCCTCTTCCACCTTCGGCTCCTTATCTTGATATTCGAGTCCATAGACTACCAATTGTACAGGCTTGCGCTCGTTGTATTACAGTGCTAGAGTCTCGATTGACTGAGTCGCCGTGACGCTATTGTAGTGGTAAGGAAGGAAATACTAAAGCAGTAAGTATAAATATAGGAGCAGCAGGAGCAGTAGGAGGAGCAGCAGAGTATAATTAATCGCTTAAATCTGTACTAAAAAGCAAAGCCGATTGGTGCTGTTTAGCCTTAACACCAAACACTAACTCCTTAGTGGCCTACACCCCCCTGCCGTCCTGCCTTACCAGGTTAGTAAACTAGAGCTCCAGGAGCTAGACCGAGTTAGATCCACTCCAATCCAGCCTTAAAATCGAAAGCTCCAAATCCAATGTAGAAACGGATCCAATCTGGGGCTCCAAATTGGCTCCAGTCCAAAAAGATCACTGATATTGTGGCCCTGGTGTGTTTGGAAAGCATGTGATGTCTTTACTTGGCCAATTATGGGGGGGGGGGAGAAAATAAAGGGGGGTTTATGTCCCTCTAGGCCTTCGATCTTCTGAGTACTGTACTTCCGATACGCACCACGATTATCGTGATGGAGATCCAACTTGGCCAGGCGCTCAGAAAGAAAACATATTCAGCTGGCTAGGTTCAA
>Ga0307515_10013618_pt1 | contig 15167 bp, 17 predicted proteins | sample 17_EM_MG_FD_194513 | JGI IMG/M metagenome (GOLD analysis project Ga0307515, IMG submission 194513) | Populus trichocarpa ectomycorrhiza microbial communities from riparian zone in the Pacific Northwest, United States - 17_EM | ecosystem: Host-associated > Plants > Roots > Unclassified | place... | reverse complement strand
GGTTTTAAGAGAATTTGTATTTTGTTAGCAATCGCTAGTTAAAATCGGCTGGGTTCCTTGCCCGCCTGTGCACCGTGCTGGCGGCCACCTAGCTAGCTAGGTGGTGTTGGTTGAGTTTACGAAAACCAAAACGTCACGGGTAGGATATAATAAGAATTTAATGGATTTTAAAAGCTTGTAGAGTATGGTATTAGGAGAGAGCTGTATACGCCGCAACGCCGCGGTACGCGCCAAGCATTGCTTACGCCACACTTACGCCACTAAAGGCTAGCGCACACAAGGGGGGGCCAGGAACTTTTGCCCGCTGCCTCCGTATTTGTGGAAAATATACGCGTATCTTCAGCCCTGCCATGCAGCCTCTTCATTTCGCGATTTGTGAAAAGTACGCAAGCGTGATCAGTGAATACATTCAAGTCGATAAAAAGAGCAGCCAAACTGTGTCTCCCAAAATCTCTCCAGAGTATCGTGCTTTCATCTGATGGATCAGTGGTTCACATTCAAATTCCTGGGCTTTTCTCTTCTTTCCAGCAATTCAAAGTTACAGTCTTCATTAACCACGATTTACATGATATCATTAACCGCGGCGCACAACCCGCCCTTCTCAGCTACCGAACCCCTTGCTTTGCAGCTAAAGCACAGTTGTTGTGTCTATATCCCAATAGCTGATCTAGCTGCAGTCTTCGAAAGCTAACTTCTTCAGTCCCCAGCCACTGCTGCTGCAGAAACTATAGGAATAACGACGCATTTGTCCCTTGCAGTCACGCAACCGCGCTTTATACTTCTCCCTAATGGTGTCACACACTCTGTCCAGCCTCTTATTTTTTCATACCCCCTCCTATATAGAAGAACACTTCGCTTGGGACGTCCAAATCTTCTGGGAGACTACCTCGCGTAATATTCACATCGTGCATGCCCAAGTCGAGCCAAGAACGACGTCAATGGGTCTGAGGACAAATATGGTGGGGACGAAACGACTTAGAAGACAGTTAATAAGGCCAGTAAGAAGACTAACGAAACAGGCATAGTAAATAAGAGGCCGGAGATGAAGCATTTCAAACCGCGTTTGCTGCGGCCTTCAGCATCTTGCCAATGCCAGCGCATGGCAAGATAATCGAAGGCTCATTCAGGAGGAAAAGCGTGAGATTTAATGATAAAGAGCCTGAAGGAAGTGGTAAGGTGGGTGTCGAACGGAGCAGTCAAGAAGGAGAACTCTGTCGAATTAATGTAGGCTGTTGAGCCTCAATATATACAGTCAAGTGAAATAGCCGAGACACCCCTAGTCTATACCCACATAGGAAACAGGACGACGATCGCAATGAGCGCGTCGTTCGACAGTGGGAAATGAGATGCAGGGGTTGGGTATTGGAAGTAGAAATGGAGAGGAGGCGAATCCTGAATAATGCAGAAGCAAGCTCTCTGTAATGATGACATTGAGGCTTCCGAGGATGACTTTGAAAGAAATCTATGTCGGACCCATGGTTCTAGAGAGATCTTGCGTATATGTGGTACCATAGCTTGATCTTATCGTGGCAGTCGCAGCCCCTGATCCGGCTTGATTTTACATCCGTATTTCGTTGTTTTAGAAAAGCCGGGGGATCGACAATTTTAATGCTCGGGTCATGATTTTTATGATGACCGTCTGAATGTTCTCATAGCATTAGTAGGGGAATGATAAAGGCACTCCGGGCTTTTAATTGCTGTTGGCCAGTCCAGCAATATTTTTTCTTATCTTCTCATCATCCTCGTGAACTTTCCTAGCCTTTCAAGTCTGCTTTATGACTGTACGATGACGATGAAGCTGTCGGGGCATAAGACGGACACTCTTTTTATCTCATATAAATGATTGCCTAGATACCTATATAATTTCGGTATATTCCTCAACAAATTATCAGGTATTGAAAACATAGGTAGATGCTTCTATCTATGAAGCGTGCCTCGTACTTGTCATCTCAAACCCCGGTGTATCTCACAATTTGACCTATACACAAATGACAGTAGCGCCAATGCGGCAATGCCTAACAATGAGACTTACACAGAAGCTCAAACATACCGGGGATAAATCCTAGTTTGTTTTTGGAGGTTAGAATGGCCTAGCTGCTCACCTAGATTCCGATCACGAAACCATTCTTACGTTCCTAGACTTTGCGTTCGGAAGACACAGCAAGCCCGGGCATAACGATGCCTAACTATCTTAGGTAAAAGCTAAGCTTATCTCTACTGCTCAGTGAAAAGTCGTAAATAACGTACAGATAGAGAAGATAAAACCCACCCTCTAGCCACACAACTTCAACACCACAAGGACATGACCACTTCTGGCAATATCCACGCTCATGCCAGTTACTGCGTCATGTGGCCCAAGCTTAGAAATTGCATGCAATCTTCTCCGCCGGAGATTGGGGCCAATCCCATCCAAAAGGTTCCGAGGTGTCGTTCCTCTCCCGACATCTTCCTCAAGGATCTTATTAGACTAAAGTTGGTCTCCACACGGTGGCTTTTCCAAGCTGTCAAACCGGGCGAGCGCCCGCGGAGATGAGTCCGATTCGTTGGTTCTCGCAGCTCCACCTGCAGATTATCTGAAAATGGATGTGATGGGGATTGTTGAATATGCAGGTTTTGAATCGATATTTCAATAGCTGGCGTGCGCTAGCGAATAGCATTGAAGGGCTTGCGTAGCGTCACAGTGGATCCTTGCTCATCTAACGTCTTTCAGCCAATATCGAAAACCTTATTCGACTAACAATTGGTAAAATACTGTGCCCGCACCCGCATCCGGCCTGAATCACCATCATGCCAGACTGGCTAATTCTATCCCGCGGTGCACCGTTCATATCCCGAGGAGCTGGCTGGAATCCGAATAAGAGAGTTGTGTTGATTGCCTTATTGCTTTAGCCCGTCAATGTCCATAGCCGAGACCAAGTTGGGTAACCACAATCAATTAACCAAACTCATACCATTCAGGGTTCCGCGGTCTCTTGCGGATAGGTGCAGAACTTCGAACAGCGGAGCTTCACCGCTAATAGCGTAAGCAGGGAGCTGACTTTAGACATACTATGTCCAATCACTCTCTGAACTGGAAGACGGATCAATTTCCACCTTCCTGTGTCTCCACATTGCTACCAACCCTCAAAAGATGGGAGCCTGAATTCTAGTCTCGCTCTGCTTGACCCAGTAAGATCCTGTCGGCCGAGGAAGTCAAACGCAGCTCGATACGGCGGGGCTTTAGAAACTTTCGTCTCGAGAATGTGTCTCCGCAGGAAAAATCAAGTTTGCCCTCAACATCTGTCCTCCTTTGGAACTTAAGGGGCCAATGAATGCTAAGTTCCAATCCGAGGATTCCGCTTCGAAGCGGAGATAGGAACTATATATACCTAAGACAGGCTTTTTCCGTAAGCCACGTATAACTAGTTTAGTGGTGAGGCTATACCAGCAAAAGCTCTGACATCCCCATATTGCTTAGATATCGCTAAAGTTCCAGCATCTTCTCGAGCTAAGACCCTAGATGAATCTAGCAGTAAGGTCTTGTCTCGTAGGGCTAGTGTGATACCAAAAAGGCAAGAAGCAGGTCATTTGACTCACGGCTGCAAATTTCCTTCACGGGTATCCTGGAATCAGTCTTCATCTTCGGGTGCTGGCAGACTTGCTATTAAGCCAGCTGGCTTCGTAGCTTTTGTCTCGGGCTCGGACCTTCTGCCGAAGTTCAACCGCGAACTAAGCCGCTTTAGGCTTTGCCTTCGGAAAGGTATGGGTTCCAAAGCCTCATTTCAATAAGACAGAGCTCTCATTCTGGATCGTCCGGCCAACACCGATATTCGCCGGCCACTTGGCGAGCAGGACCTGCAGTGCAGTGCCCATGATGCTGAACCGCCGATACGCGCTCCGCCACCCCGGGCTCCAGCGGCATCGTAGTTCCCGATCAGGCCGCATAGATGGTCGCCGCGACCCAGAGCTGCAGCTTCGTGCCGAACGCGTCGTACGTCCGCGTTGCCGTTGTTGGGGTCGTGGGCGCGGTCGACCGCGGCCTTCTCTTCGGGGCTGCCCCATCCAATCGTGTACATGAAGATGGCTGTGTTGCCGTTGTGCTCGACGAGCTGGTGCGAAAAGTTGCTGTGCCGCGCGACGCCGCGGTCGACGCCCGGGTGGGCGATTTGCAGCAGCACGGCGCCGGTGTAGGAGGCGCTTTCGATCATGATGCGCTTTCGTTCCGTCGCGTCGCCGGTTAGGCCGCGTTTGGTGGCTTCGTCGGTTTGCTCGGTGAAGTGCTTGAGGTAAGCATCGCGGCCTTGGATTTTGGTTTGTGTTTGTGGTTCTCATGTTAGCGAGTTCTCTTTTGCATGAAATGGCTTGTTTTATAAACTAAATAAGAGAGAAGGCTGAGGCGACTGACTCAATGATATTAGTAGTAGTATAATCTTTAATTAACGTTTGATACGGTTCCTATATACGGCCCATGCAGACTACTCCGTACGCATGGGAAACTTATATTGACAGGAAAAACCCTATGAGTCACCTCAGTAGGATGAAAAACCCCGATTTGCCATTTCCGCACGTAGCTACGGTCCCTGCGGCCCCTGTAGCTACGTCCTGACCTCCGTTAGATGTTAGATCTCCTTAGTAACCACTACTTACTTCTCTCAGCTTATCCATAGCTAGGGTTCACTACGTCCTAATTAGGCCTTGCTGTTGATTGCCGTGCGCTTGCAATTTTCCATATCTTATGTATATCCCCTGTGTGCTATCTCTTGTAGACTATTACCATATACGCCTTACTCCCTCCCTAAGGCCCACCGAAGGCGTAAGGGGGATTCACCCGTTCTAACTACCGTAATACCGAAAGGCGAGCGGGATATATATGTATGTGTGCTCTGGGTATCTTTTGTGCCTAGGCCCCGGTTGCTAGGCCCTCTCTAGGGTGACCAGTCGTAGAGAGGAGACAAGGTAAACAGTGGGGGGTAATCCAGGCTGCCAGGCAGTATTCGATAATTGACGGCGAGTGACCGCATGCTCCGCGGGCGACAGCCCTGGGGGTTGGGAAGGGGGGTATATTTGTTCGTTCGTTCGCTTGCTCGTTCGTCGATGCTTTCAATTTGGAGTTGGGGGACATGGTATCCGACTTGTATCCACGTGGATTGTGCATAGGCTTGGGGTAAGGACATAGTAGTTGTCTACTGTGAAGGGGTACCGTCAGTGGTGGTTTTCGAGATCTCACCATCCCATGTGGAAGCTTTTCACCACTACCCACGACGTCTGAACAACCACTATCGGCTTACACCCGCACGCTGTGCAACGGCATCTCTGCGTTGGCTCTCCTGAATCCGAAGACCAGCAGGTTCGTAGGCCTCACCTCGTACAGGCGCAGAGTCCGATTTCGATGACCCGACTTAATGATATTAATAGTTGGATAATTCTGGAACGTTGTGTCAGGCTAATCAGAAGTCTGGGTTACCCAGCATTTAGGTGTCTAGTTTCACGGATGTGCCTAGGTATGTCTATATTGTACACATGAATAAGTATATCGTATAGTTGGGGATATGTATTTTGATATCGGAGAATTTCCACGTACGTCGATTTGGTCTCGGGAATCTTGCTAACCCCACATAAAGAATAATTTTTTGGGGAAAAGCACTATATTATATCAGATGAAAAGTGGGATAGAATTTGGATTATGCAACGCACACATTGATAATCGCCTTTATCTAACCCTTAGACATATAGTGTTAATGCATGGGCTCGGATATGAGAGACTCCGATGAAAGACGTTGTAAGCTTTTCTCAATCATGTCTGCTTCGTAATATGCTTGCTATATCATACATTAAGTCCTCATGAGTCCAGCCTTCTCAATGCATGTGGATGGTGTTAGTATATTAATTTCCATAGCCTGTCAATTGTTATCTTAGTCGCATCTGTGGCGTGTTTTGGTAGAAATCCGGAGGATATTTGGGAATATTTGGACCTCACCACGGTGCTTCGGTGGCAGCATGTTCAAGGAAATACGTGGAACAAAAGTTTGTAGAATTGGAAAGAGTGATAGCATTTACGAATAGGATACGATTACCTGTCGTGAATGTGGGAGCCCACATTAAAATGCAATTTTTTTACTTGCTTAGATAAACCCACCTAAGACGGATATCAGAGCAGATATTCAGAGGCACGCTCCGCGTTTTCTGTTTCCCGTTGATACAGCTCCTTAACCAACTTATGCCTCACGACAGCTTCATCCCAATCGGGATACTCCGCAGTCTTGCCATCTGCAAACACCTCATACAAGCGTGCAGTATTCTGCGCGGGTATTGGCAGTTTCTCCCAGCCATCGCTCTCAGGCTCTACCACTTCAACCACCTCACTGGTGTGGTCATGAATTTCAATCTTCGTATCTGGGTATCCAACCTGCAACGCGGATCCAGAAGACGTAATTTGGATTTCGCCTGATTCACCGTATATACGCCAGAGTAAGCCTGGTGCATTGGCAAAGGCCTTGCCGCCGCGCAGGTGGTAGGAGAGGAGGGCGCCGGACTCGAGGTGGCCTTGAAGAAGAACTTGGTCATGCGAGGTGCGCGTAGTAGTGCCGATGACTTTGCTGTCTGGGGATGCAAGGGGTTTGTCTATGAGACTGACTTGAGGTCGCTTGACTTCGAGGATGGAGGTGTAGGACTTGAGTTCGCCGAGAGCATAAAGAAGAGCGTAGAACCCTGCCTATAGAATTAGTACAGATCTCCCGATTTTAAGCGAGCTACGCTACATACCGTGCGAGAAATGGATAGTGACCATATTACCCCCAACCTCCTTGTGGTTGATGTACGCCAGATTGTCCACCTCAACCGCACCCATGTTCCAAGCCGCCGCAACATAAGTGACACTCAGTACTTTCCCAATCCTCCCACCACCCACTAAGTCTTTGACCTTTTTCACAATTGGCGACTGCCCTGCTTGGAGACCCACTATTGTCTTCACGCCTTTCTTCTTCGCCAACGCTGCAAGCTCTTTCCCTTCCTCAAGATTCTTTCCCAAGGGCCATTCGCAAAAGCAGTCTTTCCCCGCTTCAAGCGCAGGGATAATAGCATCATAATGTCTATCTACTCGCACAGAGCAGACAACCAGATCGATATCGGGATCGTTGGCGAGGTCTTGGGGGGATCCGTAAGCTTTAGTCGAGGACGGGAGGTTGTGGGCCTTAATTGCGGCATGCGCAGCCTCGACAGAGGAGTTGCATAACGCCGTGATAGTGTACTTCGGGGAGTCTCTAAGATAGGGTAAGTGGGCATCGGAAGCCCATCTTCCTGAGGCGCTAAGGCCAATGAAGCCGATGCGGATGGGTGCCATGGTCAGGACGTGATCGTTAGCCTAGTTTGTAGAGCGATTTGGAGCGCATAAACGGGCGTGTGCATGGGAGCGGCTTTATGCTGGCCATTGATGTATTTGTAATGCGGAGTATTTATCCCCACAGGACTGTTCAACTGTATAGGTAATGTGGTCGCATTTCTAATCACCTAGCTTTAGCTTTTAGTGGGTTTGAGGGTTGCGCAATAATGCCAAGGATCGGCAGTTCTCCGCTGCCCCTGTCTCCACGCTCCGCCCCACCCTGCAACTCCACAACCGCAAAGCCAAGGAGCCATGATCCATCGTGACTGGGGGATTCGTTTTAATGGTAAAGTGCACTGCGTTCAATCAATTCGGCTACGTCCTGCCCTTCTATTATACGCCTTACTGACAGCCATGTAAGAAGCTGAAATTTGGCACACGAGCAAGGCTGAACGTACCGAAAGATAGAAAGGGCTGCGTACTCCATGCCTTACCCCATCACCACTTCTGAGAGCCTTCTACAGGCCAACATTTCCCCTACAGCTAAGAGCATGAGCGGTAAATATGCGAGAGAAGGTCGTTATGCCTGGAGAAGCTCCTGTTATTGTCCTTCAGCCGCAGCTAGCTGGTAAGCTATTCCTCTGCATGCCATGACACAGTGCTTACAGCATCACTAGAATCGATTCGCCAACCTTCAAATACTCCTCAGCCGGGCTGCCCATCTCATCGCAATCAGGGATGTCACCAGCAAGCACACCTCCATTAATATCACTAAGTACACCCCCCTGTCACCCAACGACAACGGGTGCTGTGATTAGCTCCTCCCAACCCAGCTCTCCTACCGATTCCTAATATTGTGGCTATCGCTCATACACTACCCGCACCCTCCAAATAACGGGTTTTGGGATAGAATTAAGGAAAAGTTTACGCTGTCAGATCGTACAATCAACAACTTAGGATAGATCATTACATTCTTAAGCTTGCTAGCCACGGCACTCACCATCTCTCTAGCATTCAAAGAACAAGATATCGCTATAGAGACTTTGCAGCTTGCCAAGTGCACAACATTAAAGAGCTTCAGAAACAGTGTCAAGCAAAGCTGGTTCGTCACTCGCCCTCGGCTGTGCAACTTATACTTACGGGAGATTTAGGCCCTTCGCATTGCCGCCAAGTAATAGCACATGGCCTGTCTGCTCCACCACACGTTAACCTTAGTCTTACGGCGCGAGCTACTATCCATAATGACTGGCAGCCGATTTGCCAAAGTGCGTTTGGACGGACGCTCATTGATTCTGTGGATGGGTTTTTGGCTGTCTTGTTCATTTTCACGGAGCGTCATTGGCGCATAATGAGGTGGATAAACCCTCGATTTTACCTCTATTACCACGCCACTCTCGCTACCACCGTCTCTTCCACTACCACTACCTTATTCTCTCCTGCCTCCTCGCTCCCTATTCGTCTGTCATTTTATTCCATATCACGGCGTGATCATTTCCTGCGTCCTGAGAGCATTAATACTGTTATAAATTGTGTTTGTATAAGATACTTCCGTCGTGGCTAGCAAGAGTCCTCGTTTCGTGTCGATGTTTAATCCCTCCGGCAGCGTTAAGACGGGCTGTTGGTCACGACACGCTCTAAGCTACCTCTACTAACTTGGCTGGCTTGGATCTTACGCCTCGTTGACGCAACTGGCAACTTTACGACGAGATCAATCGCTAATTTCAAGTTCAGGGAGATCATACTGGACTTCAAGGCGAGGGCTATTTCAGAAGAACAGCCACCAGCTCTTTCGAGTGACTGATCAATATAACCAGGATGGAACAGCCTTAAGACTGCTTTTATAGTATTGTATGGCTCATGTAGGCCTCATCTCTACTCTTCAAAGTCAACTTATCTACTTTTTTATACACAAAAGTGGATTCATGGCTGATAGACTTGATTTCAATGATCTTACTCATAGATTTATACTTCGAAGCTGAACAGGATTGAACGTTCTAATATCGAAACCGTGCCCAGTTGTGACTACAAAGCGTCCATTTACTAATCCTGTGCCGTTAATCTTCGATATTACCGCTCCGTCTCTCTTTTCTCTTCGTATCTCCTTTGTGCACCCTCTCTCCATAAAGGTCCACTAATTCGCCCCCTCGTATATCTCTAGTATCTTCGTGGCGACCTCATCAGCAATGCAAAGGGGATGAAAGTCGACAAGATACACCGGTACTGAATCAGCACCCCGGCTTCCTGGGTTATTCTCATCTGTATTCCATCCACCTCCCCTTGACTTTCCACTTTCCTCTCGCCTCAGCATCATACTTGTCTCCCATAACCCGCGCCTCTAACGCCCTCTCCCAGCGAAGTCTGGCCTGTCTTTTCTCCCTGGTGTCGTACTCATGCAATGGCCACGCCAAATGGATCCAAATATCCTTCAACCCAGCTTTACCCAGCTCCGCGACCGGCGCAACATCGTCCTGATAGCTTTCCCATATACGCCACGCTTCCAGATCCATCTCCTCGCTGTAGTACGGCCACCTTTGGCCCACGCTCCAGTCTAACATCAGCTCCAGTTTCGGGAGATCGGCACGCGCGGCGAGCAGTCGGACGGGCTGGTGCCACGCCGTAGCCGCGGACGGTTCGGCCAGGAAACTGCGGAAGTATGGGAATACGAACCGTAGGCTCCCGAGCCTATTCATCGCATACGAGGGCAGTAGCACGACGAACGGCGGCATCGTTTGCATTTCGTGCGGCTGGGCTAACCCGTCGCGGCCACCGTGGGGCAGGATGTTGAAATGGTTCAGGGAGAAGAAGATGCGGTGGGCTTCCTGGTTGACGGTTCTGTTGACGAGGAACAGCGGCGCTGGGAAGCGCCAGCAGTGGCAGCGCGCGCTGAGGGTGCAGCTGCGCGGGTCGAGCTGCTTGCGCTCGGATTGCCCGCTACAGTCCTCGAGGACGCCGGTGCAGGTCGGGTAGGTGTAGGGGTTCGGGCCCGGGTTGTAAGAGTAGAGGTCCTCGCCTTCAGGGACTTGTTCCGAGTTGTGGCAGGTGTACCCGTTCTCGGGGTCCCAGTCGAGATCGGCGGGCGCAACTAGGTCGGTGTGCGCGAGGATTCGGAGTTGCAGTTCGGTGGGGAGCGAGGTGAAGGGGAAAGGGTGGTGGGACGCGTTCTCTGAGCGGCCGGTCAGGCGGAGGGTTGTGGCCTCGAGGAGACGCTGCAGGTCACGGTCGGGAGAGCGGGATATGCGGATGGAGCATTCGCTGAGAATTGGGAAGTGTGTGAGAGGAGCAAGAATTGTTTCCGCGGTGGCGCGGTCCGCGGTATCGCAGATGAGGCAAAGTTTAAGTTGGGATGGAGTTATATGCGGGGCAATATGCTTTACCAGCTTTGCCCATCCTGAAATGATGGTTTTGTTGTAGCGAGAGATGTTACCAAGCGGGCTATTGCCACTGCATAGACATCTAGGGCAGGACCCATAGGCTTTGTATCGAGAACATCGCTGACAACGATGAAGGCAGCCACAACTAAAGGGATCCCGAGGGGGACAAGGCGAATAGCAGTTTAGACGAATAGTAAGAGTAGTAAGCAAAGCAGCTGACTGAGGAGTAAGAGTGCGAAGGGCTCGAAAAGCATTGGGATCGTCGTATCGGATTTTGAAATGGTTCTGCGAGTAAAAGAGGGTTGAGGCTTCTTGATGAACGAGGCGTGAGACATAGAATAACTGGTATGGCAATGGTGTGTCACATCCCCAGCCACAACAGCCCCACTCGTTATCATATGTCCCCAAATCATATCTTCGATTGAAGCAATGATTTCTTGGTATAAGGGTCCGCTGCTTACGGGGTCATCGATGAGACTATCGACTATTTCTGAAGAGTTCTCTTCCCTGTGTCGGAATGTGAGATCAATTGGGCAAGTCCGCATTACTCTCGCATAGCCATATATCTGATAGCGGACATTGTAGGGAAGATCAAGAAATGACAGACTAGATGGAGGAGGTTTAGGTTTCAAAACAAAATATTCGTCAAGCTTACGCTGGAATATAGCGAACACTTAGTGTTAGGGAATAAGAAACAACTGCCACCTGTCTAGACTGATCTCAGTTCATCTTGTGATAGCAACACTGTTACCTCAGACATGATTTCGGTCGGAGGAGCTGGGTTTTGGGTCCGAGCTACACTCGTTTCAAAAAGATCGTAAAAATCGCCAAGCTGCAGCAGCGCGCATCACCCCCAAACCAAAATAATACACCCGTCAGCGTCCAAGCCAAACATACCAAAAGGTAAGCGAATATCTAGCATATGTGTAGAACAATACGCTCATGTGACACGTCACCCGGCACGTATAAAGAATATTGCAGTCTTACAGCTTTAAGTTTTAAATTGAGGATATTGCAAACTTATTTGTGATAGATCCTTCTGTTCAAAATCGAACTGGCTGCTTCGTTTGCAAGACGGACACGCCGGCTGGACGTAACCGTAACCTACGTACGGATTCGTTCACGATTTCTTCAGCCACATCCTTTTCCTAGCCCCGCTCTTGGCTTTCATTCTTCGACCCCACCCCTTCCTTGCCGGATTCTAGTGATCCATGTTCGTTTTTTTATATCAACCATTCATATGCTGGTTGGATTTTTTTTTTCCCGCTGAAGTTATTTGATTAGGAGTTGCACTGCATGATGGCTACTAGCTCAAGATTTAGAGATCTGGGTCAACGGATTAAGAACTACACGAGCGGGAATTGGGACGTCAAGGCGACTAGTGATCTTGTGCGCAAATTATACGCAATCGATAAAGCACTTGCATCCGCCCTTCTTGACCAACAAAAAAATATTGAGTTTGACCAAGCAGATGAAGAAATCTCTCTCAGTCGTTTCGAAAGATGGGCAGGGCACTCAAAGGGCGAGGAGCTGAGAAGGCTTTTGGATGAGGAAATGCCAATAAAGTCGAAGTACCGGCTTGTCTGGGCATACGAAAAGGCTTACAAGGCCGCACTCGAAGGACGTCACTACGTCAATTACGATACAAGAGGTTCAGGAAAGGCCTGTTCAGACGTTCTTCGTGTTCTTCCTAAGATCGATGATCTGCTAGGAACCAGACTTTACAAGAGATATGACCAACTTGCTTCGAAAAGTGAGCAACTCTGCTTTCCGCCAAACTTTCTGCTTTTAAGTTTATATCGGGCTGGACTAAAACCCGCCTTTCTAACCAGTCAAACCATTCCGCATCCTCGAGCTCCCGAGCCAACTCCGCATGAAAATCTACCAACACATACTTGTCTCGCCAGACACGATCGCATTTCCGGATGACATATCACACGGCGGTATGGTAATTGGCGACACCGTCGTCCCTAAGCCCTATTCCCTTTGCCCAGCTGTACTCAGCGCCTGCCGCCAGCTCAACACCGAAGCAACTCCAGTGCTGTACAGCCTCAACACGTTCTTCTTACGATCACTCAGCCGTAATTGGACCGCAGGTGGGGAGCTAGCTCTTGCCAAAATGAGCCCAGCGCACCGCGCGCTGATTCGAAAACTCGAGCTCCAGCTCTGGCATCCCCATGATTTTATCCGCAAGACTGCTTTTATTAAACATAAAGCTGCGCTGCCATCTTTGGCCACGCTTCTGCCCGGTCTTGATTCGTGCATCTTCCTCTTCTACGAGAATTTTCCCCTGAAGATGCGCAGTGATCGAGAACGAATACGCGAGGTTATCGAGCGGAATGCCCTCGAGGCACCCGCGGCGAAGTTCGTGGGATGGGATGTAAGCTTTCAAGATGAGGTTGTGAGAGAGGTGCTTGATGATGTGATGACGCGGAATGCTGAATGGTGCTACACGCAGAGCGCGCATTGGAAGAACCATGGGGAAACTGTAGAATTGAGAAGGCTCAGAAGCGGCGTGCCAGATCACGAAGGGTATAAGGACGATACAATCATTTCACGTGATTTTGGATGGAGTTGAATGCTACTTGTAGGACGTACGCAGTTGGAACTATTCTTGAAACGATCGGTACAATTAAATACCCTCATAGTCGAATATAAGATCTGTTTTCCCTAGTTCCAGTCACGGTGGCCAGCCTGAGCTGCTGCTGTTTTAACCTAAGCCGGGGGTGAAGTCTGAACTGAAGCTGAGTATGAGGAGACGGGCCATCAATCGAAATTAGAGTACCAGTTAATTTGAACTAAATTCAGTCAGTCGATCTGGTTCAATGCGTAGAGCATGGATGTGTTCTATGTTTTATTCATGAAAACAATCGCTACTGTGGAGAAAAGATTGGGCAGGATGACTTGAGCATTGAGCATTTGAGTTCTCATTGATGGTTTTTGGACTTGTTGATCTGTCTGGGCCTACGGTGGAAGACCTGATTTTGCATCGCGCGGATCTGGGGTATCTTGACCGACGGATGACGGATGTAGTCCGTGCTGGTCGATCAGCGCCCAAAGCTCGGAGTCCGGGCTCGGAAAACGCGATAAGGGACAAGTGGAAAGAAAAAGTATTCTCGTCGAAGGGCAAAAAACTCAGCTTTGCTACTGAGGTGACCGGTCGGGAACCAAACAACTTTAAATTGGCATTGAGGACTGCTGCTGGGCTTCTGAGCTTGGGGTTGATGTAACGAATGGAAGGGTCGGTGCTGAGGAACTGCTTTTGAAGTGACCAATGGAAAGGAAGGTGCTGAGGAATTGCTTCTGAGGTTGACCGACGCCAACGTCAAGCGGCAATCATTCGTCATTCGTTACTTCTAGAGTGATAGCTGGGCTTCGCATCGTATCTTCACGGTACGTTAAACCACCGTAAAGACGTAGTCTAAATGGTTCAGGAGTTTGTCCTCATTCAAAATTCCAACACAATATCAACTCTCGATCCGAAACAGATCATCTCAAATCTCAGCCGCTCTTGACGCCACACCAGTCTCGCTCACCGCTTCCGAGGGCACCCTCCTTGCCACTGCCTTCTCGACGCGAGCCCCGGCGAAGCACTCAACCTCATCGCCTACGACTCCTTCCCAGCCGACAGTATCACACCCTACCGCGGCACCGGCCCTGTCTTCGTCTACGCCCACAACTGCGGTCTCTCCGACGGTGACGTTTTGCCAGAGAGACAGCTAAGGAGATTGTTGTCAGTGAGGGCGTATGATGAGAAACACATGATGGTGTCAGCAGAGGTGGTCGAAGGGAGTGAATTGGAGGGGGTAGCTGGGGGATGTTAGCAGATGAGAAGGCGAAGTATCTTAATGTTGACCTGAATCGGATTGTCTTACTACTGTCTTTGATGCCTAGTACCCTATGTCTTACCACCCTGTTCCTATGACCTATTTTGTTTCAGTTGCCTACTATATGTCTGTTGCTTGCACCGACCTCATCTATATAGAGAGCTTCTAGAGCCACATTCAATAGACAGAGTTCTCATTCCTGATCGTCCGTTCAACAATTAACGTGCATAATGCGAAGCCGGGCTATTTTGCTGTCAGGGTTGGGCGGACCTGATAGAAGAGGTTGCGAGTGATTACGGAAAGAGAGTTAAGATCTATTGGAGTTGAGGGTGCTTCGAAAAAGAATAATTAATTACTCTTCTTCTACGGACGTAGCTTGAGAGACATATCAACACCATTTATACTCATTCTATCCTTCATTCTCTAAAAAACATCTAGCCCGCATTATCAGAACCCGGTAAATAATGAGGCACTGAAAATTTTGTTTAATTATCTGATTGCTGGAGTAATGTTTCCCTGCAAATCTCTGACAGACAAATTCCTGACTTTCGGATCCGTAGCTACATTACTACCTGTAAGCTTTGCAGTGTGAAGAATTGAGTGAACGACTTGATTGTAAATCTATGGAAATCAGGTGAAATATATACATAAAAGTAGAGCCCTGACAGTAGG
>Ga0307515_10013616_pt1 | contig 15168 bp, 15 predicted proteins | sample 17_EM_MG_FD_194513 | JGI IMG/M metagenome (GOLD analysis project Ga0307515, IMG submission 194513) | Populus trichocarpa ectomycorrhiza microbial communities from riparian zone in the Pacific Northwest, United States - 17_EM | ecosystem: Host-associated > Plants > Roots > Unclassified | place... | reverse complement strand
ATTGTGCTTTCTTTCTCCTCCCAGCGGCTCTGGATTCTCTAGCACTAGCAGAGAGGATATTGATCGTGTTTCCCCAAACCCCCAACCCCAGATCCCCAGGTGCATCTCGGCTAATTCAACCACCTGTGGCCAGGTCACCTTCCAACGATGTACCATTACCGGCAAACAAAGGACGATCTTTGTAAGAGTGAGCCCGTCGATCGCCCGCTTTTTCGGAGATAATGACCATTGAATAAGTTGATTGCCGAGCGAGCGCTGAGCCTGTGCAAAGTATGGCAATATTATTATAATGTCAATGTCAATGTCAAACCCTAGTTGGAGTAACTCACTGGCTCCTAACAAACACTGCTTGACCTCTCCCTCCAGGTCCATCAGAACCCAGAACATCTACTCGCCTGCCCATAGAGACGAGTATCTCGAACCACCTATACATGCTTACTGTTACATTGTAAGTTTGCTTTGATGATATGGATATAGACCCTCGTGAGGTGGATCTGAACAGTTGCCGCTCGTCGTGCTGTAGATGCACCATGGTGAATCGACGGATAATTTGAGACCTGCATGGACCGGTGAGATAACTCTAGTGCTATACTAGTAGCATAGAATAAGTCCACTGACTCTTTTTCGTTGAAGGGTGAACCAAATCTCCACTTTCAAATCATGGTATCTGGCTTAACGGTACCCAACAAATATCAAAAATGTAACCAATTGTTTACTCGTCTCGCCTCCGATCTCGTTCACTTGCACGTGGCTGCATGGCTGCATGGCTCCTTCCTGCTACGGGGGCGGGCGACGAAAGGATGAACCAAGCTCTTGTGCTGGGAGAATGGCGGTACTCCGCCCTACGCATGCCTATACACAAGACCTACGCGTTGGACCTCAAACGCGCCCACAGCACCGCGTCCAACTCGTCGCGCCGCGCACTTCGCTCTCCGACTCAGACAAGGTCCCGCTCTCCTTCCCACTGATACACACTACGCCCCTGATCCATGAGCAGCATTTCGGTATCGCCGAGGGCAAACTCTGGTTGCTGGACCGGTATCGAAGAAGAAGCAACAGCAGCAGCGTCGGCGTGCATCGGCGTACGACGACGACGACGACGAGAAGCTACTGGATTCCGATGAGGAGGTCGAGGGGTACGATACAATACGGAATCGGCACGATAGGTTCGCCAGTGGCGAGTCGCATGACGATCTCGCTTCGGGCGGAGGATGCGGTGGAGGGGCTTGTATGGCCGCATCTGGACGACGCGGTTGCGATTGCCACCACCATTCAGATACCGGTGCCGGTACGAATACGAATGGGGTCGAGGTCGAGGTCGATGGTCGACCATGGGAAAATGGAGAGGTCGACGTCGAAGTCGGAGGCGGACTCGGGCACCATGTCGTTATCGTCAGCCATGGGCTGTGCATCTCCTAGATGGTCGCTGCCATACTCAGGCGGAGTGCGAATGCCGGAGCAACCGTGTCAAAGGACTTGTCAATACTGGCTGGACGCGAGTACGCATTCGTCCCCTGGTGAGTGACCGTTGGTCATTTGTCATGCATTGCGACGAGTTCATCTGAAGGGGGGTTTCTCCACAGGAAAATAGTACATTGGATATTTCTGTAGTGGCGGTCAATCAGGCTCCCCACGTTGTTAAAGTCGTGAGTGCTCGCGAAAGACTTGGTCTATATATATATGCTGTGTGACCTGGTGATTAATATTTATCTTCCCCATTCGGTCACAGAAACAACAAAGTGGAGGAATCGGCAGCGCCCCTAGTGATGACAAGCAACGAAGCATGAGAGAGTTAGTTGGAGGAGCCTCCATTACGCCTGTTCTACGACCTGTTGATATGCCTCCTTAGCCCTATTTTTTAACCTTCGAGATCCCAGGATGCAAATGGGAATAATCATATCTACATGGACCCGGGAATGGAATGCACAGTGGTGAATTCTCGCCAGTGTCATGGTCTTCATATCGGTGAAGGTATTTTGCTCAAATCTACTTGGTATGAGCCCATGCACCCTTCACCTCCGGCGACAGCATCCGCCCACGCAAAATACATTCCCATGAATCGACTACACCCATTGGCAGAGATAACAAACCTGTTACGTCCTGAGTTCCCCACATCCTCAAATAGAGTTCGATATAAACTGTTACAGTACTTCCCAAGAAATGATCTTCGAGCCTTGATGGACCCGGGTTTGATCACATATCTAATCTGACCAGTGCGCACAGGAGCGGACACCCCTGCAAAGACGATCAAAGTTGCCAAGCAGGATTCGCTCCATCTGTATTTTAGGAAGAACATGGCCATGTGGAGTAGCTTGGATTAGTTCCGGTCCGTCCCGATGATATATTTATGGCTGCGTGGTACAGGACATCCTCAACAATTAAATGTACTGAAATAGTCCTTTGCATGTACCGTTCTATCTGTAGTCTCATTGGCACATGTATATAATTTACAAATATTTCTTGTAAATTGTGCATGGCCGTAAACGATTGGAAATCCGGTTCGCCGGGTTAGACTTCAACCATTGTGGCAGAATGCAACGCTTGCGAAAGGCATCACCTCTAGACAAATAGACTGCACTTGCACTACCTGGAAAGCTCGCAAGGCGTGTGAAAAACGGATTCGGCAGTACAGTACAGTCCACCACGAGAGAAACCGGATCAGGACTGCTGAGCTCACATTTTGATATTAATTAAAGATAGTTCTACCGTTTCTAGCTATTGGATAGGCGGAACAGTTACATATGTCAGCTGAGCCAGGCTACTAGCGGGGTGGGATAATCTAGAGGTGCTGTGCATCGATCGATCGAAGCCCAACAGCTCAGGGGCAGCACATATGTTCAATATCGGGTACCACAAGCATTCATTTGATGGTCCACATGGCGTTTTTCGGGGCATTCAATACCCGCGTATAACCCAACTAACCGTAACTTGGTCTGGCACCGAGGTGGCTTGGGTCACCACCAAAGGCTTGAGACAATCTTCCAAGAGATAATGTTGTGGACTGAGAAATATTGTAAAACCGTCACCTCCAAAATATTGGGAAGTTAGTCGGGATCATGAACCATCATTCAACATGCAAGAGCCAAGTTTGCTCAATATTCAACTATATTTCAACTCTGCATAGGGGGATAGCCTATCTGTGACACTAGGGAAGGTGAAACCACAAGCGGAATTCCAAAGAGACACCAATAAACTGAAATACAAGCACGGATGTTGAGGAGAAACCCCAGGGTTATGTACTGTTGAAAACCTGGGTCCAAGAGGTCCCAAACACAAACTCATCAAAATCAAGAATAACTGATCGAGTGTGAGATGTCGGTGGGATTGTCAGGAGAGCGGGTGAATGCAGGCCTGTACAACAATCTGGAGGTACCCAATATAGTAAACCATTCTTTGAATCCCTGACCCAACCATTCGCATCTGGCTGTGCGCAAAAATCTGCATGGGCCTGGTCGCAGGAGAGTGATGGTTGGATAGGAGGGTGTGGAAACAGGTCCCACACATGTATTGTGGTGTCCACAGATCCGGAGACAATGTGCTTCCCTTCGGGAGAGCAAGCGATGGACATGACCCGGTCGGCATGCGCCATCAAAGGCTTTCCAATTACAGCACCGGTCTTGGCATCCCAGAGTCGAATGGTTCTGTCATGAGATCCAGATATAATGCACTGCCCACTGGGAGAGTAAACAACAGAGCGGATCCAATCAGTGTGCCCCTCCAGAGGCTTGCCAACTCCGGTACCGGTTTCAGCATCCCAAATCCGGATGGTCCTGTCATCAGATCCAGAGACGATGTACTCCCCATCAGGAGAATAAGCAACACAATTCACGTCGCCAGTGTGCCCCTCTAGAGAATAGCCAATGGCCGCACCATTCTCGGCATCCCAGATCCGAATGGTCTTATCACCGGATCCAGAGATGATGCGTCGCCCATTAGGAGAGTATGCAATGGACAGTACAAAGGACGTGTGGCCCTTTAGAGGCTCGCCAATCGCAGTACCGGTCTCAGCGTCCCATATTCGAATGGTTCTGTCTGCAGATCCAGAGATGATACGTTGCCCATTGGGAGAGTAAGCAACGGATGATATAGTCCCGGTATGCCCCTCTAAAGGCCTCATTACTGCAGCACCATTCTCAGCGTCCCAGATTTGAATGGTCGTATCTTGAGATCCAGAGACGATGCGTTGTCCATTGGGAGAGCAAGCAATGGACCACACACGGTCAGTGTGCCCCTGTAGAGGCTTGCCAACTATAGCACCAGTCTCGGCATCCCATATCCGAATAGTCATGTCAGCGGATCCAGAGATGATGTACTGTCCATCGGGAGAGTAAGCCACAGAGGTCACCCCAGCAGTGTGCCCCGCCACAGGGTTACCCAATGCAGCACCAGTCTTGGCATCCCAGGTTCGAATGGTGTAGTCACTGGATACCGAGATGATGTGCTCCCCATTGGTAGAATAGGCAACAGAGTTCACATCCAAAGTATGTCCCTGTAGAGGTGTGCCAATTGCTGTGCCCGTTTCGGCATCCCAGATTCGAATGGTCTTGTCACCAGATCCGGAGATGATGTGCTGCCCATTCGGAGAGTAAGCAACAGTTCGCACCGTCACTTCGTGCCCCTCTAGAGGCCTGCCAAGTGCAGCACCAGTCTTGGTATCCCAGATTCGAAGAGTTCTATCAGCGGATCCGGAGACAATATTTTGTCCATCGGGAGAGTATGCAACGGAGTACACAGCGTCAGTGTGCCCCTCTAGAGGGTGGCCAACTGCAGCACTAGTGTTGGCATCCCAGATTCGAATGGTCTTGTCATCGGATCCCGATATGACATGTTGCCCATTGGGAGAGTAAGCAATAGACACCACAAATGCAGTGTGCCCCTCCAGAGGGGTGCCGATTGTTGTGCCAGTTTCGGCATCCCAGATCCGAATGGTCTTGTCACTGGATCCGGAAATGATGTGCTGCCCATTTGGAGAGTAAGCAACACTCCACACATAATCTGTGTGACCCTCTAGAGGCCTGCCAACTGGGGCACCATTCTCGGCATCCCAGATCCGAATAGTCATATCTTGGGATCCAGAGATGATGTGCCGCCCATCGGGAGAGTAAGCAACGGATTCCACAATGCCAGTGTGACCAATTAGTGGATTGCCGACTGTACCACCAGTCTCGGCATCCCAAATCCGTATCGTCTTGTCATTGGATCCGGTCACAATGTGGTACCCGTTTGGGGAACAGCTGATGGAATTGATGGCGTTGGTGTGTCCAATCCATTGCAATGGTGGCGCTGGCCATGTCAACAATTTCCCGCTTTGCATCTTGATGGTTTTAGTAAACCATTTGTTGAAGATGCTCGATAAAGGTGACTGTGAAGGTAGGAAGGGTCCTGTTGAAATATAGATGTGTGGAGTGCTGATAGAGATGGGGTGGTGGAAGGTGATGATGAAACGGCAAACATCCTGGATTCTTTGAACAACATCTGAACCAGCATTCTACATCCAGTTGGAATCATTTTCGCAGGTAACAACTCGGAGCTGAACTCACCTTGGCCCAAGAGATCACTCGTCGCAGGCTTGGAGCGCCAATCGGGACCATTCCCATGATACTCAATACTTCAACCCAAAATATCCCATACAACCCTTCGAAGAATCCCTTCAACTTTCCCCACACGCGAGAATCTTCATTGTCGGGAGTAAAGCAAACATGATTTGACCAATAGAGAGAACTATATTGCAAAGCATCGGAAACGTGCTCTTTGATTCGGGATGGGAGATCGTTGATATCGGCATTAGCAAGTCGGGAATCGTCGAGATTGCAGAGATTGAAGCGGAGCTGTTCCATCATCGTCTTGAGGCAAGCAATTCCCAGCTGCGTGTTCGCGTCTTCAATATTCACTTTACAAGCGCAGTGATCGCTGACAAAGAACTCCGAAATTGACAAATGCCGGACACGAACCCCTCCATTGGCCGATTCGTCTCGATATAACAGGGAGCTGAGATCATTCACCCACTTTTTGACCAAATTGGGCTTCACTCCCGCCAGTTCTGCAATCGATTCGTCACATAGTGTGCGATACGGAGCCGTTGTAAGAAGCACTCCAATCACCTGCCGAAAGTCGGCATTGCCTGACACATTTCGTGATTTCAAGATACTGGAGTAAAGGTGGTATAGCGGTTTCAAGCTAGTACCAGCTGCGTCTTGCAAGGCTACCTTCAGAGTCTCTTCGGGGTCTTCACATTGCTTAAGGGCAAGAACAAGAGTCTTGATGAAGATGAACAGGCCATTCGCCCGAGAGATAATTCCATCAAAGAGCGGTTGTCCTGGCCAATGGGTGGGCAGACACCAGACTTTCGCCACTAAATCGAACTGGCTTCGGGCGAAGGTTTGCAAATCAGCTTCAGCATCTTGATCCGTAGCTAGATTATATGGTGAATATGACGATCGAGGGAGGCGATTAAAGAAATGCTGAATTTCGTCTTCAGGTCGACTGGTGACAATAATTTTGAGCCACGGAGCATGTGCGACCGCCTCGTTCAGAACCTTCAAGAGGATTGGGCGGTCTTGATCGTCACCACATTCGTCGAGTGCATCAATGACAAAGACGAGAGCGTGTTTTGGGTGGCGGGGAAGGTTGCAAATGAGGTTAAGGAAGAGAGAGTCCTTCATCGACTTGGATGTCAGATTTGGATCGCTACGAAGACGGTCTGCCACGATCCTTCGAAAGGGGGGAAAGATTTCGGCGAGTTTGGAGATGAGAGTAGGAAGAATGTTTCTGAGCTCGCTCATATTCGCGTCATCCCTCTGGCAGAAAAACGCTCCAGCGAGGCGCTGTTCATTGTGTAGCTTTTCACAAATTGAATGAGCGAACGACGTTTTGCCAATTCCAGGTAAACCGTGGATCCAGTATAGATTGCTCGTATCTGATTCACTAGCCGCCCAGGCCATGATTTGATTCAAGAGACCTTCGCGGGTGCCTTCCATACAGCAGAGTTTCAAATCATAACCGGTCTCGACGCGCTTAAGCCGCGTAAGTAAAAACTCCTGCTCTACACGAGCCATTGAGAACGGGTGATCACCAGGTAGGGACAATACGTGCTTACCATTCTTTTTGGCGAGACGGAGCGCCTCAACATCCACTGCATGGTTGAAGTCTTCAATGACCTTAGTCAATTCTTTGTCCATTTCTTCGATCTTCTCTGGGTTGGCCGGCGTTCTCGCTGTGATCATCAGTACTCGCCAAATCCAGGACATGACCGCTTACTACCTTTGACATAGTTGCATGAGAATTCTGCGACCATTCGCATCACTTCGAACATTCGTTGGATCACCTTCTCCAAGATTTCTGTCTCTTCGCAGACAACATCGTCTGCGACCTTCTCCCCCAATGGCAAAATGCGCTGCAACCGACCCAACAGGGCCAACGGCATCTGGTCATATTTGTTTTGCTCCTTCAAGAGCTACATCGTCATGCATTAGGTCTGTTCCTGATCCGCAAGCAGTGGCAACGAACCTCAAACGTGACTCTGGCAAGACCAAAGACAGCCTTTGAGACAGGGTTCAACTAGAAAGTGTCAGTGTCTCACTGGTTTCCATTTGGGAGAACTGACCTCTGCGAAGACAGCCCCGTACTTGATAGCCTTATCCACAATCCTCTCTGTTGATGCACTCATCATTTGGGAGTGTTCCTTTAGCAATTCCTTGAGTTCTTTGAGCAAGCCGTGGAGAGTTTCCGCCTATGCGGACATCAATAGCTGGATGCAATGGGCAATTGCAAAGAGACGAACCGAAGGGCCCGCAGAGAAGTGTAATTCAAACGAGCATTGATATTTTCCAACGACAACGACCTCTGCGCTTCTGTATCAGGTATGAAGAGACTGGTTGGGGAGTATGACCGACCCGGTACCATAAGCTCGTGCTCTCCATAGTCCCAGTACGCATCAAATAGCTTGTGGAGGCCAATCTCCTTGACATTCCGGTCCTTCTTCGCGAACGGCAGATGACTACTCTTCATTTGAATCTCTACGCGCACTTGGGATCTCGGAGAAATATCTCTATATACGCACATGCTTCAGTGAGTGTACGTTGTTAAGAGACCGAGGACATACGGGCGCTGGACTGGTGCCCACGTCTGGTTGTCTTTCCTCTCTAATTCTATCGTGTCGCCTCCTACAATCAACACCAGCTTATACTTCAAATCTGGAACATCTTGCACAATGATTTCTTTTTGGTACCTGAGATGAGCGATATGGACCTAAAATGAAGTGAAGGGCCGCACCATTCAGGTAGAGGCTTTTGGGGTATCATCAGTGACAACGTGGCGCTATATAACCGTCGAGATGCTCACAGGTTCATTCCTTGGGGTGCCTTGGTCGCCATGGTTGTTCCCTCGGTATCACTTCGGGGTCCAGGAGAGGATCGATCGGGGATTCGGCGTTGGCGCCCACACACCGATGACAGCTGACGCCTGTGATGCCCTCCTTCTCACAGCCAGAATTCCTGCACCACAGTGGCTCAAGTAGAAAGCAACGCACGAGAACCCGATCACTCGCTCAGTGAACGCCAGGCGGAGTGTTGGAATCCATCTTGCCTTCTTTCATTTTCGCGTCTACGCCTTCACTGGGGACATGAGAAGGTACCACTGTTGCGATTCTTTGACTGTCGCGCATCGATCACGATTTAGCAGCGGGGCTATTCGTGCGACTCAGCTTTCCCGACGAGTCGGCCGCCATCCCTAAGAAAGAGAAGCTCGGTGTACGGCAGGCCGTGTACGACCTTCTTGGTAAGTATAGGAACCAATGGGACACACTTCTCGGCGTCCTCGGGGTCAAAGCCAACTGCGGGCTCTTCGACGACATGGGTTTCGGGTCGTGCCAGAGTTGTCCACCACGACTACGGCCTCTACCGCTATTACATTACTCCTCTTTCTGCCATCTATTCGTTGTGCCCATCTCCCCGTCTTTCCATTCTTTATTGCGCGATTTGTACGTGTTAGTCCAGTGGAGGAGCTACAGCTAGAACTGCCTCGTTTTATTCTAGCTATCATGTATCTGCGAAGAAATCTAGGGAGAGTTCTTGGAGACTAAGGACTTATCCTTGCGTATCAGTTACGTCTCTCGACAATGTGGTCCACATCTTGAACCTGTCCCATTCAGAGGCATCGTGATGAACCCTCACAGACGGGCCATTTCTACCAGGTCTGCGCAACTCGGCTCTGAATAACGTGAAATATTAAGCCTGACCAAGCGTAACCTTCGAAATTCGCTAGCGAAAATTGAACACTTCCCACCATTCTAACGCTCCCGATTACACATATTTACCAGACACAAGGTACAGCAATATTACATAGAGGAAGCGTTACTACCCCAACTGACTCTTCCTAAGTGATACTTCGCAATGACTGCAACGGAAGAAATCAAAAACTGGACGAATGCGCAAAACATCTATAAAGTACTCGGACTTTCGGATCCAGTCAAGACAGTGGAAGACAAATGGCTCCTCCTTCCCGTGTTCCTCAAAGCCAAAGGACTCGTCAAATAACACATCGACTCGTTTAATTATTTTGTCGACCACGATCTTAAGAACCTCCTCAACACGAACAACTGTGTTACCTCAGACGTCGATCCAAAGTTTTTTCTCGTCTACACCAATATCTGTGTCGGTATGTTGGAGCAGGACGACCATAGAGGTGGTGGCGGCACCGGTGGCGCTGGGGACCGATCCGTCACACCGCAGAATGCAGGCTGAGGTATACGGCGTAATCTGCACCGGTGGTCGTCGGTATCGAGTATCCGTGGGGGAGCAGGCGCATCAAATGGCCGCGAGTTATGCTGGCCCGCCTACTGACCATGCTTGGGAGCAACAAGTGCATGCTCAGTGGTAATTATGAGGTGCAACCTGCTACCACGTCCGGATGGCCACTCGATCCAGGGGTTATTTCGTCGTCAAAGGCACGGAGAAGGTCATTTGGTTCAGGAGCAGCTGAGCAAGAGTCGAATCTCGGTCGAGACGGATGGCTCGAATGGTATTGCATCTGTCTCGGTGACCTCGTGAGTCTGTCCGCTCCCCCACGAACCAGTCTGAATATAAATTTTATATCCAGGTCAACCCACTCCGGTTTCAAATCGAAGACGCACGTGGTCATGAAGAAGCGACTTATCTCCCTTAAACATAACTCTTTCACAAACGACGTTCCTATCGCCATTGCACTGAAAGCACAAGGCGTCCAGTCCGACAAGGAAATCTCCTTCTCTGCGCTCGAAATACCGAGTCATACCAAGCGGCTTTCTCTCCCAACCTTGAGGAAGCCGCCAAGCTCGGTATCTTTCACAACTCAGCAAGCAAAAGAATCGAACGCGTGTTATTCGGAAGGTGGCTGGTCCGCGCAGACCAGCTTGGGAGGAGGGCATGGAGTCATTGGTCATAATTGTCTCGACGCACGTACCGGTTGTCAATCTGGATTTGACTGCCAAGGCACTATGTTGCGACCATGACTCGGCGATTCCGTATGGCCAATCAAGGCTCATGATTAGTGGATGACAGAGACGACGTAGGCAACAAGGGACTAGACCTGTAAGCTGGCTCTCTCTCATTTAACATTGACGTTGTGACAGCTTTCCTTCTCAGTGCTGGTCAACGCCTTTCACTGCTTTTCGAAGATCTCTTCAAGAAATGGAACGCGAACTTGGAACTTGCGATCGATAAGGTCCTACAGAACCCATCTGGAACAACCGAATTCGATGCGCACAAGGCAATTCTTGCAATTGGCCAACCATCCTCCCAACTTCATCCGTGCCATCTCTCCCGGCAACTGGTCCCTCAAGCGATTCAAGATGGAGCGTACCGGGGTCACGCATGTCCTCAGCCGCCTGTCCTTCATATCAGCACTAGGGATGGTGACCCGAATTTCAGAAGAGAAAAGTGAACGGTCCAAGAACGCTTCAACCAAGTCAATGGTGTATGTCATGCCCCAGCGATACACCCGAAGGGGAAGCGTGCGGGCTGGTCAAGGACCTTGTGGTGATGACCCATATTACGATGGATGTCGAGGAGGAACCAATATTGGGGATTGCTACTCTACTAGGTGTTGAAGGTGGGGACGGTGTTCTGTTATCCAGCTGGATGACTCACTGCTCTCCCAGCCATTGTATGTCCACAGGCACGGAAATCTACGGACCGACCTCCTTCGTAGTTCACATCAACAGTCTCATCGTTGGTGTTACTCGGTTCCTTGCCAGGTTTGTTGCTCAGTTCCACAAGTTGAGGGGTGCCGGCAAGATCAACGACAAAATAGTCAATATTGCAAGTGACGGTGGACGAATCTACCGGCCACTGACCATCGTGGAGCACATGCGACCGAAGGTGACCAGTGAGCATATCCTTGTTCCTCCTTGGCAGGGAGGCGCTCACGGCTGTGTTAGTTCCTGAAAGCCGGCAAATAACCTTTGAAGACTTTCTCCATCGTGGCCTAATGGGATACGTGGACGTCAAAGAAGTGAACGACTCACACATCGCACTCTACGAGGACCAAATCGAGTCTTCGACGACTCATTTAGAAATCGAACCGTTCACAATCCTGGGTGCCTCCGCTGGACTTATTCCCTACCAGTCACCTCATCATGCCTACCAATGTGCCATGGGCGAGCAAGCCATTGGGGCGATTGCATTCAACCAGCTCAACTACATCGATAGACTGTTGTATCTGTTGGTGTACCCACAACAGCGCATGTTCAAGCCAAAGACTATCGACCTTGTTGGATACTACAATCTTCCAGCAGGGCAGAACGCGACTGGCGATTATGAGTCACTCGGGATATGACATCGAAGACGCACTTATCCTGAACAGGGTAAGAGTGCTACGGTGTCCCTTTCCATGTACCTATAAGCTGAGCACATACTAGGGGAGCCTGGGTTGACGCTATGGACGATGTCAAGTATTCAGAAAGAACACAACGCTCATCCGAAAATACCCCAGCGGAACGTACACTTTCGCGACCGAAACATGTTACTCACCTTTACCTACCAGGTTTGATCGTCTTGCATACGCGCCCATGGAGGAACCGACGAAGAAAAAGGCTAAAAATACGACATCATCGATGGGGACGGTTTGGCAGGAGAACGTGTGGATCCCGGAGACGTCTACTTCAACAAGCAGACACCGACGAGTGGTAATGCCAATGCCACAGTGTCAGCGGTAGCAGCAGGATTTAAGAATACTCCACTGACCTACAAAGCGCCAGTGTCAGGGTATCTCGACAAGGTTGAACACCCATTATATTGTGAAGTCGTTTGCTCACAGTATTAGGTTGTGCTCACCTACGCCGAAAATGATCAAATCCTCATCAAAGTTGGAAAGGCGTTACTGGTTTGATCGTGAAACAAGAAGATATACAATTCAATGATCAAGGCATCTGCCCAGGTTAGTTCCCCCCTCTCGTAAGTCCCCTTCTCATACCTTCTCCAGATTCTATCATGAATCCACACGGTTTCCTTTTCGAATGACGGTTGCTAGATGTTCAAGCTACTCGCTGGGGAGGTATGTATCCCGGTGCGTTCGCGTATCTCTCTCTTAACCGAGTGTGCAGGCGGGTGTGTTCCGTGGTACTTTGGAACACGGCACTGCGTTCGGAGGGTCGAAAGTATGTGGAAAGGGTGGAGATCTGGGCCTAACCTGACGGCTGATTAGGTTAGGCTGACGGAATGACCCGTATCCTCATCTCCAAGGGGTTCAGCTGTTCTGGAAAGGATATGCTGACCAGCGGGATCACTGGCGAGCCTTTAGAGGCATACGTTTATTTTGGACCAATCCACTATCATGTAGGTACTGTATCCCCAGTGTGGCGATAAGCAGTTCCACTCACGATTCCAACAGGAATTGAGTGGGTCAACTTCTTCTTGTATGGTTGCCTTAACTCACTTGTACCTAGAACACATAGTAAAGGACAAATCCACGCCCGCGCACGATACGCGGTGCTGAATATATCCGCTGATTTATTGACGTTGTGCCCTAGTGGTCCTCGGGCAACCCAAACTCGTCAGCCGACTAAGGGTCGATCAAGAGACGGTGGTCTACGATTAGGAGAGACGGACCGAGACTGGCTTATTGGCTACGGAGCCACACAACTTCTGCTCGAACGGCTGATGATTTCATCGGACCAGTTTCAAGTGCACGCTCGTTGAGTGTGTGGGCTGATGGGATATAATGGATGGTACGCATACTGCAAGAGCTCAAAGAGGATGGCCAAGCTTATGCTGCCGATTTGCTCTCCAGGTGGGTATTTGGTTCTGCAGCCGGAATGATTCCCGCCCTCTGAGCAAGCTTTCTTCCATGAATGTAATGCCACGGTTGGTCATAGACGACGCAATTCGTCAACGAGGAGAAATCTTGTCAACTCTGTCGCACCGCTCATCGCGGTGGGGTGGGGCGGGCTTGTTCGGCGGTTTTCAACCCTGCTTCTCTCACTGGGCCCCGTTCCTCTTCCCATCCATCGCCGCGCGCTCGCCGTTCTTCGATCTCCCCCACGGATGACACCAGCCCATCTCTAACCTACGCGTCCTTGGCTCGTCCGTCGCCGTTGCGTTCTCCATCGGCTCCTTCAACTTCTTCGGTCTCGGCGTCACCCGCCACGTATCCGCCACTACGCGGAGTATCACGGATACATGCAGGACTATGACGATCTGGATTATCAGTCTTGGACTCGGCTGGGAGGTCCTCGACTGGTCGTATTCCATGTTGCAGGTCGCTAGTTTCGGGCTGTTGATGTACATCCTCCTTTCTATTCCATTTCCATGCTGACGGGTCATACGCGCTGTAGATACGACACCTTCCTCTTCAACACCTCGTCACGCTCCTCGTTGTGTCCGCCCGCCGGTCACCCTCGGAGTGGAGTGAGCGGCGAAGAACCGTAAGGATCTTTCGCCCTTCGCTCGTTGCGCTAACGAACAATACACTGGCGAACACAATAGGGACAGCCAAAACAGTCATACGCACAATAGTCGGGAAGGAATGTCCACAGGGATGTGGCTATGACGAGATAAGACTACGCCTAATCCGGAAGTGGGGCCGGACAGAAATGAGGCTGGATAGACATGTGGCTAGACCAAAACGAGATAGCAATCTAAGAGTAACTGCTATTACTTGTGTGCTCCGCATTTCAACCCCGCGAAACCTAATCCATCCAGCAAGAGCGGACGAACTAATAGCGAGACTTTTACTTGTTCCCACTGCACTCTCAAGATCAAGGCCAAAGGAGCTGCACGACATTTGCGCGTCACGTTTGTCGGCGTGGACGCTATGATCTGCCACTGGCTTTTGTAGGTTTCCGCGAGGCAGCCAACCTGGGCCGATAGACACGAGCAAAGTGGCTTAGGCAGATGCAATTTATGCGGTGTGACTTCTCACTTGAGACTTGCAGAGATCGTGTAACGGCGGAGGGCAAAAGATTGAGGGAAAGTTGACGGGCTCATGCTCAACCGCTAGCTGCTGTTACGGGGAAGCGGCGGTTTGATTTTTCCGATGTTTGGCTATCACAATGGAGGGCTGAAGGCTTAAGGTTTCTTCTCCGTCTGTACCCTTACGTACGTTTCTCTCCACTCGTTTAATCGGCCTCTGCTCTCGACAACCCATTGTACTTTCTTTTCTCCTCCCGGCTGCTCTGGCTTCTACACACTAGCAAAGAGGATATTTCCCCAAACCCCCAACCCCAGATCCCCAAATACATCTTGGCTAATTCAACCAGGCTGTGTCACCTTCCAACGATATACCGGCAAACAAAGGATGATCTCCGGAAGGTGCAATAATGTCTCATTACATAAGTTGATTGCCGAGCGCTTAGCCTGTGCAATATTAATGTCAATGTCAATGCCAAACCTTAGCTGGACTGACTCGAACTCTGCTTGACCACTCACACGTCGCCTGCCCATAGAGACGACTATCTCAAACCACCTATACATGCTTACTGTTACGTTGTAAGTTTGCTTTGCTAGTATGGATATGGACCCTCGTGAGGAGAATCTGAACGGTTGCCGCTCGTCGTGCTGTAGGTGTGTCATGGTGAATCGACAGATAATTTGAGACCTACATGGGCCGGTGAGATAACTCTAGTACTATACTAGTAGCATAGAATAAGTCCACCGCTCTTTTTCGTTGTAGGGTGAACCGACGCTCCACTTTCAA